>Ga0164313_10002343_pt1 | contig 17019 bp, 22 predicted proteins | sample GuaBasSedimGuay4_FD_113735 | JGI IMG/M metagenome (GOLD analysis project Ga0164313, IMG submission 113735) | Subseafloor sediment microbial communities from Guaymas Basin, Gulf of California, Mexico - Guay4, Core 4569-4, 0-3 cm | ecosystem: Environmental > Aquatic > Marine > Hydrothermal vents...
CCCATCTGCGGCCTTTGGTTGAGGGGGCATACTGTTCTAATCCCTCTCGCCTGTCCATTTTCATTCCAGGATTCCCTGATAAAATCTACACAGATTTGAATAACCTGCACTCAAATAACTTTCAGGACGGATTATGGCCCTTGAAGAGAGAACTTCCCCGAAGAAAATAATCCGTTGGCTGTGGATTGCCCTGCTGGTGGTCCTCCTTGGTGCCCTGGATTGGGGGATCCAGTGGGCCACCTACACCCGCCCTCCCCTGGATGAGGCCCTGGCCGCCCCGGACCTGCTGGACCGCATCTCCAAAAACAAATAGAATGGAACCGCTAAGGACTGACCTCAAAGGAAAAATCTGCCTGGTCACCGGCGCCACCGCCGGGATCGGAAAGATCACCGCCACCTCCCTGGCAAAAATGGGGGCTGAAATGGTCATCCACGGACGGGATCAGGCCAAAGCGGAAGCTTCCGTCAGGGACATTAAAAAGACCACCGGCAATCAGAAAATACACTATATCCTGGCAGATTATTCGGACCTGGGTCAGGTCCGGGAGATGGCTGGTGAGTTTCAGGAAAAGTACCCCCGCCTGGACCTGCTGATCAACAACGCCGGCGCTTTCTTTAACAGGCGGATTCCCACAACCTACGGCGTGGAAATGACCTTCCTGGTTAACCACCTGGCTCCTTTCCTCCTCACCAACCTGCTGCTGGATCCTCTCAAGTCCAGCGCTCCAGCCCGGATCCTCACGGTCTCCTCTGAATCCCACCGCCAGGGAAAGATGAATTTCCAGGACCTTGGGTTTAAGAAAGGCTATTTTGGCATTAAAGCCTATGCCCGCTCCAAGTTAGCCAACATCCTCTTTACCTACGAGCTGGCCCGCCGCCTGGAAGGAGCGGGGGTAACGGTGAATGCCCTGCATCCGGGGCACATTGCGACGGATATCTGGAAAAACAATTTTGGGATACTCGGACCGGCTTTGAAGTGGTTCATGAGCCGGATCGCCCTCACACCGGCGGAGGGTGCGGAGAACAGCGTTTACCTTGCCAGTTCGCCAGAGGTTGCAGGGATCAGCGGAAAGTACTTCATCAAGATCGATCCCGGGCGCTCTTCCCCGGAATCTTATGATCCGGCCCTGGCCCGGAAGCTGTGGGAAATCAGCGAAAGGATAACCGGACTCAAAGCCGTTTGATCCCCGGGAAGCGCAACCCGTTATTCCCAGCGAAAAGTCAAGGAAGAAATCACAACCCCGGCCAGCGTCATGCCCAGCAGCACCCAGATCTCAGTAGTGTGCAGGGACCAACTCTCCCCGATCCACAGCCCCCGCAGCATGGTGACTACATGTGTAAGCGGGAGATATTTGGAAAAATTTCTGATACTTTCCGGCAGGATCTCCAGGGGCATGCCCGCTCCCGATAAGAACAACATGGGGTAAAAGATCACCATGCCCACCACCTGGGCAGTACGGGCGTTGGGCATCACAGAAGCCAGCACAAAGCCCAGGGAGAAAAAGCTGACGCTGCCCAGCAAGAATGCCAGGGCCACATCCAGCACCCTGCCATCAAAACGCAGGTCATATACCAGCTTCCCAGCCAGGATCAACAGCAGCATGCCTGCCAGGGTCATCATGAAAATCACCACCACCTGGCCCGCCAGGATCACATGGGGCTGCAAAGGGCTGAGCCGCAAGCGCCGGAGAATGCCTTTTTCGCGGTAGGCAGACATAGTAATGCTTAGGGCCATGATGCCGGTGGTGGAGATGATCATCGCTGTATAAGCAGGGATGGAGATATCCACCGTCCCGTAGCCGTTGAACATGGCATCAGGCTCGTTTCCATAGATCGTGCCAAACAGGAACAGCATCACTAGCGGAAAAACCAGGGTAAAGAAAGCACCCATCGGTTCCCGCAAGAAGAGTTTTATTTCAACCCAGGTATATTTCAAAAACGCGCGCATCTCATTCACTCCTTTCAGGCCGCATCTGATGTCCGGTCAGCGTCAAAAAGACATCTTCCAGATCAGGATATTCTGTACGCAGATCACTGAATTGCGTCCCAGCTTCCGCCAGGGCATTGACAACCCCGGTAACGATCGAAGCCGAAACCTGAGCCCCATTGGCCGGGCCGAGAACAACAACCTTATCTCCCTGTCGTTGCACGTGTTTAACGCCGGGAAGGTCTTCCAGGGCACCTGATTTCCATTCCCCTTTCACCTGGAAACTAATCCGCTCACTGATCTTCAAATCCCGGATCAGATTCGCAGGCGTATCAAGAGCCACTATCTTGCCCTGATCCAGGATCGCCACCCGGTCGCAGAGGTTTTCCGCTTCTTCCATATAATGTGTGGTCAAAAACACCGTTTTCCCCCGCTGGCGCACTTCCTGGACCAGATCCCAGATATTGTGCCGGGCGTGAGGATCCAGACCGGTAGTGAGCTCATCCAAAAAGACCAGCCGGGGGTCGTTCAGCAGGGCCAGGGCAATAAAAAGGTGCTGCTTCTGGCCGCCAGATAGTTTCCGGAACGTTGTGCCGCGCTTATCCATCAACCCCAACTCTTCCAGCAGGTCTTCCCAATCCAGCGTGTTGTCATAAAAGGAAGCATACATGTCCAGGGCTTCCCAAACCTTGATGTTATCCGGCAGATGGGCCTGCTGGAGCTGGATCCCTAACAGCGGACGGAGCTGGCGCTCCTGGCGGATGGGATCCAGGCCCATGACCTGGATCTCTCCCCTGTCAGCCTGCCGGAGTCCTTCAATACATTCGATCGTGGTCGTTTTTCCAGCCCCGTTGGGTCCCACCATGCCAAAGATTTCTCCCTCTTCGACAGAAAAGGAAAGGTCATTGACCGCGATGGTCTCCCCGTATGTTTTGGCAATTCCACCCACAGTAATGATCGAACTCATGATCCACCTCCCTGATTTTTCAAGATGGATTCCAGGGCTGAAACGTGTTCTTTAAACACCCGCCGCCCTTCTAACGTTGCGGAGATAAACGAACGTGGTTTTCGATCCACAAACTCTTTGTTGATGGATATATAATTAGATTCTTCCAGCTTCCGCAAGTGTGCACCCAGGTTGCCATCCGTGACTTCCAGCAAATCCCGCAGATAAGTAAAATCCACCGCATCGTCTTCCTTCAGAGTCACCAGCACCGCCATAATCCGCAGGCGGACCGGCTGGTGAATGATCTCATTTAATCCTGTCATAATTCACCACCTGCTTCGAATATAAAATCCCAGGGCGATCATGCCCCCACCGCCAAGCGCTGCCATCCACAGATAAAATATCCCCGGCAGCAGGTAATAGCCCACCAAAGCCAGGGCGGTGATGGCCAGCCCCCACCAGATCGAAGTTGTCGAAAGCAGCAAACCCATAGCGATCCAGCCAATCATCACAAACAGGACGATAATCATGGCCCCTGTTTTCATGTCCACGGGATTGACCACCAGCAGCAGGAGCCCACAGTAGACAAATAAGAGCAGCCAGAAGTAGCCGATATTTTTTCCAGTTTTATTGATCGAGGTCCTCCGGAATTTTTTTCCCAGCCGGATACCCATCACGACAGAAAGGGCTCCTCCCAGTATATCCAGGACCATCCAGCTGTAGCCGACAGTTTCCCCGGTGAGAAAATGATTGGCAGAAAACCCAAACAGCCACACAAATCCCCAGATGATTAAAAAGATATAGGCCCCGGTATTGGAGATCGCCCGGCGGGTCTTATCCATCATCATCTGGACAACCGCTAAGGCATCTTCTGCTTCCCTTGGTGATAGATCCATTTTTTCCTCCCACAGAGAGCTGCTTATTGTAGAGAACTCTGTATTATAGAGTACTCTACAATAAAATCAGGACTTTGTCAAGAGGGTTCAGCTGAAAATTCTATGCGCTAGATCGAATATCCTTCCTCTTTAAGGGCTTGCAGCAAAACCAGCCCATTTTCCGCCTGGAGGATGGTCTGGGCGGTATTTTGTCCCTCGGCTCCCCTCTTCTGGAGGGCCTTTAAGGCCAGGCGGGTGCCCTCCACATCCAGATCGGGCTGAGATGCCAATTGGGCAGGCCGGGCCGGCAGATCCCGGAAGGTTTTCTCAACTTTTTCTGCCACCAATTTGGCCGCCAGGGTGCTGGTTTGAGCCAGGTCCTGCTGGATGCCCTGATGCGTGCGCAGATCCGCCAGGTCCTTGCGTCCGATCAGGAAGCAGGACAGGCCCAAAACAATCAAGGCCAGCCCCATTTCGCTGCCCTCAATCCTGGCCTCAAAAAATTCAATCTCAAAGGGATCGCTGTTCCCCACCCCGGGCGGCAAAAAGATCATCACCAGCCCGATGGCCAGCAAAACAAAGCCAGTGCCCACCATTAAATGCCAGAAACGAATCCAACCCAGGGGTTTCATATTCCCTCCTTTGAATTGATTACTGGAGGAAATATACCTTCCTGGAGGCTCTTATCCAGTCTCTTGATCAGATCTTTCCCACCGGGGCCAGGTAAACAGTGTACTCGTCCTCCCCGTCCAGCTCAAAAATCGCGTCCATGGCAGCCTGGTCGTAGGCGCCCACGGCGCAGGTCCCCAGGCCCAGGGCAGTGGCAGCCAGGTACAGGTTCTGGCAGATATGGCCGGCGTCGAGCAGCATGTTCTTGTGGCTGTGATCCATATAGCGCCATTCCGCCCGGTAGGGGATGCAGCTCCAGGAGAAGGTAACGGCGGCCTTGCCGACAAATTTCTGGCCCAGGTTGGCCGCCGTGAGCAGCCCGGGCAGCTTATCAGTCTCCTCCAGGGGAAGCAGCTGGTGGCTGAGAGGCAGATAGCGGTAGGTACCGGGAGATAAACCTTCCACGCGGTTGACCGCCAGGTAGGTCTCATAAGGATGACGGGCGCCCGCGGAGGGCACCGTCCGGCGGCTGGCGTAGCCGTCTCCGATCACCGCCAGCAGTCCCTGGCTGGCAAAAAGCAGGTAGGACAGCTCTTCCAGGGAGAGGGATTCCGCCGTGAACTTGCGCCAGCTCTGGCGGTCCTTCAGCAGGGTGGTGAGATCCGGCTTTTTGAGCGGGGTCCCCTGTGGATCAGGAAGGTCGATCAAGGGAAGCGACCCTGCGGGAACCGGCTTCTGCAGGGGCGGATAAGGGACTTTTTTGGCCTGGTCGGAGACCTTGTGGACCGATTCAGCAAACTCCGATTTCATGAACTGGCGATTCTGGGTGTAGGGCATGCTCCCTCCAGGGATCCGGGAGGCTTGGCGGGGAGTTTTCCCCATCCCGCTTTCCCGTGCTATACTTTTTCTACCGTAGTCGCAATTATACACAATCCCAGGTACCACCGAGGAAGACATGGACACAAAGGATCGCCCCAACGATTTTGAGACCCAGTGGCAGGATAAATTAGCCCGGGCCGTGAAGGATCTGGCTGGAAGCGAGGTCCGGGAGCGGGTCATGGCCGGGGGGGAAACCCTCCACACCTCCCGCGAAAAGCTGCGCTGGACCTGTGATGCGCTGAACATCCTGGCTGAGAGCGCGGACGAAAGGACCCGCCAGGAGATCCTCACCCGCTGCCACTGCGCCTATCCCACCGAGGACCTCCAGGATGTGAAAGCCCTTTACCAGCAGACCGGGGACCTGGACCAGGCCCTGGAGGTCCTCCAGGCCAAGTTCGTGATCTTCCTGCGGGAAACCCTCCAGCTGGAGAGTGAGCTGATCGAGATCATCATCCAGCGGGGCTGGGGCCTGGCCGGAATTCGCCAGGGGAATACGATCATTGCTACCAAGATCCCCAAATCCAGTTATTTGCGGGAATATTTCCAGGAAGAGGACCCCCTGGAGAAGCGCCGCCTGTACTGCCACTGCCCCCGGGTGCGGGACTGGGTCGGCACTGAGCCAAGCCTGCCGCCGGAGTACTGCTACTGCGGGGCGGGATTCTACCAGGGTATCTGGGAGGAGATCCTCGGAAAGCCGGTCCGGGTGGAAGTCCTGGAAAGCGTCATGCAGGGCGGCGAAGTCTGCCAGATCGCGGTCCATTTATAAAGAGACGAGGTCTTTTAAAAGATTTCGTCTCTTTTTACGCTACGGCAGCAGGTAGATCTTGAAGATCTTCCAGGAACTAAATAGAAAATCCCAAAACGAGGGGGAGAGACGGAAGGATTCCACCAGCGAGGAGGTTATAGTAGTGAGAAAGCCCCAGGGATATTCCCGGGCTGCTTCCCAGGTGGCACACAGCTCCCAATCCTGGCAGCCGCCGTCCAGACCCTGGAATTGAAAATAGTGCTCCAGCTCATGGCGGGCCACATAGCGGCGAGCGGGAATCGACAGCCGCTGGCTGATGTATACTATCCCGTTGCAGAAGACCCCGTTCCGGTAGGGCAGGTCCGCCTGGGGGGCGGCAACCAGAGCCCTTTCCAGCTCCTCCGGGGAGATCTCTCTCCCCTGGCGGCGGACTTCCAGCAAGCCTTCCAGGGTTGCCAGCTTATCAGGATCAGGGGGATATACCTCCGGATCGCAGACCGCGGCAAGGGGCAGGGAGAGGGTTTCCGGGGCACCCTCAAAGTACCAGTACGAGCCCACCTCCAGGAAGAGAATCCCGCCCATCAATGTGATCAGCAGGACCAGGGCGATCCGGGGCAGCCAGCGTTTTCTTGATCCCATATCTCCAGTATACCTGAATAAAAAAAGCAGCTCTGGTCTCTTCAAAAAAAACAGCCATGGTATAGGAATTGGGTAAGAATTGTTATATCTTAAGGATATGAAGATCCAGCTCCTGATCATCCAGCATGTTAGGCAGTCTTTCAGGGTGGCCTGAACAACAAGATTGTCCACTAATAGCAAGGATTTCCCATGGTTGAAAATAAAATACCCACCACCACTCCCGATTGGCAGGCGGCTGTCAGGCGCCGGACGCGTTTCTATATCCTGGTCGCTATTCTGCTGGCTGTCCTGTTTGGTTTTCTGGTATTCCAATTCTTCTCCCGTCAACAGACTTATGCGCCGGGCGAGACCACCTCGGTTATTGTTGCCGCAGAAGCGATCCCAGGCGGCACTTTACTGACCGGGGCCATGGTTGAGTTCAGGACAGTACCGATCGGAATCCTGCCAGACTCATACCTCAGCGCCAAGGAACAGGCTGTTGGCCAGCTCACCCTTTATCCCCTTGTAAAAGGAGAGCCAATCCTGAATGAGAAACTGGCTAGAAATCAGGGCGGTTTCCTGGCACAACGCTGCCCCGCTGGAAAATGGTGCCTCAGCATCCCGGTGAGCTGGTTTATTGCGTCACCACCTGATCTTGCGGTTGGAGACCGGGTGGAAATCGCCTCTGCCCAGCCCGGCAGGGGTTTGGAGGAAGCTGGATTCATTGCCGCACAAGTTCAGGTGATCGCCTTGCCCAGTGATGCAGCGGAACCGGCATATGTGCTGGCCGTCGATGACCGGGAGGCTTTGAATTTACTTTACGCCCGGGTGAACGAGTTCCAGCTTCTGGTGCTGCTGCGCCCGACAGGAGGTTAATCATGGGGGCTGTTATTGGAATCTTTTCTGCCAAGGGAGGGGTAGGAAAAACCCTCCTGGCAACCAACCTGGCAGCTGCCTTCGCACTCGGCTACCGGATCCGCACAGTCTTGATCGACCTCAATCCCGGAACTGGCACAGCGGACCTGCTGCTGGACCTGGAACCTGAGCGCAGCTGGTCAGACCTGCGGGAGGTGATCAGTGAACTCACCGCCCAACACTTGGGACTGGCGGTGACCGCGTATCGGCCCGGTCTGGATCTGCTGGCTTCTCCCCCCCGGGTTGACTGGAACCAGCCACTCAGTAAGACGGACCTGGCATCCTTGCTGCATGTTTTCCGGAAAGAATACGATCTGGTTGTGGCGGATGTCCCGGCGGGGGTTTCTGACCTGGCGCTATCCGCCTTGGATCTGGTGGATCTGCGTTTGATCCTGCTCACGCCAGACGCGCCCGCCCTGAGGGCAACAGCACGCTATCTAGAAAGCCTGTCTGGCAATGGTCCGCCAACCGGTTTGGTGATCAGCCAGCACTCCCAGGGGGCAGCTGTGACTCCTACCGAAATTAAAAACCACCTGGGAATTAACTTGATGGGGGTGCTGCCGATCGATCCCCAGGGGGTATGGGCGAATGTCAGCTATGGAGAACCTTGCGTGCTCCGCAAATCCAGCAAGCTGGGGGGGGCAATTCGCAAGCTGTCTGCCCTGCTGCTGAAGATGGTCAATTCGAATTCATAGAAGGATAGAGTCATGGCAATAATTGATCAGGCTGCCCTGGAGGATAAGCTGCATCGGATGACCAGCGAGTACATCCAGGGCCAGACCACCCAGCAGGTGGATCCGCTCTATTTCACCCAGAACCGGGAACGACTGACTGGGCTGGTCTGGCGATTTTTAGAGAGGGAAGGTGAAATTCTTCCCCGGAAAACATCTCAGGAAATTGTCGAGGCAGTCGTAAACCGCATGGTTGGCCTGGGACCGATCGAGCCCTTTCTGAATGATCCCACTATCACCGAGATCATGGTCAATTCTCCCGGGGAGATCTTCATTGAAAGAGCTGGCGAACTGGAAGCTGTCCAGGCCTCATTCCGGGACCAGGAGCATATCCTGAATGTGGTCGACCGTATTGTGGCCCCATTAGGCCGCCGGGTGGATGAATCCACGCCCTTCGTGGACGCCCGCCTGCCGGACGGATCGCGGGTGAACGCCATTATCCCGCCCCTGGCGCTGCGCTCCCCAGCCCTGACCATCCGCCGCTTTTCCGCAGAGCCCTTTACGCTCCAGCGGTTGGTTTCCCTTGCCACTCTCAATGCCCAAATGGCTATGTTCCTGCAAGCCTGCGTGCGCTCCCGCCTGAACATCTTGATCTCCGGCGGCACCGGTTCAGGCAAGACCTCTACTCTCAACGCGCTGGCCCGCTGTATCCCAATCAAGGAAAGACTGGTAACCATCGAGGATACTGCTGAGCTGCAGCTGAAAGCGGCCAATCTGGTCTCGCTGGAATCCCGCCCCCCTAATATCGAGGGCAGCGGGGAGGTTAATATCCGCACCCTGGTGCGCAACGCCCTGCGCATGCGCCCGGATCGGATCATCGTTGGCGAAGTGCGAGGGCCGGAAGCCTTTGACATGCTCCAGGCCATGAACACCGGACATCCCGGCTCGCTGACCACGGTGCACGCCAATTCCTCTCAAGACGCGGTACGCCGGTTGGAGTCCATGGTGCTGATGGCCGGGCTGGACCTGCCCCAGCCTGCCATTCGTGATGCGATATCCAGCTCGCTGGATATCGTCATCCAGCAGGAACGCCTGCCGGGCGGCAGCCGCAAGATTGTCGCTATTTCCGAAATCCTGTCCAATCAGAAAGGGGGCTGGGATAACTTTCAAATCCAGGCCAAAGAGATCTTCAGCTTCAACAGGGAGGGCCTCGATGGAGAAGGCAGGGTGAAGGGAAATTTCCTGGCCAGCGAGTATCAGCCAGCCTGTCTAGAAGTGATTCGGAAAAGCGGATATTCGGTTAGCGATCAGGTGGAGGATTAAGTGATTCTTACGGCCGCAGTTATCATCCTGACCCTATGCCTGATGATCGCTTCCTGGCTGTGGAGAGATCTCCTGTTCAGCGCTCCCCCCATCCTACCCCTTGTGCTGGGGACTCTGTCTGGTGTCCTGATTTTTTGCACATGCCTGCCCGTGGTGGAAGTTTTGCGAGCACAACAGCACCGCCGCGCCTGGCGGCAGCGTCTGGAAGAGCGCGAAGGTCTGGCCCAGCCCCCCGGCTGGAGAAGCTTTCTGAATTCGCTGACCCAGACCCTGGATGAGAGTTTGTCCACATTCTTTCAGAAAGGGGTGGCCAGAGAAGCACTGGGTTGGTGGCGTGACAGCAGGGCTGGAAAAGGCCCGCTATCCTTCTTGGTCGCAGTGCTGGCCGTAATCTCGGTGGGTATGTTGCTGGGGCAATCTTTCCTGGAAACCCCACTGCTGAAGGTTTTCTTACCTCTCCTATTGCTGAGCGGGTTTTTCTCGCTGCTCTTTTCCCGGGCCCGGCTGCAGCGCCAATTGTTCCAGGACCAGTTCCCCGCTGTGCTGGAGCGCCTGGCAGATTCCCTGCAGGCTGGTTTTTCTCTGCCCCAAGCCATTGAATTCGTGGTGCCCAATCTCTCCCAGCCCAGCTCGGGGGAAATGGCGCATATCACCAATCAGATCCGCCTGGGCTTCAGCATGGATCAGGCCTTGCGGGAGCTGTACAGCCGCCGGCCCAGCGAGGATGTACGCATCCTGGTGGAAGGTCTGACCCTGCAGCGCCAGGTTGGCGGCAATATGGCATCCATGATGCGCGAAATGGCGGAACTGGTGCGGAGCCGGGTGGAGCTGGAAAACGGGGTCCGGACTTTGACTGCCCAGGGCCGGTTATCCGCTGTGGTAATCGCCCTGCTGGTGCCGGTTTCTCTGGGTCTGCTGTCCCTCTTTCCAGGCTATACCGATGTGCTCTTTAAGACCACAATAGGCAATCTTGTCATGGTGGCAGCCGGGATCCTGGAGCTGCTGGGCGCGGTGCTGGTTGCCCGGCTGGTAAGGATAGAGGTTTAGGCATGAGTTTAATCTACTTGATAACCATCGTCTTTGGCGTCTTGATGCTGGTGGTGTTGGTGGCCCTGGTCCAGCTGGACGACCCAGGGGCCCGGATGCGCCTGCACAGCCGCCTGCTGCGGGCAGAAAAGTCCACTGTCGTCTCCCTCAAACAACGAATGCTATCTCTCCTGGAAGCCATTCCCGTACCCAGATGGTTCAGGGACCTGGTGGATTCCCAAACCGTAACCTGGGCCGGGGTCCCGCTGATAGAAAACCAATTCCACTCCGCCTGGTGGCTGACCAGCTGGTTGGGACTGCTGCTGGGCGTATTAACCGCCGTACTTGCATCTGGAAACTTGACAGGGACTCTGCTCAGCTTCCTCCTGCTGCTGGCCGGATTCGCCGGCCCATATTGTGCCCTGCAGCACCGGATCCGCATCCGCCGCAGAATGGTCGAGCGGGCCTTGCCGGATTTCCTGGACATGCTGACCTTCACAGTGGAGGCGGGGCTGGGGCTGGTGCCGGCCATCAAGCGGGTGGCTGCCGGATTCGAGGGCGTCCTGAGTGAGGAGCTGGCGCTGGCTTTGCTGCAGATCGATCTGGGATACTCCCAGCGGGAAGCCCTGCGGGGGCTGGCCAACCGGGTTCCTTCCAGCGATGTGGAGAATTTTGTGGAAGCCATCCTGCTGGCAGAACGCCTGGGCACCTCCCTGGCCAGGACCTTGCGGATCCAATCCAGCCTGCTGCGCACCCGGCGGCGGCAGCGGGCGGAAGTGCAGGCTCAAACCGCTCCAATTCGCATCATCCCGGCCCTGGTATTCTTTTTCCTGCCCAGCCTGCTGTTAATCTACCTGGCGCCTCCCATTATCAACTTCCTGCTGCGCCGTTGAGCATCGACAATGAAACCACTCGAATTCCTGAAACTCCCACCACCCAAATCGGCCGGACAGGCCCTGGTCGAGTTTGCTTTTGTGCTGCCGGTGCTGCTGCTGATGATGGTGGCCATCGTTGACTTCGGGATCATATTTTATGCACAGATGACTGTGACCAACGCGGCCTGGGAAGCCGCCCGGGCTGGAGCAACCATAGTCGATCCCACCCGGGGAGATCAGGAAATCATCGGAGCTGTCCAGGCTGCTGCCTATGGCCTCGACAATTCCCGCCTGATGATCGATATCGTTCCGACTCAAGATGATGCCCCCCGGAACCAACCCTATCCCGCCCCCCGGGGTGAACCCTTGACGGTCACGGTTCAGTATCAGGTGGAGCTGTCGTTTCCCAGCCTGACCGTGCCGATCACGGGAAAGGCTGTGACACGCATGGAGTACCAAAATCCATAATGAAGACGGAACGCGGACAGGTGATCATCATTGTGGCGGTTCTGCTGGTGGTTTTGCTGCTCTTCCTGGCAGTTTTGATCGATGGAGCCCGTCTGTTTGTCGAACAGCAGGAAATCAACCGGGCCCTGGACGCGGCTGGAAAAGCTGGTCTGATTGTGGCAGGCGACCGGATGATCACCCAGGTGGTTTCCGCCCAGACGGCTGCGGCATTGAACCCGCCCAGCGCTGCTCCCAGTGGGGGTATACCCTATCCCACACCCACCCCGACACCCGCACCAGACGATCTCTATGCCTGGCTGACCGATGAACACCGCCAGACCCTGGTGGCGCCACCCCTACAGACCCTGGTGGCGACTCACGCGTTGGGCAGCCTGGAAGAGAATGGGTTGGGCCTGAACAATCCCAACGTGATCGTCATCACGGTATCCTATCCAGACGGCTACCACCCGGGCGATCAGACGCTGCAGATCCTCCTGGGTCTCGACCGCCGGGTTGTGATCATGTTTGGAAAGGTCCTCAATCTCAAGCAAGGAGTCTTATCTGGAAGCTCAAAACAAATCATCTCCCCGCATTAACACAAACCCGCTGGCGCTGCTGATCCGTCTGGCGCCAATCCTGGGATTCGCCGCGGCAGGAGCGGTATTGGGTTTTAACCTGTTAACCTTGATCCCCATCCAGGGCCGAGCCTACCTGCTGATCCCCTTTCTGGTGTTCTTCCTGGCCATGACTATTCTGGACCGGGAACCTGGCTGGAACCTGATCCTGCTGATGGTGTTCTCCTTCACAGCCGGCTTGCTGCTGAACTGGTCTGGCACGGATACATCCCGCTGGCAGACCTGGCTGCTGTTCCTCGGATCAGGAGTGGCAGCGGTGTTAGGCGCAGTGACCCTGGGGAAGTCCCTGCAAACAGGCTTGCAATTCCTGCTCCCGCTGACTGTTTTGTATCTGCTGGGCTGGCCGGGAGTCCTCCTCTGGGATCTGCCTGGCTGGATCAGGGGATTCTGGATGCTTTCTGGACTGCTGCTGTTCACGCTGATTGCCGCCGCTGTCCTGCAGCGGGGGTTCACCCTGGAAGTTGAAGAAAGCCCGGTTCCCCTGGGCATTTCGCTGTGGGTGATCCTGGTCAATCTGTTCTGGGTGTCGGGATGGATCCCGTTCGGGGGATAAAACATTGAATCCGGATCGGCAATTTTCACCCCACAAATCAGATGCCTCGTCTTATCAATAGACCAGGTATCTTAAATCATAAGGACTAAGTCCTTTGATAGGGCTTAGTCCTTGATTCGGTGCGTCGGGACACCTGACCGCTGTGCTGAGGTGATGATTTGGCGGGCAGCGCATACACCTCGTAGTTCTAGAAAACCCACCTCGCAGACCGTTTGTCCAGGACCGGGTAAACCCCTAATACTTCCTCCTCCTGATACCCGCTGCTGGCTCAAACTGTCCTTCCGACGTCAATAAAGTAACTGTACTGTAGCATGAGATTTGGACGCTGTCAATAAATTTTTAAGGTATGTCATTTGAAATTGAAAAGTGGACTCGTTTTAAGCTGCTCCTGACAATTAGGCGCTGTCCAAACTACCTTACAGGGAGGCTGCTCAACAAGTGATCGATTCCTCTTTTAGGGACAAGGAAAAGCAGCCAGTGACCAGTATTCAGTGATGAAATGTAGTAGTAGATGGGGTTCACAGATAATGTTACAATGTCCCCTGTCACAACTTATTCACCCAGAAAATATCTGGAGGCATAATGCAGTTTCTTATTTCTTTTGCTGAACGGAAACCCAAACTCACGAGTGTACTGCTGTGGTTGTTAGCCGGAGTTATCACCCTGATTTGTTTTACCTATCAGGATAAAACCGGACCTACCTACCCGCTGGAAGGTGATATTGAAACAGCGCAAGGTACTGTTCATTTCAAATTCCTGCGCAGTGAAACAATAGGCACAGATCTGAAGATCATGCTGCTCGATCCAGTTCCTTCCGGAGTGACAGGGTATGTCGATTACCGACGCTTTAAATCCAATGATGAATGGGAAAGCATTCCAATGGAAGCAGGTTCTTTTGAGTTCTCACGGAGGGGCCGCACAGAGTCCGTACAAGGGATTGGCGCAGAGCTACCCAGCTTACAAGAGCGGGCTGGAAAGTACGAATACCTGGTTTATATTGATGACGGGGAGAACGGAGCTATCTCGGTGACCAATGATAAACCCGTTTACGCCCGCTACAAAGCCCAAGTGCCCACCGCCGTGCTCCTTTTGCATATCATTGCGATCTTTGCCTCAATGACCATCGCCATCCGGACTACATTTGAAGCTCTGATCGATGGCAAATACAAATCGCTGCTTTGGGCTACCCTGATCTCGCTGCTGATCGGCGGGTTCATCCTGGGGCCGTTGGTGCAGTGGTACGCTTTTGGTGTATGGTGGTCCGGGATACCTTTTGGCATTGATTGGACCGATAATAAAGTGGTAGTTGAACTGGTATTCTGGATCCTGGCTTTGTACCTCAACCGCGGAGAACGGCGTGACCGGCGGTCAGTATACCTGGCAGGCTTCCTGACCCTTTTGATCTATTTCATTCCTCACAGCATCTTTGGTTCAGAATATGATTACCGCACCGGCACCGGGCGCGGCACGAGCGGATGAGGATTACAGCAGGATAGACGGAGGATGTACCAAGAAAATGTCTTGATTTAGAGACACCTGAGATGGTGTTTTTCGAACTAAGTGATGTTGCACTTGAAACTTGAATCCCAAGATAATTAACAACAAAAAAACCACCTGAAAAGGTGGTTTTTTTCTCTGAAAGACAGGGAGGGACTCGAATATCATACCCATTAGAATACTAGCAAGCTAAACCAATGTCTAAAAAGACAGAAGGTGCCCTGCTCTTCAGCGAATACTACAACCCCTCACCCAATCTGCCAGTCCGGATCGCAAGCTCGGTGGTGACAAGCGAGTAGCTAAAGACGAAATTTAACCCCTAGGGGCTGTCTGAAAAGTCGGACTTTTCCGATCAGCCCCCCATTTAGGGATGAATTTCTTGTTAAATGTAAGTGTTTTCCCCCACTTTGAGGGTAAAAAATACCAAAATATTCTAGTCACCGCCCACCTACTTGACTTTTGGGACAGCCCCTTATTTTTTCCCCCTTGACATACTCTTCACTTTATTGTAGTATTTACTTCATAATAGTACTAAGTATGGTGTATACACCACTAAATAGTATGTAAAACTTCACGCTAGCAAAGAGAGATACCAAGTCTAATAGACTTGGCAAAACTCGAAGGAGGAGCAAAGTTGGTCGAACTACAGGAAATCCACAAGAAATTCCAAAAGGAGCTCAGCGCTGGCACAGTCAGCCTGGCCTTGCTGAGCATCCTGGCCCAATCAGGTGAGCCGCTCTACGGCTACCAGATCGGCAAACTGGTCGGCGCCGGAGATGACGATTCTCCTGGCGTCATGGTCAAACAGGGCGCCATTTACCCCGTGCTGCGCTCCCTGGAAACCCAGGGACTGCTCTCCAGCCAACGGGAAATGTCCGATTCCGGTCCGCCCAGGCGCTACTACCAGGCCACCAATACCGGCCAGGAAGCACTCCAGACCTGGATAAAAATCTGGGAAGAAACCAAATCATTTGTTGACAACGTACTGGGAGGTGAATACCAGTGAAAACTGCAGACGAACTAATCAAATCCTATTTAACTGATCTGAAGGCTGCCCTGAGCGGGGCAGACAAAGCCACGGTCCAGGATGCCCTGGCGGACGCCGAGGAGCACCTGCGCACCGCTCTCGAGAACGAGAGGGCCGAAGCAGAAGCTGAAGTCGAAACAGTTCAGGCTATCATCCAGGAATACGGCGAGGTCGACGAGATCGCCCAGGCTTACAAGAACTGGGAAGCAGCCCTGCCCCCTGCCCTGGCCGCCACCCCGGCTGCCCGCCGGGCGTCCTCAGCTGCCAACGGGACCAGCCCCGCCGCCAAAACCTATCCGGGCTTTTTTGGGGTCTTCGCCGATCCCCGGGCCTGGGGCGGACTGGTCTTCATGTTGATCTCACTGGTCACCGGCACGCTGTACTTCTCCTGGGCAGTGACCGCCCTCTCCACCTCTCTGGGTTTGATGATCTTGATCATCGGCATCCCGGTCACCATTCTCTTCCTGCTCTCTTTCCGGGGGATCGCCTTCCTGGAAGGGCGGCTGGTGGAAGCCCTCCTGGGCGAGCGCATGCCCCGCCGGGCTTCCTTTACGGACAGCAGCCTGTCCTGGGTGGAGCGTCTCAAGGTCCTCTTGACAGGCAAAGCCACCTGGCTGTCCTGGCTCTACATGGTCCTGATGCTGCCGCTGGGAGTCATCTACTTCTCCTTGATGGTCACCGTGCTGGCCCTGGCGTTGGGTTTGATCGCTACCCCCATCGCCGGCGCTGTGATGATCTCCATGGAGATCCCATTCCAGGTCATCCATAGCGGTGATCTGGCCTGGACGCTGTCCAATTCGGGCGGCTTGCTGCTCACCCTTGTTTTCGCTGCCCTGGGTGTGGTCATCGCCACCGGGGCCATGCACCTGGCCCGCTGGGTGGGTAAAGTGCACAGCAAATTCGCCAAAGCCTTGCTGGTGAGTGATTAAACAGTTAAACAGGGGCTGTCCCACAAGTAATTGGCACAGCCCCTAATTTTTTAAAATATATGGGGGGTATGAAAGAACAACAGTTCAAACCCTGCACACCCAAACCAGCCATGCTTATGCTCGCCCATCTGGATGAGATGACCCCGGAAGGACACCTGGTACGCGTGGCAGACGAAATGATAGATCGGCTGGATATCGCTCCCTTGAAGCGGCAATCCAAAGGGGGAGGAACCAGTGCCTATCACCCCCGGATGATGCTGACAGTGCTGGTCTATGCCTGCACTCAGCAAAGCTTTTCATCCCGGAAAATAGCCAAAGCATTGAGAGAAAACATCCACCATATGTGGCTGAGCGGGATGAGCCAGCCGGATCACAGGATAATCAACCGCTTTCGGGGGGTGGTGATGAAAGCGGTGGTGGAGGAAGTGTTCTAAGGGATTGTGGAACAGCTGTTTGAATTGGGATATGTTGATCTGGAGAAATACTTTGTGGATGGGGCCAAGATCGAAGCCAATGCCAACC
>Ga0164313_10002344_pt1 | contig 17014 bp, 33 predicted proteins | sample GuaBasSedimGuay4_FD_113735 | JGI IMG/M metagenome (GOLD analysis project Ga0164313, IMG submission 113735) | Subseafloor sediment microbial communities from Guaymas Basin, Gulf of California, Mexico - Guay4, Core 4569-4, 0-3 cm | ecosystem: Environmental > Aquatic > Marine > Hydrothermal vents...
GATGTAGCCATTATAGGGTCATATACATATTCCATTACCTCTAGGCAAAATACAATGTCAGCCGTATCATTAACACCAAATTGGTTTATATTATATTCAGGCAAATCAAGTATCTTATATTTATCTACTGCCCAAGAATTAACCCTATTTTTAATAGGTAAATCTTTACCACCAACGTCTAATACTTTTCCAGTAGCAATATTAAGCCCTTGTAAATAGTTTTCTAAATGGTTGCGGTATTCACTCATTTTTTTATCTTAAAATATTTATCATTTAATTCGTGTGCCTTTTTAATTAACTCACTTCCACTATCATAAATCATAGCTGACATATCTTAGGAAAACAATAACCACTATATCCCCTATAACCCTCATGGAATATTTCCCAATGACTATGTTCAATCCGTCTATCACCACTCGTTACCATTTTAATTGTCTTCTCATAATCAACTCCCTTATCCTCACAATAATCATAGAATTGATTAGCTAATACAACCCTAGTAGCGAGATAACAGTTACTTACTAACTTAACCATTTCAGCTTCCGAAGCAGTACATATATATTGTGCTTCTTCTGATAATGGTAACATTTCAAGTATCTTATTAGCTAATTGTTTATCTTTTTTATTCACATAACCTATTATCTGTCTTTTAGGTTTTATAAAGTCCTGCCAAGCTATTCTAGCAGTTAGAAATTCAGGATTAAAAAAGAATTTATGTTGAGGATATTTATCGGCTAACATCTTTGTTGTACCAGGTAATACAGTTGATTTAATAATGATGTTTTTGCCTGGACTTAAACGATTTATATTCTCATCTAACGCACCTAACTCAAATCCTTTGTCTTTTTGAAATGGTGTAGGTAAACATAGGAATATATATGGTTGTCTATCTACCTTGTCCCAATCACCTTTATTAAGGGAATAAAAGTCGCAACCTTTAAACCACTTGATAACACTCCCACCTACAAAGCCAGTACCAATAACACCAACCTCACTTCTATAATTCTTTTTCATATATTTCCTTTCCTTAAAACTTTATAATTATAAAATGGATTATCACCAACCTTAGTAGTTAATGGAAGAATAACACTTATTATATATTCACTATTACCGAGTACAAAAGAACCCTCTTTTGTTTCATCATAGTTTTTAATTTCATATCCACATTTCGTTTTTATCCATTTATCCCTTTTTTTCATATTTAATAATCTTATTTATTATGGTCTTATTATCTGTTGGTTTAAACGGACTATCCCAACTACCTAAACTTTCTTTTGGTTCATATTCTTCACGTTTTTTAATCTTATGTACTATACCAGTAAAATGTTCATTAAACATTTCTGATAATTCTTTTAAGCTAATACTGTTAGGGTTACACATTTCAAATATACCCTTTTCTCTTTCATCTTTAATTAACCACATAACCAACTTCACTAAGTCATCTACAAAGGTAAAGTTTCTAGTAGTTTCTAATCCGTGTATATAAATAGGTTTTTTATTCTTAATCGCAGTAACCCATTTTTTAATCACTTGGTCAGGTCTTCCATTACAACCTATAACTGTAAATGGTCTTATAATATTCTTAAAAGGTATTTTTGACCGTTTTACAATATGTTCACCAGCTAGTTTTGACATACCGTAGATACTATCACCGCTTACACTTGACGAACTAAAATGTATAAACTTCTTAACCTTATACTTCTCGGCTAAATCAACTAGGTTTTTAGTTCCCATTACATTAGTATCAAAATATTCTTGTGGGTATAGTTCCCCACGCCTTGCACCAGTTAGTGCTGCCGTATGTATTACCGTATCAAAATATTCAGTTTCAAATAGATATTCCAACTTCAGTTTATTTCGTATATCACCCAATGTACTTCTTATTAAATCAAGACCAATAGTGTTTGGTAATTTTTCAAATAATCTACTTCCTATAAACCCTTTATGTCCTGTTAGTAATATTTTCATAATAGTTTTTTAAATACATCTAAATATTCTTTACCCATACGTTCTAATGTAATATCTTTCTCTGCCATAACTTCAGGGATACCAGCGTGACCGTTATGCCATATCTCAAGACCACAAGCACGTGCCTCAAGAACGGTATTAGGACATGCGTCTGAATAACTAGGATATATTAAAACATCACAACTGCGATACATACTAGCCAGTTGCGTTCTATTCTCTATTACACTAAACATAGTAAACCTCTCACCCATATAAAAATCAAAATATCCAGCTACAAGTTCACGGCTATACTGTCCTATTACATATAAATCAATATCCTTATCTATCAACCATTTTTCTGAATACATATCAAGTGCTTCTTCTAGGCGTTTGTTATTATCCCTATTAAACCTCACAATTAAAAAGCGTTTTTTGTGAGGGTTAGGTAACTTATCACCGTCCTTCTTGAATATATAGGTATTTACGCCATTCATTATAATCGATGAATTGCATTCACAAAAGAATTTCTCTCGTTTTTCTGTTCCATACATATGACCGTTATACTCATTAGAAATCTCATTAGTATAACTGTCTAATAATGGCATTACCTTTTGTTTAGCCCACTCGGATTGGAATATAACCCAATCAGCAAGTTGTGCAAAATCATACATTCTAGTTGTACCCGTATTTCTATTACGGCTATTACGAGGTATATTGTCAACCCTTAATACAATCTTCTTTCCATCTTTCTTTGCCAACTTAATACTATCTCTTGTTACCATTGAAGCACCACTAATAAAATAAATATCACTTTCTGCATAGTCAGTGAATTTAACATCAGCTTTAATAAGCTCCATACTCTCTCGTAGGTTGTGCATGAAAGTCCAACCTCCGCCAATCCCCTGTTTTGACTGGTTCGCTAAGTGTATTTTAATCATAATATCCTTCTTTTTTTAAGATATTAAACCAATAAAAATGCCATATATTATATTTAATATACCTAATAAAATCTTTTATAGCTTTTAAAATTATATTTCTACCAATAGTTATTCTTATAAAAAAACTAACATTATATTTAATTCTTAAAAATATATCAATTAAATATTCCCAAAAGGGAACATAATTATTTAGAATATCATCTCGTTTAAATCTAGCAAAAATAAAACTATATCCTACATATATTAAAATATATTTTAAATAACTATTTTTTCTATATTCAAGAAGTTTCTTAATATTTTTATCTGCTTGTTTAAATTCTTTAGTATTTTGATGGTAATAAAAACAAATAGAATTATTATTATACATTTCATCTCGCCATTTATTTAAACTAATCATATTTATCTAACTTGTCATTCATATACGTTATTATATCGTTGGCTATTTTTTTATATTCTCTTTTATCATCGTGTTCGGACTTATCTATGTCCTGTTCCAACAATGTTCCAACGTAATTAATGAAGTTAGAAATTTCTTTCTTACTCATTCTGTTACAAAATTAATTATCTTATCAGGTATGAATATTATTTTTTGTGGTTGTTCCATACTATATGGAAACTTCTTGCTCTTTTTTACTTCTGCTAATGCAATTATAAACTTTTTAAAATCTACATCAGGCATATTACCACAATCATAATCCCCATTTCCCTTATGTTCTAAAATATATCTACTCATATTCTTTTATTGTTTCATGTAAATAATTTAGAAACCAATTAAGGTTTGTCCAATCACTGTGCTTTTCTATCTCTGCACTATGTCCCCATAGATGAAAATAACCACCACACGCTAAGACAATATCTAACATGTGCAAAGCATAATCACACCAACTACCATATTCACCATATTCCTTACGCCCAGAGTATGCGTGTACCGTTGTTTTAATCTCATAAGGATTACAAACTATATTTGTATTTCCTACCTCTACCGTTCTAGCTGATAGATACCCTACCTCTTTAACTGCCTTTATAACTCTTTTATTATATCTACCTCTTGGATAACAGAAGCTATTAATCTTAGTTCCCAGTATGTCTTCTAATAACTTCTTGCTACCAGCGACCTCATCTACCAATTCGTCATCGGTTACTTTCTTTAAGTCCTGTGGATGATTTACAGTATGTGAACCAATGTCATGGCTTTTTAATATTTGTTTTGCTAATGCAAGTGATTTTGGTTTTGTTATTTCTTTGTATGGTATATAGAAAGTCGCTGGTATGTGATATTCATTAAGCAATTCTAATAACTTCTCATCATATTCACTAAAATCGTCCCAAGAAGTTGTTATGATAATGTCTTTATTCTTTTTTGTTTTTAGATGCTTCAATGATTTCATCGTTGATAAAATTTAATCCATCATATAATTCTACTCTTTGTTTTTCAAAAGCTTCTAGTTTCATTTTAACTGCTACCGCTTCTGTGCCAAAATCTTTCTCTCTATCTTCCTCTTTTATCTTGTCATCTTTAATTTTCTGTTTCTCAAGCATAGCTTTACCCATTCTAATCTGCAACTCAATAATAACTATGTGCTTTTTATTCTCCTCTCTTAACTCTTTTAAAATCTCTTGTCTATTTGGTATCTCTAAATACTTCATATTGTTTTATTTAATTATATAAATATTGCCGGTTTAATTATTATATTATTTGTGTGTATTGCATATCTACCTGCATCTAATAAATGGTCGTTTGCCTTAACTGGTTCATCTAATACTTGGTCGTCTTTCTGTTTCCAAGAGTATGACTTAACTTCTTTCTGTAAATTAACACTATCCTTTGTGATATACATCTTCTGTGACTTAACAGTATCAATACCCTTACTCACATCCTTGTCTGATGGCTTAGCATTAAATCCTGCCTTTTTAAGTTCCTCAATCCTCTGTGGCTCTGCGCTATCACAATATATAACCTTATTACCTATCTCCATTGTCTTTAGCTTCTCAATCAACTGTGAGTTGGTTAGATAACTTTCATATAACATCTCTTTCCAATACGTTTCCTTATCTTTAATCCCTATCTTAACTAACGCTGATGGATTGTTATATCCGAAATCCAATCCGTAAATAATCTCATCACATTCAGGTAACTTGTCACAGTAATGCCAATTCTTATAGATAGTTGTCTCAGATATGCCACATTCTCCAAGACCGTAAATACGCCAGTAATTATCATCAAGACCTTTATATCTCTCAATCTCTTGTATGATTGTTTTTTCTAAGAACGGATTATCTTTATAAGTTGACTTGATTATCTTAGTATCGTCTCTGATAAGCACATGGTCATATATCCAATGGAACATATCAGACGGATTATAATCAAGAAATACTTGCCCTGTGGTACGCATAGTAAGCTGTCTAAAGTCCTCTAAGGTAAAATCATTAGCTTCATTCATCCATAGATACTTACGCTTTCTGCCACGCACCTTTCTTGGTTGGTCAGTTGAGAAAAACTCTATCTCACTGCCTGATGGAAATCTATAAATCAATTCTGTTTTATTATGACGTTCTTCTTTGTATATTCCTGCTGACTTCATTATGTCAAAAAAGTCCCTCATAGCCGAAGCCCTAAGTGATGGGAGTGTTTTACGTACTATTGAGAATACTTGGTCTTTTTGTTTTAAAGCAGCTATCAGAAACAGTTGTGCTATTGAATATGTTTTACTTGAACGACTACCACCCTCATTAACTATGTTTCTTATTCCACTCTGATATGCTTCGTAGTTCTTTTCAAATACTCCTGTTACTTCAAGATTTAGTTTCATTCTTTCGTATCTTAATATCTATCTCCGTTATATTATCATCTTCATCAATACCAAACTTCTGTGTTGGCATACCGTCTATTCTGTTAACAATATCCCTATATGTTATAGTATCGCCACGTTCTGCTTTTTCTATTGCCTTACGAATTATTATTCTAGCCCTAGTTTCTTTCTCATCATCACCCTTATATTTCTGAAGTTCCTCCTTAAGTATTGCTATCAAGCTAAATTTGGGTCTACCACTTGGGTTTAAACTCTCTTGACCAGGTAATAACCTACCCTTTTCATCTCTTTCTCTAGTATTATCTACTTTATCTAGTTCTGTCATATTATTCCTCAATAGTTATATTATATAGCTTATCTGTTTCAAAATTAATTAATTCATTAGCTTCTTTCTCATCTGTAATTATAACAAGACGCCTAACTTTATCGTTAGAAGCGACTTTTGTTGCTTTAAATTCCTTTGTTTCACCTTTGAATTTTATTTGCATACACTTTGTTTAGTTGTATGCCTATATTGTTACATATCATTTTAACTGTGTCAAGCATTTCTCTACATCATCTATCCCATACGCTACAAACGCTATTCCACCGTTCTTTTTAATATTAGCAATAAACTCCTTTTGTACCTCACTTGCTTTATTATATCCTGTTTTACATTCAATAGCTAAAGACCTGCCATCTTGCATAATGCCAAGTATATCAGACACTCCCCTTATCTCATACTTACCTAACCGTCTAAACGCCTTAGTTCTTGGGTCGTATGTAGGTATATTCTTATTCTTCCACGCATATATGCCTTTCCATTGTAACCACTCCAGTATTTCATTTGTTACAGCGTTTTCACTTATCTTTTGTTTGGGAACTTTCTTTTTTCTTTTATTAAGCATTTTATAGAAATTTGTATCTATTGGCTTCATATACTTATTTTATTAATTGGTTGAGTTTGGTAAATATCCAAAAATAAGTGTGTATTTTTCTAAAATGTCGTTGTTGTGTTTTTGGATTATATATTTTATTTGGTTTAACAAGTATTGCTAAATCTTTTGCATAAAATCCTAATGTAATCGCCCAATTATAAACCAGTGAATGTGTCATTATAGTTTTACTATCTGTATAATCTTGACATTTAAATATTAAAATTCCTTTCTTTTTTAACAATCTATTTGCTTCCAGTAGAATTGCCTTATATAAATATTCTAGTTCAGTAAAATCTTTGAATATAGTATGTGTTTTAGATGAATAATATTCTTTCGTTTTTCCGTGTATTCCAAATAAAAATGGAGGGTCAAGAATTATATTATTTAAGTAATTATCTTCTATGGGTAAGTTTCTAGCATCACCAATAGCACAATCAATTCCTTCGGGTGGATTTATATCAAATCTATGAAATGGTTTTGTTATTCCATCTTTATAAAAATTACCTTTGAAATACATTGGGTCACAATGAATTGGCATTCCATCTAAATGAATATTAATAATAGCTTTTAGCAAATCCGTTTCTTTATCAAACACACTTTTATAATGTTTATTCTCTTTATTCATATATTTTTATCATATATTCTTTCATATACTTATTTTATTAATTATCTATAAATAGATTAGTAGGTGAGTATTCCCCACTCTCACTTCCCATAATACAGAACTTTTCTTCCACGACTTTAACTTGTCGTCAGTTCTTACCCGTTATGAAAGGTATCTGCACCTTACCTTAGCGTCATACACGCCACTACTAATCTAATTGTAAATAACTATTTTATTAATAAACTGTAAATTACTTTTAAGGTTATTTCCAGTAGACATATACATTTTTAACCTTATATAATCTTATATAGTTAATGTATTTGATTAAAACCTATACATTTAAACTGTTTCCATTTTGGATACTGTTATAATTTTATCTTATTTTATTAATTCAGGATTAGAATATATATTGCCTATTATTTCCATTTCTTTATTAAATTCTGAAAGCATATCAAAAGACACTTCATCTTGATTAATCATCCAGCTACACTCACTCCAAAATACTTCATTTGGTTGCTTTTCATTTCCTTGAATAATATCCCCCTCATAAATCTCTTTTTTATTTCGGTCTAGTAATCCAGTATATTGCATTAAGATAAAATCTTCTCCTTTATTTTCAGACATAACTCTTCCTTCCCATTTTAAGCCATATGGTAATTCTATATCTTGAATAACTCCATCATAAGAAGCTATATTAAAATGATATAATATTCTTTTTTCTACTTTATCCCACGCTCTAAATTTTATTGGTCTCATATACTTATTTAATTAATATTTGTAAAATCTGTATAATGTTTAATCTTTTTATTTTTTAATTCTTGTTTTGTAAAATAATCAAAAAGTTGAGAACCGTCTTTCCAACATACCTCAGCATAAATTAAATTATTTTTATCAGTTATAATACATCTAAGTTCTGAACAATAATTAGCCCTAAACTCTTTATCAGTATAATCTTTCATTTGGTCTTCTAGCCCATTAATAATATTTAATAATTTGGATAGTAATTTCTCTCTTTTAGTTGCTTGGTATGTCATATAGTTTGATTAATTATTCCTGTTTATTAGTCGGGATTGGTTTATCAAATATCTCAGGGAAGAATGTAAACCCGTATCTACTGCCGTCCCAATATACATAACTACTCTCATTTTGTCCGCAATAATAAATATTACCACATTCCACCATATAAGAAATACAATCAGGATTATCTTTCTGAGTTTGAATAAAAACATTTTTGTTATTATTCTTTAGTCGTTCCATGCCATATTTGGCATTTTCTAAAACTTCGTTAGTTATTTTCATATATTTATTTAGTAATTCTTAATTTTTTAAGTAACTTATCGCATAAATGAGTATCACCAGTAGCTTTTGCAATTTTACCAATAAAATTATATAGCTCATTATATTCTTCATAACACTCTTCCGAACAAAACTCATCTTCATATGAGGCAACTATATCAGGTATAGTATTATCGCAGTTTTTACATTTAATCATTGGTGGAAACTTTCCTATCTTAGTCATAAAAGGGTCACAATCTTCACATAAAATACTTCCACCAAAAGAAGTTGGCATATAATAACTTTTTTTACATCTTTGGCATTTAACTTTTTTCATATTTATTTCTTTATTAATTGATTGAGTAATCTTTTACCATTTCCACCACCGTGGCATTGTTTTATTGCTTTCTCAACTTCTTTTTTACTAATATAATTCTGTTCAATCTCTGTAACAATATCTTTAATACTGATAATTGTTATACCGTCTTCTTCGGTATTTCTTTCTATAATTTCTTCTATCATATACTTATTTTATTATTGTCATTTTCTGGTAAACCAATTTCTTTTAATATCCTCACTAGCTTCAATACCCTTACCAGCTTTAATACCCAAACCAGCTTTAATGCCCCAACCAGCTTTAATGCCCCAACCAGCTTTAATACCCAAACCAGCTTCAATGCCCCAACCAGCTTTAATGCCCCAACCAGCTTCAATGCCCTCACCAGCTTTAATACTCCAACCAGCTTTAATGCCCTCACCAGCTTCAATACCCTCACCAGCTTTAATGCTCCAACCAGCTTCAATACCCTTACCAGCTTTAATACCCGAACCAGCTTTAATACCCGAACCAGCTTCAATACCCTTACCAGCTTTAATACCCGAACCAGCTTTAATGCCCGAACCAGCTTCAGCAAAAATATATCCCGTTGCTTTCAAATAACCATTAAATTTTACATAACCAAGATTAGCATCAATTTTAATATTTCCATTAAAATTTGATACATCTTCTTTACCAATATATTCTTTCCAATAATTATCTGTATCCTTAAAATCTTTTTTTGTTAATCGTAATGTTTTCATATTTTTATATAATATTCTAAGCCCTTAATATTTAAACCTGTTTTAAGTAATGCGTATGTGAAATATTGAAATATTAATTGTCTCTTTTCAATAAGTATTATTTGACTATTCATGTCATCACCACCCATTACAATTTTAAGTTCCTTGCCGTGTTGTTTTATCCATGACTTTAAATGGCTTGTCCTGAAAAAGTAGAATGTTCCTTTAGTTACCATGACATAGAAATCCGACTTAGTAACAGATAATCCGCTTAACTGACCCTTACATCTTATCTCAACTGCGAAGTTGCCTGTGTCCTCACTCATTGGGTCGTACTTAACTTCAATCAGCTTATTATATTTAGGCATTTCAATATCAGAATATTTATAGTTACCCTCTTGTTTCTTATGTGTATCGGGGTCAATAGTTTTAAGAAGTGTAATGAGTTGTTTTTCAATCTCCTCACCAGCTTTGAAACATCTATCCCAGTTTTCTTTAATTGTTGTCATATATATTTAATCCGTCCACTAGGGTATTGCTTACCCTCCATTTGGATGTGCCTTTTTCAATTAGCACTAGAGTTTTATGCTCACCTAGTAGACAAGTTTTTAATTATATCAATTTATTACATGACCAATAGTGTTGATACCCACTATTAACCATATCCATAGTCCACTTAGTTGACCACTCAATATCAAATGCTTGTTCGTCTGTAATGTCTTTCCAGTAAAGATTATGTATCTGATATAATCCTCTTGAGTGTCCACTATCCCCAACTGCATTTGGGTCTAATTTACTTTCACAATTAGCTAGACGTACTAGCCAATCAACCCACTCAAATTCTTCCTCATTTGCTATGTTACGTATCTGTATCTCAACATCAGACATAGCATAATCGTGCTTAGGTTGGCTTGTCTGCGATTTAACTGTAATATCCGTACTAGCTTGGGTTTCATAAGCAAAGAAGCCAAATACAAGTAAAAATGATAGAACTGCGATAGTGATTAAGAAAAGAGCATTTTTTGATGTGTGTTTGTTTGGTAATCGTTCAAACATATAATGTTTTTAATAATTAGTTTTTTATTTTTGTTTCCAAAACTTTTTATATATAGATAATTCATTCTCAACTTTATCAACTCCCTTATCTCGAACATAATAAAGTATCTCATAACATTCTTTACATATCCATAGGTCTTTATCAAAGTCCCAATGAAATTTGGTTTGTGTACCACAATGTGAACATGGTCTCATATTATCTTGTTAATTTTCTCATACTTGCGTCAGCCCACTCCTCTGCTAGTTTTTCAACGTCTTCTAATACACTACCCTCATTAAATGCTTTTAATAAATAAGCGTGTTTACATTTACCCCAGCTAATCTTATCCCACTTTTCGTTCTCTAAATCCTTGTCTAATTCCTTCTCAAACTTCTTAGCTGGTTCGCCATAAGTATTTTCTGTTTTGGTATTATCCCATACAGCAGTTACAAACTCACTTGGTACAAACGCTTTAGCACTTTGTGACCACTCCATCTTACACTCTTTATCTTTGCAACGATAGTCAGGTTGTGTTGCCTTTGTTTTTTTGTCACGATTATCCCACATCTCGCCCTTACATACTGGACACATCATATAGTTTTTTCCTTATTTTTCGTTAGTTGTTAAATTAATTATTGCTCTACGTATTGCGTCTGAAATGGTTGTATTCCATTTCTTAGAATACTTTTTAAGTTGAATATAATCTCTGTTTGACAGCCATAATAATACTGCCTTTTCTTTAATCTTCATATTTATTTAATTCCATTACCCACTCATATTTATACATAGTATCTGCTTGTTCAAATAAACTGGTAAACATAACAGGATACTTTAATGCTTTTTCAACAGTTGTATCTTCCATTATCCCTTTACGATTTGCTATTAATTGTTGTTTAGGTGTTTTCATAGGTTTGGTTAAAATGGATAGTTGGGTTCTTTCATATTTTTATCTTACTTAATTAATTATCTTCTGTTGGTTCATATGGTCTGCCTAATTTACTTGCCCATGCTCTTTTATATTCTAGCTCTTGATATTCCTCCTCGGTTAATTCCTTTTTAATAATAGCTGATTGAATCGCTATTGACTTTCCCATATTAGTATATATTACTTAATTAATTATATAAGAAGCTTGAGCATTTCAAGCCCCATAATAGCTAGTTATTCATCATAATTGATATAATCATCAATTCCCATGTCTTCAGCTAGTTGAATTTCATCTTCTGATAATTCAATCCCATCTATATTTGCCATAGTTTTAATGTTACTTATTAATTAGTTATGTTATAAGTATATATTATATATATATTCTTGTCAAGTGGATAACTATGCCTTCCACTCTAAACCACACTTCTTACACTTACAATGGCGTGGTAGGAACGGTATCATCAATAATCCTATTCCTATACTAATAAATACAAAGATAATAAATGCACAGCCAAAATGGCGATTACATCTTATATCCCTGCTTTGACACTTTGGACACTCGTTTTTGTAATTCATATATTTTTTTAATTATTTAGCCATACCCCCTCTAACTAGGGTAAGGAGATTAACCACGAATTTAGATATTAATATATCTCTTTACTTATAGACAAGCCCTAGACCAGGTCGTTAGGGGGTTGAACGTTGCCTGGATTTTCGGTTTGGCTACAAGTGTTCGGTCTTATAGTGATTAATGTTACTTATAAATAAGTCGTTCTAATATATAAGATGATATATGTTTTTAAAACAAAAGCCCTGATGACTTGAGATTATCAGGGCGATTGTAAGATAATTTTTACCTACGTAGAAACTCAAGTCATCTACACAGTAAATCATTAAGGTTTTTTTGTCAAGCCCTATTTTTTTAAGGCACTTCTTGTACTTGCAACTGCACCTACACCAAGTAATACCAATAATTGGTTGTAAAGTGCTACATCAATAACTTCAAAGTAGTTTAATACAATAACTGCAATAGCTAGAATTACTACAATATATGTCTTTTTTCCATCTATATAGTTTAGAAAATTCATTTATTTATATTCTTTACCATTTATTATAAATCGACCTTTATTTATTTTTACGAAATAATCGTTGAAATTACCATTATCCATTACATACCCATTTCCTCGTCTTCATAATTGGTAGGGTCTTTCCAATATACATAATATACTTGTTTATTCATTGGCTAATCTTAGCTAATATTTAATAGTTTAGTTAAGTTATAATTAGTGCTTAACATAGAAAATTAAGGGGAGTAATTTGTGGAATTATATTCCTACTCCCCTTTTCTGCTATGCAGACATAAATTCGTTATAAAGGGATTGGTAGGCAACCTTACATTTTTGGAGTATCTTTTGCTCCATATTTCTGATAAGTACGTGTAATTCATCGTGGCAATCACGACAAAGTTCCTCTGTGTAATTATTACCCAGTACACCGAATATCCCTCTTGGATAAACATGGTGATTACTTTTCCTTTTCTTTTTATTACCATATTTACATCCACATTTTGGACAACACTTACTCATTAATTACTCCTTTGTTTGAGTTATTTGTTTGGTATCTTATTTGCGTCTTCACTGCTCGTCCAAGTAGCGAAATTATTTAAGAACAATTCATTAAAATCTCTATAATAAGTTTTATTTCCATTTTGTATAAGATAAGGTTTTTTCCTACCTTTATCAAAGGCAATCGCTATGTGTCCGTCACGCCATAATCCTAGTTTTTTTAAGTTGTCATCAACTATTGTTTTTATTAACATATCTGTTTCATTAAATAATAAATCATTTGTTGGGTCTATATATGTTTTAATCCAAAGTGTCTTAACATACTTTGAGTAATGTAAATGCACACCAGTTGAAGTTCCAGTAGTTCCCATTTCACCTATCTTGGTTTGCCAAGCAGTAACCACTTCACCACGCATAACCCAATACTTAGATAGGTGTGCATAAAGATGATAAAACTTTCCGTCAAATATTGTAACTGAAAATCCCCAACCGTCTTGCCAACCACATTGAGTTACTGTGCCACTAACAAAAGGCATAATATCTTTATCACCAATAAAATCAATGCCTGGGTGTATTCCACCAAAACTCTTGTAATAACTAGGGTGCGACTTTGCAAATTCCGTCAACCCATAACCTTGCGTGATTTTCCAATTACTTGCTTCTAACATAATCTCTTGTTGGTTAATTGTTTCTTGTGCTAGAACATACCGACTAGGAAGTGAATAAAACAATAAGCAATATAGGCAAATATTCCAACCATTACTCCGATTGTTATAAGTGCCATTATACTACTGAATTTGTCAAGTTTCATAAATAAACTTTAATGATAAAGTTTTTTTGTTTTTGTTTAAACCAGCAAATTATATTTCATATTCTACTGTTGAAGCTGTTATCCTTTTTGCTCCAGCAGCTGTCCATACTGAAGTAGCATAATCTTTATAAAAAGTTACTATTGTATCAGCAGATGTTATTAACCATAATGATGGAGTACCTAGATTAACGCCATTGTCTTTTGCCATAGCTGAACCACCCCAAACGTGATTAGCTTTAGTTACTGCTGTTATTGGTAATGTGAATGTTATTGACTGTGCATTTGATGTTCCATCGGCAGCTTGTCTAATATGAAGAATACATTTACGACCAGATAAACTAAATCTATAAACATTTGTTGCTGGGTTAGCACTCCATCCTACTAATGTTGGAACCCAATTAAATGGAGCATCAAATCCTTGTGGCGTTTCTACTTTTGAATAAAATGGTTCTGTAATTGCTGCATTTGCTACTGTATAATCTGAACCAGCAGTAACAGTTAAAATTGTTGCAGTAACACCAACTATATAAAAATATTTTACTGTTGTTTGAGTTATTTTAATTTTATCTCCTATATTATATTTTGTTGTAGCGTCAGTTGGAACTGTAATAGTTGTAGCTGAAAGATAAGTCCACGTTTCGTCAGGATTAACCCAACCCTCATTTACAACAGTTTCTAGGTAATTAAAGTTTGTATTAACTTCTGCTGATTTTATTTTTGTATTTGTTGAAAAAATATTTATATTTGCCATATATTTATATAATTATTTATTAAGTTGGATTAACTGGTATATTTTGTTTTGCTGTCTTATCTAAATTACGTTTTATATCTTCCATACGTTTATTTGTATCTTCTAATTTTGCAGATACTTTAAGAATTACTGAATTAAATAAGTATTGTATTTCAATAATTTGATGTGGTACTCCAAAAGATTGAGTAATAGAATAATCCCAATAATCTACGTCCCACACAGCTTCGTCCCATAATGTATAACCAAATTCTTTTTCTGGGTGTAGTATCTGAATAATTTGACCAGGTTTAAACCTTTCAATATCATACCCATTTTTAGGGTCTATATTACTATCTAAAACAGTAATCGCTATTTGTGATAGTGGGTGGTCAAAATCATCAAGTATTCTAGTTGCAATAGTTTCGGCAGTAGCAACAACGGTAACTCGTTCGTCCTTAATAAACTTTTCTCTTAATCCAAATTCAGATTGACTAGATGTTCGTTCATATACTCTATACATATTTGGGTCACCACCACCCATAAAATATACTTTATTTATAAGTGTTTCAATACTCTTTGTCATTACAACATTATTTGCTTCTTTACCTATATAGAGCATGTGGTCAATCTCATCATAATTTGCTTTCTTAAAATCAATAGTATTATTTGGTAATAATCGCCAGTACCAGTATTGTGGCGATAGCATTAAAATATTATCTAAAACTTCCCTATAAGTATTTGATGTAAATGTAAAAGTAACAGCAGTTCCAGTATCGCTAATATCACCTATTTGAAATAAACTAGCACCATATTTAGATGTAATAATTTCTTTTAGAATATCACTGGGGTCTTTACTAGATTTTGTATCAGTTGTGAGTTCAGCGTCAGATTGATAAATACGCTTCTCATATTCAATAAGTTTTGATATACCACGCACATCAATTACTTGGTCACCATTAGCGATTATTTTTGGTTCATATCTATTAAGTACACCAGTCCATACTAATCTACCTATCTCTTGGTCGCCATCTTGTACCCACGTTTCAATAATATTACCCATTTTAACATCTACATTTTCCCCAAAATCTTTTACTTCTCTTTTAAGTAATATCTTCTGTTCACCCATACCACCATTAATCTTCCATTTAAAATTAGGTGCATTAGTAACATCTTTACCCCACGTTGCAATATATACTCCATCTTTATCAAATATCTTATGGAAGAATTGTTTTGTTTTGGGTTGGGTAATTTCTGTAATACCACCAGATAAATTTGGAGTATAATCTATTTCTAATTTAGCTCCTCTAGTTCCTGAACTATCATATCCCTCTGTCCTACTAAAATTAGTTGTTCCAGCACCAGGGTCAGCACTTTCCATTATTATATTTATAGAATTTCCACGTTCCCAACCACTTCTATTTATTTGTTCTTGAATAATTGTTGCAATATCAGGACTATCATTAAATCCGTATACCCAAATCGGATTATTCCATGCAACAGAATTATTTGATACTGGTCTGTCTGATATATCATTATTATTTGTTGAAATAATATCGGGGTTATCTTGTGCTTCTGCATTAATTGTAATATTTGGTTGTGTTCCAGCAGACAATCCCCCAGTTAATGATATTTTTGCACTATTTATTTTTGCACCTTGTGGTATATCAACATTTATAAAACGCCATAATCCATATTGATAAAATATAGTTGTTGTTCTACCTAAAATTTGAACAACGGCTGTAGCATAAATAAATCCAGTTGAATATTGACCACCATCTGCAAAGGTTGATTGTACTTGATAAGTTAAAATTGGCATATCCTATAAATATAAACTGTAATAAATCACACGAACTGTAGCTTTGTAGTGTATTCCGTTTTCAAAACTAACTCTTAAATCATTTCCACTTACAACAAAACTAGGGAATATTCCGTCATAACTTTGTGCAACACTATTTAAGGTACAGGTAAATAATTGTGTATCAATTTCAATCACATCATTATTACTAAACTCATCTTGTACTCTAACTCTTATAAAATCACCAGTAGTTGTGTTTCTAACAACAACCCCATCAACACCAGCTACTTCTTGAAATGTAATTATAATCTTTGGATTTGGTTTATATGTTCCACCAGCTACAAAACTAAATGCCTGTGTCGCTATACTTGCTATACTCTCATTAATTCCAGTAGTAGTATCTAACTCGGTTCCAAAAGGTGGGTCGGCAACAATAAACTCTGCTTCCCAATCAATAAATGTATGATTAAAATGCCTACGTAATAAAGTTATCTGACTAGAATTAACCGTGTAACGCCTAAATTCTGCCTTACCTGTGCCAGTACCATAATCTATATCTAAATGCTTACCTTGCCTATTTAAGAGCATTTTAAAGGCATCTA
>Ga0164313_10002345_pt1 | contig 17011 bp, 14 predicted proteins | sample GuaBasSedimGuay4_FD_113735 | JGI IMG/M metagenome (GOLD analysis project Ga0164313, IMG submission 113735) | Subseafloor sediment microbial communities from Guaymas Basin, Gulf of California, Mexico - Guay4, Core 4569-4, 0-3 cm | ecosystem: Environmental > Aquatic > Marine > Hydrothermal vents...
CCCGGTCGGTCGCTGACGTCGCCGTCGACGTAGAGTCGGCCGCCGACGCGGACCGGACGAAACATGAAGGGCACGGCGCAGGACGCGTGCACCGCCGCGGGCAGGGAGCCGGAGGTCAGCGCCCGGGGCCGGCGACCCAGGACGTCGTGGACGGCGACGGAAACCGGAGTGCGGCACTCGGCGAAGGTCCCGGGCAAAAGCCCGTGGAGCCGCTCCCGAAAGAGCCGTCCCCGGAGCAGCCCGGGGCCCAGGGCCGGGTCCCAAAAATCGCTCCGCGTGAGACCAGCGAGCTCTTCACCCAGCGCCGTGGGCGGAAGCCCGGCCCCGTAACACGCCGCGACCAGAGCCCCGGCACTCGCCCCACAGACCTGCGCCGGCGCCGGCGCACTCCGGACGAGGGCGTCGACCATGCCGGTGTGAGCGTAGAAGCCAAAGAAGCCCGACGAGAGAGCCAGGGCATAGGGCCCCTCGGCGAGCCAGTCGCGAAGGGTCTTCAGGGGAAGATTCCGCGCTCTTCGTACGCACTCGAGAGGTTTTGCAGAGCGAGGGAGTAGGCGGCGATGCGAGGGTTCACGTTTCGCTCGCGCGCGAAATACATCACCCGGTGGTAGGCATCGATCATCGCCTTGTGCAGCTTCTCGTCGACGCGCTCGAGCTCCCAGCGCTCGCTGCGCTTGTTTTGACACCACTCGTAGTAGCTGACCGTCACGCCGCCGGAGTTGGCGAGGACGTCGGGGATGATCGCGATGTTGCGGTCCAAGAGCACGTTCTCGCCCTCGGGGTTGAGAGGGCCGTTGGCGCCTTCGGCGATGACCTTGACCTTGAGAGCCTTCGCCTCCTCAACGCCGACCTGATTCTCGAGGGCCGCGGGGATGAAGATGTCGGCCTCGATGCCGAAGAACTCTTCCCGGGAGATCTTCTCGCCGTGGGGGTAGCCGGCGATCGAGCCGTTCGTCCTCACGTGCTCGGCGAGCTTGTGGGGGAAGAAGCCCTCGGGGTTGTGCAGGTAGCCGGTGTGGTCACCGGTGGCGATGGTCGAGACCCCGAGCTTGTTGAGCAGGATCGCCGCGTGGCTGCCGACGTTGCCGAAGCCCTGGATGATCGCCGTCTTGCCTTCGAGCTCGAAGCGGTTCTCTTTCGCCCACTCGACGAGGCAGTGAATGACCCCTTGAGAGGTCGCCTTGGTGCGGCCGTGGGAGCCGCCGCTCACGATGCTCTTGCCCGTCACGATCCGGCGCTGGGCGTTCTTCTCCACATGGCCGACGGTGTTCATGTAGGTGTCCATCATCCAGACCATGGTCTTGGAGTTGGTCCCCATGTCCGGCGCCGGGATGTCGTACTCGGGGCCGATGTTTGCGCCGAGGGCGTGGGTGAAACGACGGGTGAGTCGCATCAACTCCGGCTTGGAGTGATTGTGCGGGTTGATCTTCACGCCGCCCTTCGCGCCGCCGAAGGGGATCTCCATCAGCGCCGACTTCCACGTCATCATCGACGCGAGGGCCTTCAGGTCGTCGAGGCTGACCGACTCGTGGAAACGAATGCCGCCCTTGTAGGGGCCGAGCATGTTGTTGTGCTGGATGCGGTAGCCCTTGAAGAGCTTGTGACTGCCGTCGTCCATCAGGACGGGGAAGTTCACGATGATCTCGTTCTTGGGCTGGGAGAGGATCTTCCCAACGTGATCCGACAGATCGACGGTCTTCGCGGCGTGGTCGAGGTAACCGCGAACGACGTCGAAGAACTTGTACTCGTGGGCTGGCTGAGCTTTGTTTAGCTTCTTTGCGGTCATCTGAACCGTCCTGTTTCCGCGCCTCGGCCGAGGCACCGACGCAGTGTCCTCAGACCGGGGGTCTTCGGTCAATCCTGCGGCGCGTCAATCCTCACGACGGAGGGAGGAACCACACGGCGTAGAGCCAAGTGGCGAAGCCGGTCATCACCAGGGCGTCGATGCGGTCGAGGAGACCCCCGTGGCCGGGTACGATAAAACCGCTGTCCTTGAAGCCGGTGCTGCGCTTGATGAGGGAAATGGTCAGGTCGCCGGCCTGCCCCACGATGCTCGCGACGAGTCCGAGGGCGATGGCGTGCAGCAGAGGCAGATCCGGCAGGTACCAGAAGTGAGCAAGCAGCGCGCCACCGATGCTCGCCGCGGCGCCACCGACGGCGCCCTCGATGGTCTTCTTGGGCGAGACCTTCGGGTAGAGCTTGTGCTTGCCGAAGGCGCGGCCGGCGAAGTAGCCGCCGGTGTCGCCGAACCACGCGAGCATCATGCTGAGCACCACCCACGCGCCGCCGTGGTCGAGGCGGTGGAGCTGTGCAATCGCCGAGAGCATGCCGCCAGCGAAAAGGGGGGTGACGACGAGCCAGCCCATGCGGTTGCCGGCGCTCTCGATCGGGTCCGGCGCAAAGAGCGCTAACAAGAAGCCGAGGGCTACCACCGCGAGCACGGTGCTGGTGACCGCGAGGCTCGAGGGAGCGAAGTAGAAGACCGCGAAGACCCCGAGGGCCGCGATGATCGACCAGACCTGGAGGCCCCGGTGCCCGGCGAGGGTCATGCCCGAGAGCTCCATCGCCGAGGCCGCCGAGGCCGCCATGGCGATGGAAAAGAAGGCCCACCACGGCGCCCAGAAGAGCGAGTAGAGAAGCACGGGTACGACGACGACGGCGGTGAGCAGTCGAGCCACTAGGTTCGACATACCGCCGCTCTTCTTCACGGCTTCCGCCGGTGGCACTGACTCAGCCATTACGACCGTGGCTATATCAGATCGCGGCGTTTTTCTGCGCGTGACGAATGGAAGTGCTCGGCTCAGCCTCGGATTCGCTCTTGGATTCGCCCTTGGGCTCGCTCTTGGATTCGGCTTGGGCTTCCGTCACCGACGCCTCGACCCGGCCGAAGCGCCTGTTTCGTTTTTGATACTCTGCGACCGCGTCGTAGAGGTCGGCCTCCGAATAGTTTGGCCAGAGCGTGTCGCAGAAATACAACTCGGCGTAGGCAGCGCTCCAGAGCAAGAAGTTGGAGATGCGCATTTCGCCGCCGGTGCGAATCAGCAGATCGACGGGGCCGACTTCGAGGGAAGGCATCGCCCCTTCGAGGGCCGACGCGTCGATGGCCTCGGGGTCGAGGTTGCCCGCGACGGCCTCGGCGGCGAGGGCTCGGGCGGCGGTGAGGATCTCTTCGCGCCCACCGTAGGAGAGGGCGAGGGTCAAGGTCATCCCCTGGTTGTTGGCACTCTCTCGAACGAGGGGTTCGAGGACGTCTCGCACGAGGGGCGGCAGCCGCTCGGTGTCGCCCACCGCGCGCAGTCGGATCTCGTTGTCGAGGATCTCCCCGCGCTCGCTGACGAGGTAGTCCCGGAGCAATACCATCAGCGCCTGAACCTCCGGCGCCGGTCGCTCCCAATTCTGCTCGCTGAAGGCGTAGAGGGTCAGCGCGCGCACGCCGAGACGCCGCGCCGCCCGCACCGTACGCCGCACGGCGAGGCTGCCCTCGCGATGCCCGAGGGGCCTCGCGCGGCCGAGCTGCTGCGCCCAGCGCCCATTGCCATCCATGATGATCGCAACGTGCTGGGGGACTGCGGAGACATCCACTAAGGCCATCGTGAATCAGCTACCACGGGTCCCAGACCCCAGCAACCACGAGCAGGTGGATGGACAGCAGAGGGCGCCGAACCGTCGCTGCCGTACCGCCGACCGTTTTCCCGAGAGTTGGACAGGGCTGGCTGTAGGCCTTACTGATGGGTCGTCGAATGCATGACCCTTACGACACTCTTGGCGTCTCGCGGAGCGCCAACGCGGACGAAATCAAGAAAGCCTACCGGGCTCTTGCGCGCAAGCTGCACCCGGACCGGAACCCCGACGACGCCGCCGCCGAGGACCGCTTCAAGGACGTGTCCCACGCCTACGAGGTGCTCAACGACGAGAAGAAGCGGAAGCTCTACGACGAGTTTGGCGACGTCGGCCTGAAGGAAGGCTTCGACCCGGAGCAATACCGCCAGTACCAGCGCTACCAGGGGGGCCGCGGCGGGAGCGGCGGCTTCGGTGGAAACGCTGGCGCGGGCCAGGGCGGCTTTGGCTTCAACCTCGAGGACCTCTTCGGGGGCGCCGACATCGGAGACATGATGGGCGGCGGCGGACGCCGTCGCCGGGGCCCACAGAAGGGCGCCGACGTCACCGCGACGCTGCGCCTCGAGTTCCTCGAGGCCCTCCGCGGGGGCGAGCGCGAGCTCACCTTCTCTGGTGGTCGCGCATTGAAGGTGCGCTTTCCGAAGGGTGCCCGAGACGGCGACAAGCTCCGGCTCCGGGGTCAGGGAAACCAGAGCCCCAACGGCGGACCCGCTGGCGACCTCATGCTGACGCTGCAGGTGGGCACCCACCCGATCCTGCGCCGCGAAGGGGACGACCTACACATGGACGTCGCGGTCTCCCTCGCCGAGGCCTATCGGGGCGCGAAGATTCGCGTACCCACCCTCCTCGGAGAGGTGAGCCTGTCGGTTCCCGCTGGCAGCCAGCCCGGCACCAAGCTCCGGCTCCGGGCCAAGGGCGTAGAGCGCGGCGGCAAGCGCGGCGACCTCTACGTGCACATCCAGCCCCAGCTCCCGCCCCCGGGAAACGAAGACACCGAAAAGGCGTTGGACGAGCTCGAAGAGCAGTACGCAGACGACCTCCGCGCCCACATCGAGCTCTGAAGAGCATCGCCTGGGCCGCGATACCCGGCGCGATCCGGCCTCGCTTTCTGCGCTGCCTGCTCACCGACAAAGGGTCGGCTCCGCGGGCTGCTCGAAACCAAGACCGCCTCGCTTGGGTCTCACGACCCAGGCAACACTCTTGCGCGTATGTGGCGAGTGATAACAGCATCGCTTGGGCCTCAAGGCCCGGGCGACGCCGTTCAGGTCTCAGTCGAGGAGCCGGACGCGTTCGATTCGGGCGCCGACCAAGAGGTTGTCGAGGTGGTCGATGCCATCGACGACGTGGCCGAAGGCCGTGTAGCGCCCGTCGAGGTGAGGCTGCGGGCCGTGGGCGATGAAGAACTGACTGCCCCCGGTATCGCGCCCCGCGAGGGCCATACCGAGGGTGCCCCGTTCGTAGCGTAGGCGGTTGTCTTCGCAGCGCTGGGACCACCCCGGGCCACCGTACCCGTCCCCTCGGGGGTCGCCCCCTTGGACTACGAAGGCGGGCACGACCCGGTGGAAAAGCAGACCGTCGAAGTACCCATCACGGGCCAGGGCGACAAAGCGCGCGACGGTCGTGGGTGCGGCCTCGGCCTCGAGCTCGACCGTGATCGTGCCGGCGTCGGTCACGAAGACGACGCGGGAGTTCCGGGTCGGGACGTCGCTCGGCAAAATCACGTTCGAGATGCTGCGCACCTCCGGTGGATCTTCGTCGCTCTGACGTCCCAGGACATCGAGGGCCAGGGCGCGGACCGTGGGGTTCGCATGACCCGCGAGCACACGAAGGCGTTCGAGAAAACCACGGTCACCGATGGTGCGCACGGCGCGCAGCCAGCTTTGGAGCCCCTCGAGATCGTCTCCCGTGACCAGGGTCTCACCGGCCGCCGCAAGACCCCGATGAATGGCGCCGAGGGCGGGCCCCCGGCGGTGCGCCAAGGCCGCCCGCGGGCCGGGCGTCCCAGGGGCGCGCACCGAGAGAACCGGTGTATCTACGTTCGCGGTCTCGGCCCAGACCGAGGCCAGCGCGACGACGGCGTCACAGGCCGCGATGACCACGCCGACGTCATCTTCTGCGGCGAGGCCTTCGAGGACCAGGGTCCACAACTCGGGCACCAAGACGGTCGCCATCGCCCCGAGGACGGCCTGGCGCACGGAGCTGTCGCCTTCGCGGTGAAGGCGTCGAAGATACACCGCCCGTTGGGCGTCGGCCCCATCACTCGCGGCGATGACGCCAACCTCGAGAAGCCGCTGCTCGTTCCTGCCCACCTGCCCGAGGCCGCAGTCGGCGACGGCGCCGGGCCAGCCGCGGCCACGGTCGTAGAGCGCCGCCGCCCGGCAATGAACTAGGCCCCGGGCCCGACTGACGGGCTCACCCTCAGCGGTCGCGCTGAGGCGGTCCATGGTTTCACGTGAAACGGCGAATACCCGTGGAGAGCGCGCTTCGGCTTCGAGGGCGCCTAGGGCGGTCATCAAGACATGGGCCTCCGTGGATGAGACACGATCGTCGGCGAGGGCTCGGGCCAAGGAGCCCCGAAGGGCCTCGGCGGCCCGTTGACCCCGGTCGAGACCCACCTCGCGGCCCAGAGCGCGGAAGGCCTGGACGGAGACTTGCCAGTCGGCATCTGCGGTGCGCGCCGCGAGGGCGGCGGCCGCGGGGCCGTACGCCGCGAGGGCCCGCGTCGCCATCGCCCGCACCTCGGGCGCGGGGTCTTCGAGGGCGTGCACGAGATCGCCCTTGATCGCCTCGCGGTCCGTGCCCTCGGGAGGGTCGATGCGCGTGAGGGCATACGCGCAGGCGAGGCGCACGGCGCGGTTCTGGTCGTCTCGGGCCCGCGACGCGACGCGACGCAGGAGCGCGCCCGGGAGCGGCCGGTCCCGCAACCCGTACGCGCCGAGACCTCGGCACGCCCCCTCACGAAGCATCGGTTCGTCGGCCGCGATGGCATCACGAAACGCACCGAGGGCTCCCGCCCCGGCGATGCGCCCGAGGTCCCACAGCTGAGCGGCGCGATTGTCGACGAGCTCCTCGGCGGCCAGGGCCGTGAGCAACGCGCGCTCTGCTTCGGGCGGCGCTGCATCCTCGAGACCGCCCAGACCGAGGGCCGCATGGCGACGCACCTCCGCGTCGGGATCGCGGAGCGCGCGGCGCAGAAGCGTGACCGCCGCGATGTCATGAAGACGAGCGAGGGAACGTGCCGCGGTGCGACGCGTCTGGACGGCGCGCGCTCGTAGCGCGCTCTCGAAGGCATCCGGCGCAACGCGACGGTCGGCGAGCACCACGAGCTCGACGTAGGACTCCGTGCCGTTGCTGTCGCGATCGTCTTGTTGGTCGTGATCGTCTTGTTGGTCTTGTTGGTTCGACGACGCGGAGTTCGCGGTGCTCGGCATCTCCGAAGGTTCCGACGGAGACCCGTCGGATGAGCCGTCGCACGCGAAGACGAAGACGACGATGAGGAACGCGGCACGCATGACGTCGCGCAGCTTACACCCAGTCTCGTGCAGTGACGCCACTCGTCCGCGAGCCGCGACGCGCACCTCGAAGGGGCGGCTCTCGGCTTGTGCTCGGCGCGTGGTCCAGAGGAAGGACGGCGGGTCTTCGGCGGCGCGTTTCACGTGAAACACGGAGGCCACATCACACCGCATGGCATGCACGTTTCACGTGAAACACGGAGGCCACATCACACCGCATGGCATGCACGTTTCACGTGAAACACCACAACGCCTTACATTGCATGTAGGGCTAGGCACCCTGTGTTTTCCAGTATCTTTCTTCATCCGTCATCGGCGGGGTTCCTCTGCTCCTCGCGCTTTCTTCGGGAGCCCCGCGTGCCAAAGCCGGGACGAACACCGGCGGTCCCGCGGCGGGCTGCTACGCTCCGGCGCCTTCGATGACGCACGCCATGGACGACGAGCTGAGAGACGATTTGAACGCGCTCGCTGGGCGCGGATTGCGACGCAACGCGCGCACCGTGGCGAGTGCCCACGGACCAACCATCCGCGTCGACGGACACGAGGTCCTGTCCCTCTCCTCGAACGACTACCTCGGCTTCTCCCGACATCCCGACCTCGCCGACGCCCTTCACCGCGGCGCCCAGGCCCACGGTGTCGGCACCGGCGGCTCGCGCCTCATCTCGGGCACCCACGAGAAGCACCTCGCAGTAGAGCAACGCCTCGCGCGCTTCGTCGGCACCGAAGACGCCCTGCTCTTCAGCACCGGCTACGCCGCGAACGTGGGCGTGCTCACCGCCCTCACCGATTCCCGTGACGTCATCTTCAGCGACGCCCTCAATCACGCGTCACTGATCGACGGCTGCCGGTTGTCGAAGGCGACAGTGCACGTCTTCCCCCACGGTGACGTCGACGCCCTCGCGGCGTTGCTGCGCGCCCAGCGCAAGACGCATCGCCGGGCCCTCATCGCGACCGACGCGGTGTTCTCGATGGACGGAGACTGCGCCCCCCTCGCCGCATTGCGCGCAGTCGCGACTGAGCACGACGCCTGGCTCTTCGTCGACGAGGCCCACGCCCTCGGCGTGCTCGGCCCCGAAGGGCGCGGCCTCTCGCGAGAGCTCGGCGTCACTCCCGAAATCCGCATGGGCACCCTCGGCAAAGCGTTCGGTGTCTCGGGGGCGTTTGTCGCAGGGTCCCGGGCCCTGACCGAGGTCCTGCGCAACCGGGCCCGGAGCTTCGTATTTTCGACGGCCCCGTCCCCGGCCCTGGCCGAGGCCATCTTGGTGGCGACGGATCTCGTCGAGGCCGCGGACGACCGCCGAGGCCGGGTCCTGGGCCACGCGGCCCGCCTCCGCCGCGAACTCAGCTCCCTCGGCTACGAGGTCCCGGGCGGGGGCACCCCCATCGTGCCGGTCCTCACGGGGACCCCCGAAGCCACCATGGCGATGGCCAGGCGGCTCTTCGAGGCGGGCATCTTCGCCCACGGCATCCGGCCGCCGACCGTCGCGAAGGGCACGAGCCGCATCCGCGTCGTGCCCATGGCGCTGCACACGGACGACGAGATCCAGCGCGTGATCTCGGTCTTCGCCGAGCTCCGGCGAGCCCCGCAGCAAAGCGCCCGCCCATGAACCGAAGCTTCCCCTCCCGGGTCTTCATCACCGGAACCGGCACCGGCGTGGGCAAGACCTGGGTGACCCGGGGCCTCGCCGCCGCCGCCGCCCGCGACGGACGGCGGGTCGCCGCCCTCAAACCCTACGAGACCGGCTGCCCCACCGACGCGGCGAGCGCCCTGACCGCCCCGGATGCGAGCGCCCTCGCGCGGGCCGCGGGACGGCCGGACCTGGCCTCGCCGGAGGGCCTCTACCGGGCACGCCCGCCCCTCGCCCCCTGGGCCGCAACCCTCGCGGGCACCGCGCCCCCACCCAGCCCGGAAGACCTCGCCGCGGAGCTCGAGGCGCGGTCTCGGGGCGCCGACCTGACCCTCGTCGAGGGCGCCGGCGGCCTCCTCGTCCCGGTCGATGAAGAACACGACGTCGCCGACCTCGCGGTGACCCTCGGCGCGCCCCTCATCCTCGTCGCCCGGGACGGCCTCGGAGTGCTCTCCCACACCCTCACCGCCGTCGAATCCGCCTCCCGGCGCGGCCTCGAAATCCTCGCCGTCGTGCTCACGCCGAGCCCGAGGGAAGAGCCGGGCGCACAGAACCGCCCTGACGAGAGCAGGGCCGACGACCCGAGCCTCGCCCACAACCGCACGATCCTCGCCGCCCGCCTCGACGCCCCGGTCCTCGCAATTGGTCGGACCACAGATGACGACGGAGCCCTCGCGGACGCGGTCATCGAAGCGGGCCTCTACGCCCTCGTTTCGGGCTGAGCCCGAGGCCCACGCGAAAACGCGCCCGGTATCGCCCACCAAGCGGCGGAGAGAGCGCCCGGTGGATCCGGTGAACCCGAGCCCCGCTTCTTCTCATCTTCGGTTTCGGTTAGCCTGCGTTCGTTCGGGTGGGGTACGAAGAACATCAGTGTCCGAGGTGTGGGGCGGCGGTTCCGGCGCGGAGCGCGGGCGTCGTCCATTGCGCCTACTGCGCGACCCCCTTGGTCCCGACCCGCGACGGCTTCCGGGTCTCGTCCCTCTTCACCGAAGAGAGCTTGGTGAACCCCGACCGGCCGCGGTTCTGGCTCGCCGGAAGTCGCTACCGGATGCTCGGCCGCCTCGCCGAGGGAGAGACATCCGACGTCTTTCTCGCGCTTCGTGACCACCGCCTCGTCGAGCGGGTCATCGTCAAGGTCCTCCGCGCCCATGAGGACCGCGACCTCTTCGATGGCGAATGGCGAACGCTCACGGAGCTCCAAAAGTCGACCGCCCGGGGCAGCGCGCACTTCACGCGACTCTTGCCCCAGCCCGTCGCCCACGGCGAAGGCAGGCTCGGAGTGCGCGGCGACGAGGGCCTGCGCCGGTTCTCGGTCTTCGGCTTTGCGAGCGGCTTCGTCCATGGATTCGGAGACGTGCGCGAAACCTATCCCCGCGGCGTTCCGGCGAGCTCCGCCGTGTGGCTTTGGAAGCGCACCCTCGAGCTCCTGGCCTTCGTGCACGAGAGTGGTTGGGTGCACGGCGCGGTCCTCCCGCGGCACCTCCTGGTCCACGCCCGGGACCACGGAGTGAGGCTCTGTGGCTGGTCGGCGGCGACGGCCCTCGGGAAACCGCTGCCCGCCTTTCCTGCGGACGCCGACGCCTTCTATCCAGGGGCTACCTGGAAGGGCGGCCCCGCGACCGCCGCGACCGACATTTCGATGAGCGCCCGGTCCATTCTGTGGATCCTCGGCGGGGACCTTCGAGAGGCTCCGAAGGGCACTCCGGCGGGCCTCGCGAGGTTGATGGAGACCTGCGCCGCCCCAGATGCAGGTGGATTCACCGACGCTCGAAGGGCCATCGGCGAGCTCGATGACGCCGCGAGAGAGGCCTACGGCCCGCCAAAGTTCATACCGTTCGCGATGCCCGGATGGAACATCGCAGCCGGCTGAGAACCGAAAGAGGTGATGGGGATGGGATACGGCGCCTACAGTTACGAAGCACACAACGCGATCGTCAGTTCACGGTCCGGTAAGTCCGCCCAGGACGTCTTTTCCCAGCGGAGAATCCACCCCTCGATGAATCCCTACGGCGTGAAGGCTCGGGAATGTCGAGACAGTGACGAGCACCCAAAGTCCCTCGCGATCGTCTTCGCCCTCGACGTGAGCGGCTCGATGGGGGCGATTCCGAAGCTCCTCGCCACGAAGGAGCTTCCGGGCTTCATGAAGTTGATGACGGGCTGCAAAATCGCGAGCCCGCAGGTTCTCTTCGCCGCCTTCACCGACCACGAATTCGACGGTCGGCCGCTCCAGGTGGGGCAGTTCGAAGCGACCGCCGAGCTGATGGACCAATGGCTGACCCGGTGCTCGCTCTCGGGCGGAGGCGAAAGGGCGCCCGCCTACCAGGCCAACGCCGGCGGCGCTCGCGAGTCCTACGACTTGGCGTTCCACTTCGCCGCCCACCACACGGCCATCGACTGCTTCGAAAAACGACAGCACAAGGGGTATCTCTTCGTCACCGGAGATGAGCCCCCCTACCCCGGCGTTCGCGGCGAGGTCGTCAAACACGTCATCGGCACCGAGGTCAGCGACGCCCCCTTTGCGGATGTCATCGCCGAAGCCAAGAAGATGTACGAGCCCTTCTTCCTGGCGCCAGACCCGCGGCGCTACAACAACGTCAAAGGTCCCTGGCGGAAGCTCCTCGGCGACCGGGTCATCGAGACCCCGAGCCCGGCCGATACCTGCGCCGTCGCCGCCGGCCTCGTCGCCCTCGGTGAAGGCGCCGTCGAGAACCTCGACCAACTCGAAAAGCAATTCGAGGCCGCCGAGTACCCGCGAACGAAGGACGTGATCCGGGCCCTCACCCCCTGGGTCGAGAGCTCCGAGCGCACCAAGTAATCGTGGGTTACGGGTCCTACAGCCACGAGGCGCACCGCGCCCTCACCGAGGCCCGGGCGTCGGTCCCGACTCAAGGGGTCTTTGCCCAGCGCGAGTGCCATCCCTTGATGAACCCGTTTGGCATCGCCGCGCGCGAATCTCGCGACAGCAGCGACCACCCCGAGTCCCTGGCGATCACCTTCGCCCTCGACGTCACCGGGTCGATGGGAGAGATCTCCCAAGCCCTGGCCCGGCGGGAGCTGCCCAGCTTCATGCAGCTCCTCGCCGACTTCGGCGTGCTGCACCCCCAGGTGCTCTTCCTCGCGGTCGGGGACGCGGTGGGGGACCGGGCCCCGCTCCAGGTCGGCCAATTCGAGTCGACGGCGGAGCTGATGGACCAGTGGCTCACCTGGTCGTGGCTCGAAGGCGGCGGCGGCGCGGGTGAGTTCGAGTCGTACGAGCTCGCGCTCTACTTTAGCGCGCAGCACATCGAGATGGACTGCTATCGCAAGCGTGAGCGCCGGGGCTACCTCTTCCTGACCGGTGACGAAAAGCCCTATCCGCGCCTTTCACGGCACACGGTGAAGGAAGTCCTCGGCGACGACCTCGACCTCGATGCGCCGACCCGCGCCGTCGTCGAAGAGGTGCAGCGGAGCTTCGAGCCGTTCTTCTTGATCCCCGACCTCGAGCGCCGTCGCGGCGCCGAGCGGGTATGGCGGGACCTCCTCGGCGACCGGGTCGTCTGCCTCGAACACCCCGACGATGCCTGCATCGCCGCCGCGGGGCTCGTGGCCCTCAACGAGAGGCTGCTTTCGCTGGACCAGATCGCAGCACGCATCGCCAAGGTGGACCGGAGCCGGGTGGGTCGAATCGCCCGGGCCCTCATGCCCTTCGCCGCCTCCATCGAGCAAGACGGTGCACCGCTGCCCGACGTCGATGAGAGCGTGGAGCTCCCGGACGCCTCCGGAGGCCCCAGCCGCCATCGCCGCGTGTCCCGGTGAACGCGAGGGCCTTCGTCGTCGTCGACCTCGGCTTCGGTGACGCCGGAAAAGGGACCATCACCGACTATCTGGTGCGCAGCCGCGGGGCGTCCCTCGTGGTCCGTTTCAACGGCGGCGCCCAGGCGGGGCACAACGTGGTGACCGGGGATGGGCGCCACCACACGTTCTCCCAGTTTGGCTCGGGGACCTTCGTCCCGGGCGTGCGCACCCACCTCGCGGCACAGGTGGTGCTGCACCCGAGCGCGTTGCTCGTGGAAAACCGTCGCCTCGAGTCCATCGGCGTGCCCGACGCGGTGGAGCGGCTCACCATCGCGCCCACCGCCCGCGTCACGACGCCCTATCACCAAGCCCTCGGCCGCTTGCGCGAGGTTGCACGTGGTGAGGGGCGACACGGGACCTGCGGCGTGGGCGTCGGCGAGACTGTGCGCGACGCAATTTCACACCCGGACGATGTGCTCCGCGCGGCCGACCTCTGGACAGGACGAGACGCCCTCATCGCGAAACTCACCCGAACGAGAGAACGCCTCGGGCCCAAGGCACGGGCCGAGCTGTCGAAATGCGACGATGTCGGGGCGGCGCAGGAAGAGATGCGCATCTTCGACGACGAGGGCGTGGTCGGTCGCTGGATGGACTTCATCGCGCCCCTCTCGGGCCGCCCGACAATGCTCGCCGAGGAGGTCGGACGAAACCTCCCGAGCGACAGCACCCTCGTCCTCGAAGGAGCCCAGGGCGTCCTCCTCGACGAGGATTGGGGATTTCACCCGCACACGACTTGGAGCTCCTGCACGACCAACAACGCGCTCACCTGGCTGGCGAACCAGGAAATTACTGGGCCCGTGCACCGGGTGGGGGTCGTCCGGACCTACGCGACGCGCCACGGCCAGGGCCCCCTGCCCTCGGCCACGCCAGACCTCGACCACCTGGACGAACCCCACAATACCGACGCCGGATGGCAGGGTCGCTTTCACCGCGGGTGGCCCGACCCCCTCCTCTGGCGATATGCCCTTCGCGCCACCAAAGGCGTCGACTCCCTCGCCGTCACCCACCTCGACCGCGTCACCAAAGCGGGGCAGTGGCGCGTCGTCAGCGGCTATCGGGGCGCGGGAGCCGAAACCCTCGACCCGTCGGGTGAAATCCGTCCACGCGACCCGGATGATCTTCCGGACCGCGAGGGGCTGACCGCCGATCTACTGAGCGCCCACGCGGAGCTCACCGGCCTACCCGGTCACCACGGCACCCCACCCGCTGACCGATTCGTCGATTGGATCGAAGACGCCCTCGATGTGCCGGTATCGATCACCTCTCACGGGCCGACCGCCGGGGACAAGTCCAGCCGCTCACGGATCGCCACGTGAACGAATAGCGGCCACAATACCGCCGTAATCTTCGCTCAAAACGCCCCGAGCAAGCCGAACCCGATGTGGGAAGGACCGGCAGCGAAGGTCAGGGAGACGGCCGTGTCCTCGCCTCCTTCCTGGTCCTCTCCCCCGTCGTGCGACGATCCGGCCATGACGTCGAGAATGATGGCGGGGATGAGCAACCCCAGCGCGTGACCAACGAGCACGAGCCCGCCGAACGCCGCGAATACTGCGGCGTAGGGTCCACCACACGCGCCGGGGACCGAGCAGTATTCGGCCTCATAAGTAAGCGCGGCGGCCAGCCCCGCCCCAAGGGAGATCAGCCCCACCCCCCCGACGACGCCTGAGGCCACGTAGAGGTTATTCGCTCGGCTCTGACGCGAAGCCGCCAAGGCGTCGAGTTCTTCCTGGTTGGGCACGGGCCCTCGTCCATAGACGGACTCGCCCCTCTGCACCCCTCGGTAGAAGGCGTCGAGTTCTTCCTGGTTGGTCAGGGGCCCTCGTCCATCGATGGACTCGCCGGTCTGCACCTCTCGGTAGCCGGTCGTTTGAGCATCGGCCGACACTGCATGACCGACCGCTGCGTACAGCGCCATCGACAGCGCGAAGGCGTAGAAAAGGAATGAATGACCCATGACGCTCCCTCCGAGCGCCACGGTCATTCGCAAACATCATTCCAAGAACCGACCGTATGACCTTTGCGGCGGAATGAGGGTGCGGCGACCTCCGCCGTGTGGTCGCCGCCGCCCACTGTGCCCCGCGGGCCCCGGGTCTCGAGGCTCGAAACGCGACTTCACTCGAAGGCGCTGATCCCCGTGATGTCCTGGCCGAGGATCAGCGTATGGATGTCGTGGGTGCCCTCGTAGGTGTAGACCGTCTCGAGGTTCATCATGTGCCGGCCGACGCTGTACTCGTACATGATGCCGTTGCCGCCGAGGACGTCGCGGCCGAGGCGGGCGCACTCGAGGGCTATCGAGACGTTGTTCCGCTTGGCCATCGAGATGTGCTGGGGCCTCCACTTCTTGGCCTCTTTGAGGCGCCCGAGGCGCAGGGTCAGGCACTGGGCCTTGGTGATCTCGCTCAACATGTAGACCAGCTTCTGCCGGACCAGCTGGAAGCCGGCGATGGGCTTGCCGAACTGAACCCGGTCCTGGGCATACGAGAGCGTGGTCTCGTAGCAATCCTGGGCGGCGCCGATGGCTCCCCAGGCGATGCCGTAGCGGGCCTGGGAGAGGCAGCTGAGCGGCCCCTTCATGCCCTTCACGTTGGGCAGGATGGCGTCCTCGCCGACCTCGACGTCTTCGAGGATGAGAGAGCTGGTCACGCTCGCGCGGAGCGACCACTTGCCCTTGATGACCTCGGCGGTGAAGCCCTTGGTCTCGGTGGGCACGATGAAGCCGTGGACCACTCCGTCGAGCTTCGCCCAGACGATGGCGATGTGGGCGAGGTTGCCGTTGGTGATCCAGCGCTTGGTGCCGTTGAGCCGGTAGCCGCCGCCGGGGAGCTTCTCGGCCTTCGTGAGCATGCCCGTGGGGTTCGAGCCGAAGTCGGGCTCGGTGAGGCCGAAGCAGCCGATGATCTCGCCCCGGGTCATCCCAGGCAGGTACTTCTGCTTTTGCTCTTCCGAACCGAAAGCATGGATGGGGTACATGCAGAGGCTGCCCTGGACCGAACAAAAGGAGCGCACGCCACTATCGCCGCGCTCGAGCTCCTGCATCGCGAGGCCGTAGGCGACGTCCCCCATGCCCGGGCAGTCGTAGCCCTCGAGGTTCGCCCGAGGAGGCCGAGCTCACCGAACTGGGCGATGAGCTCCATCGGGAAGGTCCCGGCCTCGTAGTGCTCGGCGATGATCGGCTTGATCTTCTCGTCGACGAAGCGGCCGACGTTATCCCGGACGAGGCGCTCCTCTTCGGTGAGCTCTTCATCGAGGAGGTAGTAATCGAGGCTCTTCGCCATGGCGGTCTCCTTTGGGCGACGGGGCGTCGCGCCGAGGGCACTAAAAACGTGCCGTCCTCCTGCCACGAAGCCCTGAGAAAAGCCAGACCCGGCCCCCGATCCGGGACACCGGTTGCGCCCCGAAAGTCCGTGTGTATAGTGCGCTCCCTCGGGGCTGTAGCTCAGCTGGGAGAGCGCTAGATCCGCACTCTAGAGGTCTGGGGTTCGATCCCCCACAGCTCCACCGAAAGGTCGCACGAAAGTGCGGCCTTTTTCTTTGTCTGGGCTCGGATGCCGACACGCGAAATCGTACGGTTTGCGTCGCCTAGGGCGCGGATTCAGCCCCGGTAGGCGTCGCCTCATCTCGGGGACTGTAGAACGCGCGCTGCATGGGCCCGGCGACTGCGAGCAACACCGCGCCCGCCCCGAACGAGAACAAAGCGCACACACCGACGGCGATGCGGACGGATTCGACTTCGTTCGCGAAGCTGGCTAGATATGGAGCGCCGCTGCTCAGCACCAGAAAGAGCGCGAAGACGAGCGTTCCGAGGCGAGGGTGAACGTCGGCGGCGACGCGCGCCAGCACCACCCCGCCGGTGAGTCCTTCGCCGATGGCGGTGAGGACGATGGCAAGGAGGAGGGCGACCCCGAGACCGGACTCGGGCTCCACGAAGGCGCCCGCACCCAGCCCGAGGGCAAAGACGAGCAAGCCACCACCGGCGACATAGAGGCTCATAGGCCGAGCCTTCATGAACGCGGCAACTGCAAAACCTACCGCCGCGAAGAGCGTGACCAAACTTATGACGATGGGGTTGAGCGCAACGAAGGGGAGGCCGTCGGACCCCGGTTCGCCGAACGGTGTCGCGGCCACCTGCAAGGTGCCCAGGGCGCCCATGCCCAGAAAATACGGGAGCGACAATACGAGCAGCACGATCGCACCCAGTACCGGTCCGGCGCCGAAGGTTCCCGGCTGGGGCTTCGTCCCGACCCTGTGGTGTACGCCCCCGACACCGGCCGCGAGCAGCGCAGAAACCAAACAGACAGCTGCGCTCAGACCGAAGACGAGACCAAACCCCACCGCCTCCCCGAGCTGACCGCCGACGAGTGGGCCCGCCATCGCCGCCACATTGATCCCGAAGTACACCATGAGAAACACCGCGGTCCG
>Ga0164313_10002347_pt1 | contig 17009 bp, 13 predicted proteins | sample GuaBasSedimGuay4_FD_113735 | JGI IMG/M metagenome (GOLD analysis project Ga0164313, IMG submission 113735) | Subseafloor sediment microbial communities from Guaymas Basin, Gulf of California, Mexico - Guay4, Core 4569-4, 0-3 cm | ecosystem: Environmental > Aquatic > Marine > Hydrothermal vents...
CGCATCATCACCGCAATACGGGCATCGGGAAAAGCTTCAATGATGGCTTGCACCCAGCCGCTCATCACCGGGTTCTTGCTCAGGTGAGTTTTATTTCCGCCATTCAATAACAGCTGGCGTTTCACGCACTCTCTGTAATGATGCATCCATCGCTGCCGTTTTTGTTCAGGCATCTGGTCGACGTGAAATACATCAATGATATCCATCATCGGTACCTCCAGCGACCATTGCTGGGTTACAAAGGCTGCCCGCATGACGAACTGGTCTTCCTCGGAATTCCACAGGCTCATATTGTGTATGTGGCGGTAGGGGCCGAAAGTCTTGTCGTCCCAGGCGTGCAATCGCCTGTTGAAAAAATGACCTAGCCAGTTTTCATCGACCCAGCCCAGGGCGCGAATAATTTTTTTCTGCAACAGGGCTGGGAAGAACATTTCCCAGTAAAGGAAATAGCTGAAGGTATCGCCATCCGCTGCCAGCAGGCGGTGCGCCAGGGTGGTTCCACTGCGGGCATGGCCGATGATAAAGACTGGCTGCTCTACTTTCTGCCGCCACAGGGCGGGGAAAAAGACATAGTCCAAAAGAAAAAAACTGGCGTGGAAAATGTATTCTAATGGCACTTGTACCAGCAGCTTGATCAGCATTCGGCTTCGCCGGGGCCAACTTTTCAGTGACCAGATGTGACGCAGTACCCGCCAGTAACATTGCAGATCAAAATACATGGTGCCCGCCGTAAATCCCTCTGATCCCAGTGTACAATAGCTGTTGTGGATCACCTTAATCTTGTGGAATTACTTCTGGGCGCGGTACAAGTATCTGGCCCTACGTTTGCCTGGGTGATGCTGGGCGTGGGCTTCAGGCGGCTTGGAATACTCAAACCCAATGTCATAAACAGGGTGTCACGCTTTTCTTTTCTAATCGCTCTTCCGTTTGTCCTGTTTGTCGGTGCCGCCCAGGTAGATTATGCCGGGCTGGGGAATGCGACATACCTGTTGGCGGCGATTGCCTCAACCCTGCTCACACTCGTGTTGAGTTGGCTGTACGGCCGTTGGCGTGATTTCCCCCGGCACCATCTGGGTATATTTGTCCAGGGGGCTTTTCGGTCGAACCTGGCGGTCGTGGGGGTTGCGCTGTGCATCTCAGCCTATGGTGACAGGGGATTGGTGCTTGCGGCTCTGCCTGTGGCAGTGATGACGGTTCTGTACAATATTCTCGCCGTGTGGGTACTCGATTCCACCCTTGGAAATCGCAGCTCAGCGGCAACCATCATAGCTGGCATGATCAGGAATCCGCTGATTATTGGCATCGTTGCCGGTAGCCTGGTGTCTATCGCAGGCATTATCCTGCCCTCGCCGGCAATGGTGCTCAGTGGTGGTATATCGACATACTTTATACCGGTCCTGCTGGTTTGCATTGGTGGATCGATACGCCTCTCCGGCCTGACCGCTTTGGGAACCCTGACCTGGGAAGCCTGTGCATGGCGCCTGCTTGTCTCCCCGGCCTTGGCCGTGGGCACGGCATTGATACTGGGGGTAAGCGGCGATGCCCTGGGCGTCCTGTTTTTGCTACTGGCATCGCCGGGGGCGGCGGCCAGTTTTGTTATGGTTGTAGCGGCCCGGGGTGACGGTACGCTGGCCGCCAACATTATCGTGCTGACGACCCTGTTTTCACTGGTGACAGTAACCGGGGGATTCTTCCTGCTTTCCCTCGGGGGGCTTGTCTAGCACGCCGAATTAAGTGGTTGATTCTGAAGGATGTTTGGTAGCATAATGTCCCCTGCTATCCCAATGCACCACATGTTGTTTAGCTATAAAAATAAACCGCAATAATGAGATTTGGTAACAATCGGGAGTCATCATGGCAGATATTCGTCTGAACAAGCTTGTGAGTGCGCTTCGAGCGCAGCTTGGCACATCTACTACTTCTATCGCTGTTAGCGTCGCGCTGGCCTCAAGCACCGCCGCAAATGCCGCGGACATTCCCCTGATTCTGCCAGAGAAATCGCTGTTTCCGGTGGAAGACGCCAGTCCCGATCGTGAGCTGCTATTTATCGATGCCGACGTCATGGACGCCGGGCAATTGGTGATGGGCCTGAAGCAGGGTGTGGAAACTATCATTCTCGATCGAAACCGGGATGGTATTGAACAAATATCCCAGGCGCTGGATAAATATTCCGACATATCGGCCGTGCATATCGTCGCCCACGGGGAGCCCGGCCTGTTAAAGCTGGGTAATACCCGCCTGGATGCTGACGAACTGAATTATAAAGCCATTTTGCTGCGGCGCTGGTTTAAGGACATTGGCAACGACAAACCCGATTTACTGCTGTACGCCTGTGACGTTGCCAGAGGTGAAGATGGCGCAGCATTTGTTGAGCAACTCGCGGTGCTTACCGGTGCGGATGTTGCAGCCTCCATCGACAAAACCGGTGCGGGCGGTAACTGGGATTTCGAATACAAGATCGGTTACGTAGATACTTCGCTGGCATTCAAACAAGAAGACCTGCTGGCCTACCCACACAGCCTGGCCACTTTCACGGTGACCAAAACAGCCGATACTGCTGATGGCACCTGCGATGCCGATTGCTCCCTGCGTGAAGCAATAACGGCGGCAAATGCAGCCGGGGGCGCTGATATCATCGCATTTGCCCCTGCGGTGACCGGCACTATTACCCTGACGACGGGCAATATTGTCATCAGCGACACCCTGGAGATTAATGGCCCGGGGGCGACTGCACTGGCGATCAGTGGTGGCAATACCAGTCGCATCTTTGATATTCCATCTAGCTCCGTTACTATTCGCGACCTGACCTTGCGTGATGGCAATGCCGATGGTGACGGTGGGGCGATTCGCAGCGGTTCATCTGAACTTCGCATAGAAGACTCGGTTATCACGGAAAATACAGCCAGTGACGATGGCGGTGGTATTTACCAGGACGAGGGTGACCTGTATATCATTCGCTCCGAGGTATCCAATAATTATGCTGGCGATGATGGTGGAGGCATATTCCAGTACGTAGACGGGGATAGTGATTACCTGGTGGTGGTGGATAGCCTGGTTAACAAAAACGAGGCCGACTCTGATGGTGGCGGTATCGCTTTGTATGGCGACTATGGCGGCACAGCCACAATAACCAGCAGCGAGATATCCGAAAATATAGCCGGTGATGATGGCGGTGGCATCTTCCTTTACACTGACGATGAGGGCTATTACACCTACATCACGGACAGCACGATTTCCGATAATATGGCTGGCGATGACGGCGGTGGTATCTTCTTTTATACTGATGACGATGGCTACCTGGTTATCAACAACAGTACTATTTCCGGTAACAATGCCGGTGGGTCTGGGGGTGGTATTTCATTTTATTCCGACGATGGCGCGTTGGAGCTCAATAACAGTACGGTCTCAGGCAATCACGCCGATAATGGCGGCGGCGGTATTCATCTTGATGAAGCCAGTTCCGGCGTAGATATTAAGAATTCTACCATCGTACTCAATGATGCTGACAGCCGTGGCGGTGGTGTCGATAATTATGATCAGGTCCAGTTGGACATATCTAACTCCATCATTGCCGACAATACGGCACCTGACGGGCCGGATATGTACGTAGACAGCAGCGGCACTAGTGTCAGGTACAGCCTGATTGGTGATACCTCTGGAGCCTTTTTTAGCGATAGTGGTGGCAATATATTAGACACTTCCTCGGGCGTTTCGCCGACTCTGGCTAACGCAGGGGGGCCAACGCTGGTTCACCAGCTGAATCTCGGCAGCCCGGCGATAAACACCGCCGAACCAGGGTTTACCGAATTCAACTTCGACCAGCGCGGTGCAGGCTTTCCCCGGGTGACCGATGGCCAGATGGATATGGGGGCCGTTGAAATGTCGTTCGCGGTTGGCGGGGGTGGGTCTGGCCCAGTACCTGTGCCGACACTGCAGAACTGGGCTCTGATATTACTTGCTATGCTGATGCCCGGCCTGGCGCTAAATTGGCGCAGGCGACTGGAAAAGAAACAGCTATCGAACTGACTTTTTTTACAGTTTGAAACCTGGACGGGCACCCTCAGGTGCCCGTTTTTTTTATTAAGGCTTGATATGGACCTCGATCACGATTTTTACCGCCTGCCGATACGCTTTGACAGCGAACGGCTAGCGGCTGAAGTGGCCCAGTTCAGTGAAGAGGACTGGCGGGCGCACCCCCAGGGCTTTGAAGGGAACTCTGCTCTTTTGCTGATCTCAGCCCGCGGAGCGCTCGATGACGATGGACTCAAAGGTCCCCAGAAGCCAACCCGACTACTACAGCGCTGCTCTTATTTGCAGCAGGTCCTGGCATCTTTTGACACAGTTTTAGGTCGCACACGGCTGATGCGACTGGCGCCCCACGCCGATGCCAAGGCCCACATGGATGCCAGCTATTACTGGCACCAACGGGTTCGCATCCATGTGCCTATCCAGACTCATGCCGACATTTCGTTTCATGCCGGTGATAGCGCGGTCCATATGGCGGCCGGTGATTGCTGGATTTTCAATACCTGGAAAATGCACACGGTAAAAAATGCCACCGACCAGACCCGGATACACCTGGTCGCCGACACGGTAGGTTCAGGTGCGCTGTGGGACATGGTTGAGAATGCAGAGACCACTCCGGTGGGCAAAAACGGCAGAAGCAAAATGAGTCGCCATTTCATCGGTTACCGCGAAAATGCCGAACCGGTAATAGAAACAGAGGCGATAAACTTTCCGGTGGTAATGTCACCGTGGGAGCAACAGAGCCTGCTGACGCCAATAATAGAGGATTTGCAAAGCCAGGAAGCTGACGATTTTCCGGCGATTGCAAGAATATTGCTGCGCTTCCGCCGCCAGTGGCACAATATCTGGGCCCTGCATGGCGAACAGCGAGCGGGCTGGCCCGCTTATGAAAACGCTTTGGAGCACCTGGAAACAGCATTGAAGCCGTTCAAGGGCAAAATGTATTTGCATAATGGTATGGACGCTTTAGGCTTGATTAAGCAGGCGGTAATTGTCCCGGCGCTTAACCCGGAGATGCTGAAAGGATCCCGTAGGGCACGGGTGGGGGCGCCCGCTGAGGTGGAGGACGCCGTGGCTACCCAGCCAGTTGAGGCGGCTACTGGCGATGCAGTGCAAAACAGGTCCCAACCTTTCGATCGTCCGGTCATCATAGTCTCCGCTCCGCGCTCGGGGAGTTCCTTTCTGTTTGAAACCCTGAGCAGATCACCCGGCTTCTATACCATCGGGGGGGAAAGCCACGGCATCTTTGAATCGATTCCCAAGCTTCAGCCGGTTAACCGGATATTTGAATCAAACCGACTGACTGACCAGGACGCAGATCCTGAAACCTGTGATATTGTGCGCCGCTCTTTTTACGAAAAGCTGCGCAGTAGCAGTGGTGCAAAACCACCCAGGAACCGCAGAATCCGTCTTCTCGAGAAAACCCCGAAAAATGCCCTGCGTATTCCCTTTTTAAATACCATGTTTCCCGATGCGCTATATATTTACTTATATCGCGATCCTGCCGAGACCATCAGCAGTATCAAGGAGGCCTGGGATAGCGGTCGCTTTGTTACTTATAAGGATGTCCCGGGGTGGCCGCGCAAAGACTGGTCTTTGTTATTGACCCCGGGATGGCGTGAGCTTGCAGATGCAGGGCCCTTTGATATTGCCCTGCAGCAATGGCAGGTAAGCAACCGGCAGATCATGCAAGATCTGGGTGAAATCCCGGAGGAGCGCTGGCTCGCTCTTAGCTATGCTGAATTACTCGAGGACACCAGGGGTACGATAGAGCGATTGTGTCGCTTCGCCGGGGTCAGCTGGGAGGATGAGTTGAAGGACCCATTACCTCTTTCGAAGCACACAGTCACCGCACCGCAGGCGGATAAGTGGCAACAACACGAAGAAGAGATCACAAGACTATTGCCCGCCACCGCTGACACGGTCTCGGAGGCGCAGGCACTGATTTCCGCCAGTCGGGTGCGAAATTATCCACAGCGTCTAAAGCAGAATATTAGTACCGATCCCAAGCGCTCGCCACTGCGCAGCTCTCATACTACCAGTTTGAACAAGATGCTGGTTGATATGAAGTTCAGCCTGCTGGTCACCACCTACCAGGCGGGCAAGCTCGTCATCGTGCGCAATCATAATGGTAAACTGAATACGCATTTCACCATGTTCAATAAACCCATGGGGCTGGCAGTCAACTCCCGGAAAGTAGCCCTGGGCACCAGTAATGCCGTCGAATTTTACGTCAATATGCCGGAGTCTTCGACTGCCGATAGCGCAACCGCAGGCAACGACGCCCGTTTTATGAAGCGCCTGGAACAGATCACTGGCAACATAGATATCCATGAAATGGGCTGGGGCCAAAATGAATTGTGGCTCATCAATACCCGCTTCTCCTGCCTGTGTACACTGGACCTGAACAACAATTTTGTTCCCCGCTGGCGGCCGGATTTTATTACTGCGCTGGCGCCGGAAGATCGCTGTCACCTCAACGGTTTGTGCCTGATTGACGGCAAGCCCAGGTATGTAACGGCCCTGGGACAAAGCGACCAGGCCCAGGGCTGGCGTGCCAATCGTGCCAACGGCGGCATTATTATTGACATAGAAAGTAACGAACTGGTTTCAAGCGGCTTGTCCATGCCCCATTCGCCGCGCTGGTATCGGGACCAGTTGTGGGTGCTGGAGTCCGGCAAGGGCTCGCTGGCCAGGGTAAATATAAACACCGGCGAAATTGACACCGTTGCCGAACTTCCCGGTTTTACCCGTGGCCTGACTTTTGTTGGGGACTATGCCTTTGTTGGCCTGTCTGAGGTTCGCGAGACAGCCGCATTTGGCAGTATTCCAATCACCGAAAAGGCAGCTGAGCGTACCTGCGGTGTCTGGGTGGTAGATATACGCAATGGCAACACTGCGGGTTTCCTGCGTTTTGAAGGCGATGTTCGTGAAATATTTGCAGTCGAGGCACTCACCGGAATTACTTATCCCGATTTGGTGCAGGCTAAGGATGATGCAATCAACTCGTCATTTGCACTGCCCGAGACCAGCCTGGCGGATGTGCCCGTGCGCTTGAGGACGGCTGATAATAGCTAAGCCGGTTAGTGATTCAGCGGGTGAACAGAGATCACTTTTCTTTTTCTTCTTTATTCTTCTTGTCTTTTTCACCCCGTGCGCCCTTGCCCCGGGTCATCCCTTTGGTGCGCAATCCCCATTTTTTGTCCAGCACATCAGGGTACGAGGTCGCAATCTCGGCCAGCTGCTGCTCGTTCAATACAGCCAGCCCGGCCACTTTAAATTCAATCTGCTTAAGGGCAGCTGCCGAAATCACTTCCATCATGCTCTTTTTGATGCGATCGACATTTTCTTTGTTTCCTGCGAGTATCGCCTCTCCCAGCGATTTGTCTTGTTCTTTAAGGGTTGCTGCATTGGCTTTAAACACCTCACTGAACTCATCCTGCAACTTTGCCAGCTTCGCTACTTGCTCTGACTCAAGTTTCAGGACCCCGGCGGCGGATGGCTCATCCCACCAGTTCTTCAGCTGGCGCTGCTGCGCATAATACCCCTCAGGCCTGGGTTCGCTGCTCTTGGGCTGGGCGAGGCCAACACTGGCAAAAAGAAGGAGTAGCGTTAAAACACTGAAGCGGTGATAATTCCCAGGCATTTTAATGTCCATTACGATAGCAATTATTATGGTGTGACGAGATCAGGCGTCCATACTAATGTAATAGCTGAGATAAGGCGAGAACCCCAATCGATGAAACAAGGCCCGGTTTACCAATTTGCAATGAAGGAGATTCCAGCACTGGCGGAATTCTGGGGTATTGTCAGCGCGCTATCTGTGGTTCCACAGGAATTCAGTCTGGACAGCTATAGGCAGCACATCGCCCAAACCGGGCTGGTGGAAACCTGTGAAGCAATTGAGCGACATCCGACTGCCGAGTGCATTGCCAATGAACTTGCGCTAACAGAACGCAATAGAAAAAATCCGCAAAGATCACAGCAACCATTGAGCCTGTTCCAGAAAAAGAATGGCGTGGTAAAACTCGGGCCCGGAATGGATAGGCCAACGCGTATCAGAATGACGCAATTACTGTCGGAATATTTTTCTGATGATGTCCTTGAAAGCGGCAATTATCTCTATCCCCCTGGTGGCTTCAAGGAGTGGCACACCAATATGGTCAGTGTGCCCGGATGGCGGATGTATATCGTTAATAAATCCCCAGAGGGGCGCTCTTTTTTTCGTTATGTTGATCCTGAGACATTACAATTGGAAACGATTTGGGATCAAACTGGTATGATTAATATTTTTGAACTCAGGCCAGACAAGCCCTTCTGGCACGCGGTGAAATCCATTGATGCCTACCGCTGGAGCAAGGGTTTTGTCATCCCTGATGACTGGCGGCGAACACTGGGGGTTTAGCGAGTGCACCGGTCGCGCTAATCCGGATTATTCTCCAGGTTTTTCCAGTCGGTATAGGCTTTCATTTGGGTTCGACGAATATTCTGCGGGTTGTACAAACCACCCCCGGTTAATGGCGCGGTATCATCACGGGGGCTCCACTTGCCGCCATTCTCAAAGGTATATCCAAGCTCCTGCAGTTCCTGTGCGTATTGTCGCTCTATTTGGGCTCGCAGTTCGGCGGAATAATATTTACGGTAATCTTTTTTGTGAGGTGTGGTGTTGAGGCGTGGCAGGGTAAATGTATTGTCCCCCAGTATTTTTTTCATCTCATCTTCCAGGCCTTCGTAACGCAACAGAATGTCACAGCGGTTCCACAATGGTTGATAGAGCTCCGGGCTGTCGGCACTGACGTTTACATATCCGGGAAAGGTAAAGCGGGTAAACGCTGATCCGGGAGAAAGGACTTCCTCCACCCAGTCCGCGAATGACATCTTGCTGATTAAGGCATCCCCGGATCGCCAGGTGGTCTTTATCCACGAACTGACGAACCAGTCGTAGTGGTTGCGAACGCAGGCCACTACCTGGAGGCCCGGTGGGGTGTCTGCCGGAATATCGTGATGATCGCCAATATCTTTGCCGCCAATGGCCCGCAGCGCATAGAACAGGGCATTGCTCCCCGTTCGGGGAGTCGCCAGGAAAAGATAGTTTCGGTATTGGATCGCCATGCTGGCAGAGAGTATAAGTCGTATACAGGCTCTTTTTCCAGAGATCCAGCTCTACTGCCAGGGCGACTTGTCTAACGGCCCAGAATGGAGCGCGCCACCACCTCACGCATGATCTCCGAAGTTCCACCATATATACGTTGTATACGAGCGTCTGTGTAAAAACGGGAGATTGGATATTCCGCCGTATAACCATAGCCGCCAAACAGCTGGAGGCAATCATCTATGGTTTTGCACTGCATTTCCGTCGAGGCATATTTCAGCATGGCCGCGTCATCGGCACTGAGTTCGCCCCGTGTGTAAGCGTCGGCACACTTTTCATACAGCGCGCGACACAGCGCGATCTCGGTTTTTACCTCGGCCAGTTTGAAACGCGTGTTCTGGAAACTGGCGATGGTCTGCCCGAATGCCTTGCGCTCAGTGACATAGTCAACGGTAATAGCCATTGCGCCTTCAGCGGAAGCTATGGCCTGGGCGGCAATGCCAAGGCGCTCACGGGGTAACTCGGTCATCATAATAACAAAGCCCTTGTTGAGTTCGCCCAGCAGGGCGGACTCCGGCAGGCGGATGTCCTGGAAAAACATCTCTGCTGTATCTGAAGTGTGCTGGCCGATTTTTTCCAGTTTCTTGCCTTTTTCAAAGCCCGGCAGGCTGGTATCTACCAGGAACAGGGAGGTGCCCTTGGCGCCTTTGCCGGGGTCGGTAATCGCAGCGACGATAACAAGGTCTGCGTGGTAGCCGTTGGTAATGAAAATCTTGGAGCCGTTCAGTATCCAGTCATCGCCATCCTTCACCGCATTGGTGCGAATGCCCTGGACGTCGGAACCGGCGCCTGGCTCGGTCATGGCGAGAGCGCCAACGGCTTCGCCAGTGATCATTTTTGTCAACCACTGCTGTTTTTGCTCTTCCGTGCCAAAGTGCTCTACGTAGGGGGCGACGATGTTGCAGTGAATACCCCAGCCAGTTGCGACACCGCCGAAGCCCATGCGGGACAGTTCTTCAATCAGCGCCAGGGTTACCTGTGGGCTGGTACCCGCTCCACCGTATTCCTCAGGCATATCCGGGCAGAGCAGGCCCGCTTCTCCGAGGCGGTTCCACAATTCCCGGGGGACCATGTGATCCGCTTCCCATTGCTCGAACTGGGGGGCAATTTCCTGCTCAAAGGCGCGATGAGCCATGTCACGAAACAAGGTCAATTCTTCAATATCCATCGGTGTTCTCCGCTATACAGTGGGTGGCTAATTTAGTCGGGCGTATTGTGGATAATTGCTACAGTATAGGCAATGATACAAACAGTCAAAAATTGATTTAAAAAGACAATCTAGTAGATATATATCCATATTTAGCGTATATGAAGTAAAAAAGGTCAATATATTACCTATAAATGACATTGCCCGAGCAACAGCGTCCGGATTTATCCGTCCACTTTCCCCGCGTTATCATCGCGCGGGCTACAAGTCTTGGTTGTGAGGAAAAAGGTTTATTGCAGGCGGTACGCCTGAATTCGGAAATGCTGGCTGATTCCCGCACAGGTATAAGCCCGGTACAACTCGGGGCCCTGCTTCGCCGGGTCTGGTTTGAGCTCGATGATGAGTTAATGGGATTTGCCCCCACCGCTCATCGCTTTGGCGTATTTGCACTCATGGCCAGGCAAATGGTAGGCAGCAAGACCCTGGGGGATGCCCTGCGTTATGCCATCCGTTTTTCGAACCTGACATCGGCATCGGTACGCTGGGAGTTGCAAGAGAACGAGGCCAGTGGCGAGGCGCGGTTGGCTCTTCGGCTCTTACATCCCGATGCTGACAGCGATCACTTTTTGGAAGAATTCCTGCTGTTGATCTGGCACCGCTTCAGCAACTGGTTAATTGGGGAGCGGGCGCCGCTTGTTCGAACAGAGTTCTGTTTTTCCATGCCACCCCATCACAATGTATACAAGGGCATGTTTCCAGGTCCGGTTTCTTTTGGAAACGCCGCCAGTGCGATCATTTTTCAAAATGTATGGCTGGGCTCAAATGTTATTCGCTCCCGGCTGGATTTGCGCCGCTACCTGCAGCGTTTGCCGGATGAATGGTTTATCAAGCAGGATTTTGGTGTCAGTCTCAGTGAACGGGTGCTGCGAGCATTGGGTGAGGCCGGGCAGCTAATTTCCTTGCAACAATTAGCGGCTCGATGGGATATGAGCAGCCGTACCCTGCACCGGCAGTTGCAGCGCGAGGGTACCAACTTCAGGAAACTGCGGGACCAAATACGGCGAGAGGAGGCTGTCGATTTACTGCTGGCAGGTCGCCATCAGGTGGGTCAAATTGCCCTGCATCTCGGTATGACTGAGCCCGCTTTTAGCCGGGCGTTCAAGAAGTGGACGGGCATGACGCCGCTCGCCTACCGCCATGCGCATATGTAGCCACGATATTGTCGGCAACTAACACAATATAGGTAGTACCAGGCCCGTGCAGGAGTGCTACACTTGCCGTTTGTTCAAAATTTCAAACTGGAGAATGCCAATGCGCGAATACAAGCAATTTTATATCAACGGTGAATGGGTTGACCCCGCAACACCAAACCAGATCGATGTCATTAATCCCGCCAATGAAGAAGTCTGCGGGCATATTTCCCTGGGCTCCGGGGAAGATGTTAACCGAGCGGTAGCTGCTGCAAAAACAGCGTTTGAGTCATATAGCAGGACCTCGGTAAAGGAACGCATAGAGCTGCTGGAGGCCTGTGCCGAGGCTTACCAGAAACACTATAACGATATTGCCGACGCTATTCGTGAAGAGATGGGCGCACCCCAGTCGCTGGCGGCGGGTGGCCAGGCTTTTTGCGGCCTGGGACACCTGCAGGAAGCGGCTAAAATTCTTAAGACATTTTCCTTTGAGGAGGACATTGATGGCAGCCGGATATTCAAGGAACCCATTGGGGTCTGCGGCCTGATTACTCCCTGGAACTGGCCGGTCAACCAGATTGGCTGCAAAGTAGCACCGGCCCTTGCAGTGGGTTGCACCATGGTTCTCAAGCCCAGCGAGGTTGCTCCGCTTTCGGCCTACCTGTGGGCACAGGTGATGCACGAAGCTGGTGTTCCCGCCGGTGTCTTTAATATGATAAATGGCGATGGCCCGGTTGTGGGTACAGCGCTGTCCAAACACCCCGACGTGGACATGATGTCCTTCACCGGCTCTACCCGCGCCGGCACACTGGTTGCACAAAACGCTGCGCCTACGGTCAAGCGCGTTGCCCAGGAATTGGGCGGCAAGTCACCCAACATCATCCTCGACGATGTGGATCTGGAAGCGGCAGTTACCCGGGGCGTTATGCATATGTATAACAATACCGGACAGTCCTGTAATGCACCTTCACGCATGCTGGTACCTGCGGCCAAGCTGGCCGAGGCTGAAGCGATTGCAGCTAAAGTAACCGAGTCAGTAGTTGTGGGTGACCCGACTGCTGAAGGTACTACCATGGGCCCTGTCGTTTCAGAAATCCAGTTCAATAAAATTCAGGGGCTGATACAAGCGGGCATCGATGAGGGCGCTAAAGTTGTGGTGGGCGGCACGGGCCTGCCAGATGGTATTGATAAAGGCTACTTTATCAAGCCAACCGTTTTTTCCGGCGTAAACAATGAGATGACAATTGCCCGGGAGGAAATTTTTGGGCCGGTGCTGACAATGCTTCCCTATGAGACCGAGGAAGAGGCGGTTCGCGTTGCCAATGACACACCCTATGGTCTGGCGGGCTACGTTCAGGGCAATAACCTTGAGCAAACCCGTTCGGTTGCCTCGCGCATTCGAGCGGGCAACATCCACATTAATGGTGCCGACGGCAGCTTTGGAGTCCCTTTTGGTGGCTACAAGCAGTCGGGGAATGGGCGTGAGTGGGGAGCCCATGGCTTTACTGATTTCCTCGAAATCAAGGCCGTGGATGGTTTCGCAGGCTAAAGCAATATGGCGAAGTTTATTCTCGCCATTGACCAGGGGACGACGGGTAGCACCGTCGCCCTCATGGATGCCAGGGGTAGGCTGCGCGAAAGCGTTAATTATGAGTTCCCGCAGATTTATCCCAAACCCGGTTGGGTGGAACATCGCCCGGCAGATATCTGGGCTTCGGTAGAGAAGGGCATTCGCGCGATCTTTCGCAAGAAAATTTGTAAGCCCGGCGATATTGTTGCCATTGGTATTACCAACCAGCGCGAAACAGCACTACTGTGGGACCGGCGCAATGGCGAAGCATTGAATAACGCTATCGTCTGGCAGTGCCGGCGCACCACTGATTTTTGTGAGTCTTTAAAGTTGGCGGGGCATGAGAAAGTTGTCCAGCGTAAATCAGGCCTGGTGCTTGACCCTTATTTTTCCGCCAGCAAGTTTCGCTGGTTACTAAAAAATACAGCGGGCGTGGGCAAACTGCTGCGAAGTGGTCATGTCGCGGCGGGTACCATCGATAGCTATCTGATCTGGAAACTGACAGCGGGAAAGGTCCACGCCACCGATGTGTCCAACGCCTCCCGGACCTCCCTGATGAATATCAAGACAGGGAAATGGGACAGGCAATTGCTGGAATTATTCGAGGTGCCCGGGAACATCCTTCCCGACATTCGACCATCCAGTGGCATTTTGGGCCACACCAGCGCAGTGAAGGGCCTGCCCGATGGCATCCCCATCGCGGGGGTAGCAGGGGACCAGCAATCGGCCCTGTTCGGCCAGGCCTGTTTTGCCGCGGGTGATGCCAAATGCACCTTCGGCACCGGGTCTTTCATCCTGATGAATACAGGGCAGGAGATGGTGCATTCCGATTCTGGCCTGCTCACCACTATCGCCTGGCAATTGGGTGATAAGGGCAAGACGGTATATGCCCTGGAGGGCGGGGCATTTGTTTGTGGTGCCGCGGTGCAATGGCTGCGTGACGGCCTGAAGATGATTAAGCGCGCGCCTGATATCGAGGCGCTTGCCGCGACAGTTGTCGATCACGATGGTGTGGAGTTTGTGCCCGCACTGACCGGCCTGGGTGCGCCTCATTGGGCCCCGGAAGCCAGAGGAGGGCTCACCGGTCTTACCCGCGGCACGCAGCGCGGACATATTGCCCGGGCGACCCTGGATGCCATGGCTTTGCAGAACAGGGATATTCTCAGCGCTATGGAAAACGATCTTGGCAAGCGCATGAAACCCCTACGGGTAGACGGGGGTGCTGCAGCCAACAACCTGTTGATGCAAATCCAGGCTGATGTCCTGGGAAGAAAACTGATACGGCCACAGCTTATCGAGACCACCGTTGCGGGGGCATGTTACCTGGCTGGTCTGGGGGTAGGGCTGTGGCAAAGCCCGGCGGAGTTGCGCGAGATATGGAAAAGCGAGCGTGAATTCAAGGTGGAAATGAAGGCAGGCGCAAGGCGCGGTCGCATAGCCTCCTGGCAAAAGGCCCTTGATCGAACCCTGCTATAACTCCGGCTCATCAGTTAATCGGGGGAATTCAAGGTTTTGCCTTATAGTGATGGAAAGTCTTCTTCACAACCCTCGACAGCGATAATTCTTGAAGTGGCCGCTTCATCCCGAAAGCGTTTAACAGGCTGATACTCGGGACTGCTCAGGAATGCTTGCAGCTTCTCTAAAGATGGAAACTCCAACATAACGATACGCTCAGGTTTCCACTCCCCGATCGCGAAGATATCTCCACCTCGAATGACATAACGACCGCCATACTTTTGAATAAGGGCCGGAACCTGTTGCTGATACTTTAGATACTTCTCTTTGTCATGAACATCAATATCCAAAATTACATATATACTCATATCAAATATCCCATTCAATGATGCATAGAATCAATCTGTCAGGCCTGTGCGTGATCGCAACAATCCCACAGTGTGCCCTGCCAACCAGAAATAAAGCCAGCATCTTTGCATTCGTTACAGTGCCACTCAATCCGACCACTATTTTCCCCGAGTTTGCCGATAATTGCCCCCGTACAATGCGGTGAATCTGAATTTCGGCAACTTACTCCCGTTACTTCGATAGCCCGCCCGGTGAAGTCAAGGGTAACGGCAGTGACAATCGTGCCAAAATGGTCGGCCAGTTCTTTCGCCTGGCGCGGAACCTGATGGGTACTGCCTTTTTCATCCAGAAAATGTTGCATGTCTACCGACATCATTGTCACAGGTCCTCAGCTACCGTTTTGAGCCATTTCAGCTGTGTATGAACGAAGACGCATATAACCCCATTGTTGCCCAATAATCAAATGTACAATGATTGAGGCAATATTTTTGCAGGATCTGTGACTTGTAGCAGATTCTATTATTCTTTATTGTACCCGGACAAATTCCTTTACCCAATGCCACCAGATGCGGGCCAAAACTCATGGCTGATGTAATTCCCTTCCGCAAACCCTCACTGAAGGACAAGCACAAGGGTAATACCCTGTGCCGCCGCGGCCACCACAAATGGGTAGTAGACAACACAAAACGATTCGATGTGAAACAGGGCGAATTGGTAACGGCCTATCGGTGTTCGCGCTGTGGCAAACAGAAGGTCAAAACGTTATGAAAATGAGTTTAGTCCTGTTTTTGTTTTTGCTTGTGAGTCCACAACTTAGTGGGGCGGTGGGTGAGACCCTGTATACCATTTACCTGGTGAGGCATGCGGAAAAGCAGCTTGACGGATCAGGGAACCCAGCCCTTAGCGAGTGTGGGAAACAGCGCGCCGGGGAAATGGCAAAAATATTCGGTTCGATTAAATTTGACAGTGTTTACAGCACCAATTATTTGCGAACACGCGGTACCGCCCAGCCCACAGCAGATGAACAACAACTGAAGGTGAAACAGTACGATCCGCGCAAGCTTGAAGAATTTGCATTTGCCTTGAAAGAGCGACGGCGCGATGTGCTTGTTGTGGGGCACAGCAACACAACCGCAGTTCTGGCCGGGTTGCTTACAGGTGATAAAAGCTTTGCGACTTTCGATGAAAGCATCTACGACCGCATCTACCAGATTGTGCTATCAGATAGCGGCGGCCGTGTTCATATGTTGCATCAAACCTTTAGCTGCAGCTCAGCAAAAACCGGTCTTGATTAGCCCAATACTTCAACAACACTTTTCCTGAAGATTTCGATAAACAAGTCTATTTCTTCATGGCTTATGTTCAGCGGTGGCGACATGACCATATGGTCGCCTACCGGTCGACACATCAATCCATTTTCGTAACAGCGCTGGTGTATTTTTGGCCCCAATGACTTGGCTGGCAATTCGCCGGAATCAAAACTCACCGCACCCAGCATGCCGTAGCTGCGTATATCGATGACCTGGGGAAGATCCCTGAGGCTGTGCAGGGCATCTTCCCAGTACTGGCCTTTTTCGCCGCTACCGCAGGTAAACAGGCCCTCGTCTTCATAGATATCCAGTGATGCCAGGCCTGCGGCGGCGGCGACAGGGGTTCCGGCGTAGGTGTTGCCGTGGAAGAACTCGGGCACAGTGGTCGGTGTGTTGTCGAAGATACTCTGCTGGACTTCATCTCTCACGAAAACGCCGCCCATGGGGACGGTGCCGCCGTTAATGCCCTTGGCGCAGGTCATCATGTCGGGAGTTACGTCAAATTCAACCGAGGCAAAAGCAGAGCCGGTACGACCAAAGCCGGTGATGACCTCGTCAAAGATCAACAGGATATCGTGTTGATCGCATAGCTCACGAATGCGTTTCAGGTAGCCAACAGGTGGCACAATCACACCACCAGCGCCGGAGATTGGTTCGATCAGTACGGCGCAAATAGTATCGGCACCGCGCTTTGCAACGATTTGTTCGAAGGCGTCGACCATCTCCTGGGTGCCATGTTGCGGGCAGCCCCGGGTAAAGGCGTTCTTTTCTATATCCAGCATACCGGGCAGCCAGTCCACCTGCTCCAGTA
>Ga0164313_10002348_pt1 | contig 17005 bp, 10 predicted proteins | sample GuaBasSedimGuay4_FD_113735 | JGI IMG/M metagenome (GOLD analysis project Ga0164313, IMG submission 113735) | Subseafloor sediment microbial communities from Guaymas Basin, Gulf of California, Mexico - Guay4, Core 4569-4, 0-3 cm | ecosystem: Environmental > Aquatic > Marine > Hydrothermal vents...
AAGTACCGATTCATTTCACCACGGCTGCTTTGGGGGGAGAACTGGAAATACCTACACTGAATGGTCAGGTCAAACTCAAGATACCAACTGAAACCCAGACCGGACGTGTATTCCGGCTTCGTGGTAAAGGTGTCAAGTCTGTCCGCAGTCACCGTCAGGGTGATCTGATGTGTAAAGTTGTGGTTGAAACACCGGTCAGGCTTTCGAGAGAACAGAAGGACTTGTTGAAGCAATTTCAGGGTTCCTACAAAACCAGCAACACCGAGAACAACCCGAAATCCAGTTCCTGGCTGGATGGCGTCAAGGAGTTTTTTGAACGTATGACCTCCTGATCAGGACGGGATTTACACAATACAAGCGGGTGAGGGCAGTACCGCTGCATGTCATTCTTCAATGTTTGTGCAAATCAACGCCAATCAGCTATGAATTTTGTTAGACACCTGCTATGCGTTCCAGTAAAATTCTGTCGCTTAGAGCATAATTTAAATCGATTGAATCTAAGCGGGAACAGCTGACCACAGCGTTCCCGTTTTGTATATCCGGAGGCAGGAAATTGACACAGCAGGCAGTGCTGGCACTCGAAGACGGAAGTGTGTTTTACGGTCAAGGTATTGGTGCTGCCGGGGACACAACCGGTGAAGTGGTATTTAATACCTCGATGACCGGTTACCAGGAAATCCTGACTGACCCTTCCTACGCAAAACAAATCGTCACGCTGACCTTCCCTCATATTGGCAACACCGGTTGCAATACTGTGGACGAAGAGTCTTGCAAGCCCATGGCCGCCGGCCTGATCGTGAGGGATGTGCCGATATTACACAGCAACTGGCGTAGCAGTGAGCCATTGAATGAATACCTGCAGCGCCATGGCATTGTCGCCATCGCCGATATTGATACCCGCAGGCTGACCCGGATACTGAGAGAAAAGGGTACGCAGGGTGGATGTATCATTGCCGGAGACACTATTGACGTTGAACTGGCGCTCGAAAAGGCCAGGCAATTCCCCGGAATGACGGGCCAGGATCTCGCCCGTGTGGTCACCACTGACTCTGTGTACCAATGGAGTGAAGGTAGTTATGACCTCGACTCACAAAGCTGGGGTAATGGCGGCTCTGAATTCCATGTAGTGGCTTATGACTATGGCATCAAACGTAATATTTTGCGAATGCTTGCCGACCGCGGTTGCCGTGTAACGGTTGTACCGGCTATGACCAGCGCTAAAGACGTCCTGGCAATGCAACCGGATGGCGTGTTCCTGTCCAATGGACCGGGTGACCCTGAACCCTGTGATTATGCCATTTCAGCTATTCAGGAAATTCTTCGTACCGATCTGCCGGTGTTTGGTATTTGCCTGGGTGTGCAGTTGCTGGGCCTTGCCGTAAATGCCACTACCATCAAGATGAAGTTCGGCCATCATGGCGCTAACCATCCGGTTCAGGACCTGGATAGTAAACAGGTCATGATCACCAGCCAGAATCATGGTTTTGCGCTGGATGAAAAAAGCCTGCCCGGTAATGTTCGTGCCACACACCGCTCCTTGTTTGATGGCAGCCTGCAGGGCATTGAACTGACCGATGGCAATGCCTTTGGTTTCCAGGGCCATCCTGAAGCGAGTCCCGGCCCGCACGATGTTGCACCATTATTTGACCGTTTTATCATGATGATGAAATCTTCAAGGGAATGATCTGAAGCCATGCCAAAAAGAACAGACATTCAAACCATCCTGATCATCGGTGCAGGTCCTATCGTCATCGGGCAGGCCTGTGAATTCGACTACTCTGGCGCCCAGGCCTGTAAAGCGCTGCGCGAAGAGGGTTACCGGGTGGTGTTGGTCAATTCGAACCCGGCCACGATCATGACGGATCCTGAAACCGCCGATACCATCTATATTGAGCCAATCCACTGGCGCACGATTGAGCAGATCATTGCCAAAGAGCGTCCGGATGCCTTGCTGCCAACGATGGGTGGTCAGACTGCATTGAACTGCTCGCTGGACCTGGTGCGCAAAGGCGTACTGGAAAGATACGGAGTGGAAATGATCGGTGCTTCGCGCGAAGCAATCGATATGGCAGAGGACCGGGATTTATTCCGCAAGGCTATGCAGGAAATCGGTCTTGATACACCGGACTCAGAGCTTGTTCACAGCCTTGAGGAAGCGCTTGAAAAACTCGAAATTATCGGCTTTCCGACCATTATCCGGCCATCTTTCACGATGGGTGGTTCTGGCGGCGGTATTGCCTACAACCGTGAAGAATTTATAGATATTGTCAGCTTTGGCCTGGAACAGTCTCCAACCACGGAAGTGCTGATGGAAGTCTCAGTGCTGGGGTGGAAAGAGTACGAAATGGAAGTGGTGCGCGATCACAAGGATAACTGCATCATTATCTGCTCCATTGAAAACCTTGATCCAATGGGAATCCATACCGGTGACTCCATAACAGTTGCACCGGCACTGACGCTGACAGATAAAGAATATCAGCGCCTGCGTGATGCCTCGATTGCCGTTTTGCGTAAAATCGGCGTTGACACAGGCGGCTCCAATGTCCAGTTCGCGATCAATCCTGAAGATGGCAAGGTCATCATCATTGAAATGAATCCGCGGGTTTCACGATCATCCGCGCTTGCATCAAAAGCCACCGGGTTTCCGATTGCCAAGGTTGCGGCCAAGCTGGCAGTCGGCTTTACACTGGACGAGTTGCTCAATGACATAACCGGCGGTGCAACACCCGCTTCATTTGAGCCCAGCATTGATTACGTTGTTACCAAAATTCCACGATTCGCTTTTGAGAAATTTCCAGCTGCCAATGACCGCCTGACAACGCAGATGAAGTCAGTGGGTGAGGTCATGTCCATTGGTCGTACATTTCAGGAATCGTTACAAAAAGCATTGCGTGGCCTGGAGACGGGTCGTGATGGCTTTGATCCGGTACTTGAGACCACCGACCCTGATCAACGCCATGTTGAACTGAAGCGGGAGTTACGGGAAGCAGGACCTGAACGCCTGTGGTACGTCGCCGAGGCTTTCCGTGATGGTATGAGTGCTGAAGAGATACACCAGCTTAGCTGGATTGATCCATGGTTCCTCGCGCAAATTGAAGACCTCATTGTCACCGAGAACGAAGTAGCAAATCAGGGTATGGCTGCGCTTGGCGCGCAACGCATGTTCGCTCTGAAGCGCAAAGGTTTCTCAGACGCACGCCTGGCCAGCCTGCTTGCCTGCGATGAACAGGTGGTTCGCGAGTTGCGTCACGAGTTGGGTATTCGACCCGTGTTCAAGCGGGTTGATACGTGTGCGGCCGAGTTCGCAACCAGCACCGCGTACCTGTATTCGACTTATGAGGAAGAGTGTGAATCGGAACCCACGGATAAGCAAAAAATCATGGTGCTGGGCGGAGGGCCCAATCGCATCGGGCAGGGTATCGAGTTTGATTACTGCTGTGTGCATGCAGCACTGGCTTTGCGTGAAGAGGGTTTTGAGACCATCATGGTCAACTGCAACCCCGAGACGGTTTCGACCGATTACGATACCTCTGACCGGTTGTATTTTGAGCCGGTAACGCTCGAAGACGTGCTGGAGATTGTTCATCGTGAGAAACCGGCGGGTGTTATTGTCCAGTATGGTGGGCAAACTCCGCTGAAACTGGCAAGACCGCTGGAGGCCGCCGGAGTGCCCATTATTGGCACATCACCTGATTCAATCGATCTTGCTGAAGATCGTGAGCGTTTCCAGCAAATGCTGCAGAAACTCAAGCTGCGGCAACCACCCAACCGAACCGTAACCAGCGTGGATCAGGCGGTTGTCGAAGCTGAAGAAATTGGCTATCCGCTGGTGGTGCGGCCTTCGTATGTATTGGGAGGGCGGGCCATGGATGTGGTGCATGGTGAACAGGAATTACGACGTTATATGCGTGATGCGGTGAAGGTTTCCAATGATTCGCCGGTATTGCTGGACCGTTTTCTGGATCATGCTATCGAAGTCGATGTTGATGCCATCTGTGATGGTACCGATGTGTTGATCGGTGGCATCATGGAACATATTGAACAGGCCGGTGTGCATTCCGGTGATTCTGCGTGCTCCATTCCACCCCATAGTCTCTCCAAGGAAATTCAAGACGAAATGCGTAGCCAGATGGCCATGATGGGATTGGAACTGGGGGTGGTTGGCCTGATGAATGCACAATTTGCTTTGCGGGGTGATGATATCTACATCCTTGAAGTTAACCCGAGAGCTTCGCGTACAGTTCCGTTTGTTTCGAAGGCGACCGGTCGGCCCCTGGCATCCATAGCGGCGCGATGCATGGCAGGTATAAGCCTTAAAGAACAAGGAGTTACAGAAGAAATAATACCTAATTTCTATTCTGTAAAAGAAGCTATATTGCCATTTATAAAATTCCCGGGTGTGGATCCCATCCTGGGGCCCGAGATGCGCTCCACCGGTGAAGTCATGGGTGTAGGGCATACGTTTGGTGGCGCATGCGCACGGGCAATGAAGGCCGCCCAATACAGTATTCCGAAACCGGGGCGTGCCTTTCTGAGTGTGCGTGATGCGGATAAGGAATCCTTGTTGCCCATCGCCGCGGACCTCGTTGAACGGGGTTATGAACTGGTGGCCAGCGCGGGCACTTGTCAGTATTTACGTGACAACGGCCATGCGGTTGAGCGCATCAACAAGGTGGTCGAGGGGCGCCCTCATATTGTTGATGAAATCAAGAATGGTAAGATTGCGTTTATCGTCAATACCACTGAAGGTCGCCAGGCGATTGCTGATTCATTCTCGATTCGCAGGGAAGCGCTGCAATACAAGGTAAGCTATACAACAACAATTGCCCGTGGATGGGCCACTCTGCAAGCCATTGATCATGAATTTAACATGGAGGTACGCAGTCTGAGCCAGTTACATGGCACCGACTGACGGAACAAATATTATGAATAGAACCCCACTTACACACCATGGTGCTGAGCGCTTGCGTGCCGAAGCCGTTCACCTGAAGAAGGTTGTAAGACCACAAATTATCGCTGCAATTGCAGAAGCGAGGGCGCATGGCGATCTGAAAGAGAATGCGGAGTATCATGCGGCCCGTGAGCAGCAAAGCTTTACTGAAGGGCGTATTCAACACCTGGAAGGTGCTTTATCCGGTGCACAGATTATCGATGTCACAAAACTGAACACAGGCGGCAAAGTTGTTTTCGGGGCTACTGTCACGCTCTACAATGTGGAATCTGAAGCGGAGATAAGCTACCAGGTTGTCGGCGATCTGGAAGCGGATATCAAGGAACTGCGTATTGCAATTACATCGCCCATAGCACGCGCCATGATTGGTCGGCAAGAAGGGGATGAAATCGTCGTCAAGGCCCCTGCGGGTGAGTTGATTTATGAAATAGTGACCATTGAATACATCTAGAGTAGTTAATGGCCACAATGTTCGCCAGGCGTGAAATAAAGCAAAGGTCAGTTGAAGCCGTAGCGGACTCATTACCCGGTTCAATCCACCCGGTTGTCCGCCGCATTTTGCTGGCACGCAGCATTTCGGATGAACAGGCACTGGATTTAAAACTTGGCAGACTGCAATCACCGGCGGCCTTGTCGGGTATTACAGAAGCCGCAGAAATTCTTGCTGAAGCGATCGTCAACGGACAAAGTATCCTGATCGTTGGTGATTTTGACGCTGATGGCGCGACCGGCACGGCGGTTGCAGTCAGAGCATTGCACCTGATGGGTGCAAGCAGGGTCGACTTTAAAGTACCCAATCGATTTGAATTTGGTTATGGCCTCAGTCTTGCACTGGTTGAGACACTCGCAGAGAAGCCACCGAATGTGCTGGTCACCGTTGACTCCGGCATCAGTTCCATCGAAGGCGTCAGCAGGGCGCGTGAACTTGGTTGCAGGGTGGTGGTGACAGACCATCACTTGCCGGGCGAAGTGTTACCTGAAGCCGATGCCATCGTTAATCCCAATTGTCCCGGAGACCGGTTTGCCAGCAAGGCTCTGGCCGGCGTAGGCGTGGTTTTCTATTTGATGAGCGTGGTCAGGACCGCGCTTCGCAGTCGAGACTGGTTTACCGTTCCGCGCAAAGAGCCTAACCTGGCCAGGTTGCTCGACCTGGTCGCACTCGGCACGGTTGCTGACCTTGTTTCCCTTGATAACAATAATCGTATTCTGGTTCGCCATGGTATGGACCGGATTCGCCAGGGCTACTGTAGTGCCGGATTACTGGCACTGTTAAGGCTGGGAAAAAGAGACTACCGGCACCTGGTAGCATCTGACCTGGCTTTTACTGTCGCACCACGCCTGAATGCAGCGGGGCGCATGGAAGATATGAGTGTTGGAATCCGGTGCCTGTTAACCGATGATCGTGAAGAAGCCATGCTTCTGGCCAAAGAGCTCGATGATTTGAATCATCAGCGTCGTGCCCGTCAAAAGCAGATGCAGCAGGAGGCACTGGAGCAGTTACAGGGATTACTCGACGGGCTCAAGGACGCTGATTTACCTGCGGGTTTGTGCCTGCACAATGACAATTGGCATCAGGGTATTGTCGGCTTGGTGGCATCACGCATCAAGGATGCCGTGCATCGTCCGGTGATCGCCTTTGCGCCGGAGTCAGAAGGTTCCGAAGTGCTCAAGGGTTCTGCGCGTTCTATTGCTGGTCTGCACATTCGTGATGTGCTTGCGCGGGTGGATGCGTTGCATCCAGGCATGATCATGGCATTTGGCGGGCATGCGATGGCGGCCGGGTTAACGCTGCCACTGTCTGAGTTTGAGCCATTTGGGGCAGCCCTGGAGGAAGCCATTGAATACTTCTTGCAGGGCGGGACATTGAGTAATGCATTATTGACCGATGGTGAACTTGAACCCGAAGACATTAACCTGGAATTTGCGCAAATATTACGTAACCTGGGGCCATGGGGTCAGCACTTTCCTGAACCGGTTTTTGAGGGTAGGTTTGTGGTTGAAGAGCAACGGGTGGTTGGCAATGCTCATCTGAAAATGATGTTGCGACCGGTTGGAGGCAGCCGTTCGATTGATGCGATTGCGTTCGGAAAACTACCGGAAGACCTTCCGGGGACCGATACCACCGGTTTTGTTTACCGGCTGGATATCAACCATTTTCGTGGCCGCAAAACCTGCCAGTTGATGGTTGAGCAAATTCTTGGCTGAAAGTCGCCGGACTTGGTGTAAAATGCAACGCCCAATCACAGGAAACCAGTGTGGAAACCAACCCGATAAGCAACCAGCTTCAAGATTTGCAGCAGCGCTCCGAAGCGCTCAGGGGGTATCTTTGACTATGCTGGCAACAAGGACCGACTGGAAGAAGTCAGCCGCGAGTTAGAGAATCCGGATGTCTGGAACGACTCTGCCAATGCCCAGGCATTGGGGCGGGAGCGTGCATTGCTGGATGGCATCGTAGGTACACTGGACCGGGTAGCGACCTCCCTGGCAGAGAATGCCGAAATGCTCGAAATGGCCATCGAGGAACAGGATGATGAAATTTTGGAGTTGGTGGTTACTGAACTTGATGGCGTTGAGGCCGAGGTTGGTAAACTTGAATTTCAACGCATGTTTCGTGGCGAAGTCGATGCCAACCCCTGTTACCTTGAAATCCAGTCAGGTTCCGGTGGTACCGAAGCCCAGGACTGGGCCGAGATGTTGCTGCGTATGTATCTGCGCTGGGTGGAGCGGCGAGGCTGGAAAGGCGAACTGATCGAGGTTTCTGCTGGCGATGTAGCCGGCATTAAAAGCGCTACTATTCACATTACCGGTGAATATGCTTACGGATGGTGTAAAACAGAAATCGGCGTCCACCGTCTCGTACGAAAGTCACCATTCGATTCTGGCAATCGCCGCCACACATCTTTTGCGGCTGTTTTTGTCTCGCCGGAAGTGGATGACAATATAGAAATTGATATCAACCCTGCGGATTTACGCATTGATGTGTACCGTGCTTCCGGTGCCGGTGGCCAGCATGTCAACCGCACTGAATCGGCGGTACGCATTACCCATACCCCCACCAATACCGTGGTGCAGTGCCAGAATGACCGTTCGCAGCACAAGAACAAAGACCATGCGATGAAACAGTTACGTGCCAAACTGTACGAGCTTGAGTTGATGAAACGCAATGCCGAAAGCCAGATACTGGAAGATTCCAAATCGGACATCGGCTGGGGCAGCCAGATTCGTTCGTACGTGCTGGATCAGTCACGCATTAAAGATCTGCGTACCAACGTGGAAACAGGCAATACCCAGGCGGTTCTTGACGGAGACCTGGATCAATTTGTAGAAGCATCCCTCAAGCAGGGATTATCAGCAGGAAATGAAACGTGAGTAAACAAAACCAAAACAACAATGCCGGGGATACCACCCAGGATGAAAACCGGCTGATCACAGAACGACGCGAAAAACTACACGCACTCAAAGCGGAAACCATCGCCTATCCCAACGATTTCCGCCCTAACACCAATTCAGCGGTGCTGCGGCAGCGATTTGCAGATGATGATACCGAAACCCTTGCGGAAGTTGATGAAACATTCGTGCTGGCGGGTCGCATGATGGCCAAGCGCGTGATGGGCAAGATTGCTTTCGTGAAAGTTCAGGACGGCACCGGCAGCATGCAGTTTGTGATACAACGCGACAACCTGCCCGAAGGCCTGTACCAGCAGTTCAAGCAATGGGATATCGGCGACATCATTGGTGGTAGCGGCATTATATTCCGCACGCAGAAGGGTGAGCTATCCATCAAACCGTCAGAGTTGCGCCTGTTAACCAAATCACTCAGGCCATTGCCCGAAAAGTTTCATGGCCTGACCGATATGGAAACCCGTTATCGGCAACGTTATGTCGACCTGATCATGAATGAGGAATCACGCAAGGTTTTCCATACACGTTCAAAGATTATTCGTTTTATCCGCGATTTCATGGAAGCACCGGGCCGTGAGTTCCTCGAAGTTGAAACACCGATGATGCACCCGATACCGGGCGGCGCGACTGCCAGGCCGTTTGTTACCCACCACAATGCACTTGATCTGGAAATGTTCCTGCGTATTGCGCCGGAGCTGTATCTGAAACGTCTGATCGTCGGTGGCCTCGACCGTGTTTACGAAATCAACCGCAGTTTCCGCAATGAGGGCGTGTCGACACGACATAACCCGGAATTCACCATGCTCGAATTCTATTGGGCCTATGCGAATTACGATGACTTGATGGATTTGACTGAAACCATGTTGCGTGAACTTGCAGTTTTTGTCACCGGCGACAGCAAGGTCCTGAACGATGGCCAAAGCATTGATTTTGGGTCGGCATTCGAGCGCATGACTGTTGAAGCGGCCGTGCGCAGGTTCAATCCTGAATTGGCAGATGCTGACTTGTGGGATGCCGGGACCCTGGAAACTGCCTGTAATGAACGCTCAATACATGTCGATAAAAGCTGGGGCGAAGGAAAAATCCTGATTGAGCTATTTGAAGCCACTGTTGAAGATAAGCTGATTGACCCGACCTTCATCACGGCATACCCGACCGAGGTATCCCCATTGTCCCGACGTAATGACAGCAACCCGTTAATTACGGACCGGTTTGAACTATTCATTGCCGGTCGTGAGATTGCCAACGGGTTCTCGGAGTTGAACGATCCGGAAGACCAGGCCGCCCGGTTCCAGGAACAGGTCTCGCAAAAAGATGCCGGTGACCTTGAAGCCATGCATTTCGACGCCGATTACATCCGGGCGCTGGAATATGGCATGCCGCCAACAGCGGGTGAGGGTATTGGTATCGATCGGCTGGTCATGCTTTTCACCAATTCCCCGTCTATTCGCGACGTATTGCTATTTCCACACATGCGTCCAGAGGCCTGAATAACATGTCAAGGCCCTGTGGTGGGGGGCTTTAACGGGTCTCAGCTCAGTAAAATCGTTGCACAAAACCTTTGTTGATATGGCATAGTGCTGTACTCAGGGCAAAAATAATAGTTCAAGGAACGTGGATTTGAAAAGTTCTGTGCAAAAGATCAAGCACTTTTTTAAAGAAGTATGGCGCCGGAACGTACTTCAGATAGCCATCCCTTACGGATTTGTAAGTTGGCTGGTGATTCAGATCGCAGACGTCATACTACCCGCTTTTGACACCCCTGCATGGGTTTTCAGGACCTTGCTGATTGCACTGGCGATTGGGTTTCCCATCGCCATCATTATTGCCTGGATTTTTGATATTAGCCCACAAGGCCTGATCAGAACATCAGATCAGGACAGACGTCTGCCGGATGCGCAGACTAAGGAGTCTGAACCGGAGCCAGAACCAGAACCCGTTCCTGCAATGTCATTGGCCCTGGGGGATTCCGAACGCCGGCGGGTGACCATGCTCGGTTGTATGCTGCACATTGATACCGTGGACGACGATGAACTGGACCCCGAAGAACTGACAGATTTACTGTCCGGCATTGAAAAGATTTCGCAATCGATTGCAGAGCACTACGATGGCTATCGCCTGCCGTGCAAACCGGAAGAAATCTCCATCGTTTTCGGTTATCCGCATGCTCATGACGATGATGCCAGACGGGCAGTGTTTGCGGGTCTTGCGACACTGGACAAAATTAAAGGCATGTCATTGCCGACAATCGAAGAGGGTGAAATTGAAGTTAACATCCATGCTGCGGTGCATTCCGGGCTGGTTGTGTTCGATGACTCAATGACAGAAAGCGATGGCACATCAGTCATCGGGCGCGTACCAACGGTCACTTCCTGGCTTCAGACACTTGCTCCGGCAAATGCGCTGGTGGTCAGTCAGCAAACACACAGATTGATATCCGGTTATTTTAATGCGACTGATCTTGGTTCCCACAAACCTGCTCAATTGGCCGGCGAGATAAATGTATACCGGATAGACAATGCCCTGAAGCCTGATGAGGGTGAAGGAGAAGGCAAACGAATTTCCACCCAACTCGTCGGTCGTGACCATGAATTGCGGTTACTGGAGGATAGATGGGAGAATGTGGTGGAAGGCGATGGCCAGTTCGCCCTGGTGAAGGGGGCGTCCGGTATAGGGAAGTCCGCAGTCGTACGTGCATTTCTAAATTATGTACAACAAACCGAGAGCACCTGGCTGGTGCGTTGGTATTGCTCACCCTATGAACAACACAGTGAGTTTTACCCGGTCGTTCAGTTCCTGAAAGGAACCTGGTTTGGATTTCAGGAACAGGATACCGACGAACGTAAGCTGGAGAAGCTTATTGAAGTTCTAAGCCCGTTAGAAGTGGAATTGCAGGAAGCAGTGCCATTGTTTGCCAATTTTTTATCAGTGAAATTACCCGCTGACTGCGGGTATCAACTATCCAGTGCGACCGCCGAAGTTTTACGAAACCGCACAATGGAACTCATGGTCAGGTTGATCCGGTCAGCAGCCACCAGGCAACCGGTGTTAATGATGGTTGACGGGATGCACTGGATCGACCCTTCAACCATGGAAATGCTCGATATGATTCTGGATTACGGGCCGGCACCGGGTGTGTTCCTGTTGATGACATCACGTCCGGAGTTACCGGGTAACTGGACCAGTCGTTCCTTTATTATGGAGTTTGATTTACACCATCTTTCGCGTAGTGCGTCCCGTGAGATAGTGATCAAAACGGCCGCAGACACCGAGTTACCCGAAGCATTGATCAAACGAATTGTAGATGAAACCGATGGTATACCCATGTTCATCGAAGAGCTGACTTTGGCGCTGCTGGAGTCGGATGCTTGGCGTGACAGTCAGGATTTGAGTGGCCATGAACTGGCCAAGATCCATATTCCCGCCACCTTACAGGAATCACTGTCAGCACGCGTGGATAAGCTGGGTTCTGCCAAGGCACTGCTGCAGGTCTGCTCCATGCTTGGAAGGGATTTCAGCTACCGCTTACTGCTGACAGTAAGTGAAACCGGAAACGAAGCAGCATTGCTGGAGGAGTTGGGGAGCATTGTCAAAGCAGAATTTTTATTCAAAAGAGGCTCTGATGTAGAGCTGAAATATGCCTTCAAGCATTTCCTGATTCAAGAAACTGCTTACCAGTCACTTTTAAAAAGCACCCGTAAAAGATTACATCTCCGGATCGCAGAAATCCTTGAGGATGAGTTTGCTGATACGGTCCGACTTCGTCCACAGCAACTCGCCTATCATTTTGCCATGGGAGGTAATGTTGAAAAAGCAATTGAATACTGGACTGCAGCCAGCCGAAGGTCAGTAATTCGCTCGGCCAACCTCGAAGCAATTGAACAGGCGCGGACCGGATTGAAACTGGTGCTCAGGCTTCCTGAGTCCAAGGCACGCAATGCAATGGAAGTACCGTTACAAAGCGTGCTGGGCACTGCATTGCTGGCCAGCCAGGGCTATACAGCAACTGAGGTGGGAGAAGTTTTCACCCGGGCACGGGTTTTGTCAGAGCAGATTGATAACCCGGTGCAAATGTTCCAGATCGTGGTTGGTTTGTGGATGTACTACGAAATCAGCGCACAATATGAACAGGCACTGGAGATCGGATCGCAACTGGTACGGATCGCAAAAGCCGGGGGGAATGCAGGCCAACTGGTGCAGGCTCACTATGCAATCGGTTACACGCTGTTTTATCGTGGTGAATTTCAGGCATCCCGTGATGCGTTTGAACTGGCGCTTGCATCGGAGGTTGAGGGTAGTGACCATTCCAGCCAGTCTGCCAGCGGTGATGACACGCGCACCCATGTTCGTTGTTTACTGGCATTGGTATGCTGGCATCTCGGATTGCCTGAGACGGCATTGAGCTATGCAAAGAGTTCAGCTGAAATGGCTCATAAACTTGAGCAACCTTTTGCTATCACATTTGTAGCGTTTCACAACAGCTGGTTTTACCAGCGTCGACGGGAATCGGCTTTGGCAGCTGAATGTGCCAACGAATGTCTCAGCCTGGCAGAAAAAAATGGTTATCGCTTTTTCATACCGCTGGGGCGTTTCATGCAAGCCTGGGCTGAGAGCCGTTCTGAAGAATCTGGTACGTTCACCGGTGACAAGAACAGCGTCGCTAACATGAAGGTATCAATGGAGATGTGTACCAACGCAGGTGTTGGTGCAGGCATAACATTTTTAATGTTTCAGCTAGCTGAGCAATTTATGGAATTGGGCCAGTATTCGGATGCGTTGGAGCAACTTGAGAAAGGTCTGCAGCATGTCGAAAAGGTCGGGGAATATTACCTTGAGGCAGAATATTATCGTCTGCGGGGACGTTTGTGCCTGGCCAGTTTTGATTCAAGTCAGGAACCTTCAGACCTGGATGAAGCCATTGAATTTCTGACAGATGCACTGTCACGCGCTAAATTAAAGCAAACCAAGGCACTTCAATTAAGGTCAGCAACAGACCTTGCAGTTGCTTTGTCTCAAAAAGGGGAGAGCGAATTAGCGACTGAGACACTTGCAGCCGTGATCAATAGCTTTGAAGAGTTTGATCATTCCGGAGATTGCAAACGCGCGAAGGAAGTACTCAGTCAAATGCAATAAAAAATGTAATAAACCTGGTCTGGAAATAAAAATAATGAAACTAATAGCCAAGAAAATCCTGATCCTTAATGTCTACTTTCCCGAAATGCGGGAATCCATTAAACGCGTTAATGAAGTGCCAAATACCGCAACACCGGTACTTCTGGCCGGGTTTTTCTCTTCAGAGCACTGCGAAATCAAACTGTATAACGAAGTTAAAAGCGGTGCGATTGATATCTTTGACCCCGAGCTTCTAAGCTGGCCGGATATGGTGGTAATGACTGGTTTGACCGCAGCTTTTGACCGCTTGTTGCATGTCACCGCCTATGTGCGAACAGCAAACCCGAATGTGGTGGTCGCAGCAGGAGGTCATGGTGTGCGTTCACTGCCACTGTACTCACAGCGTTTCTTTGACTACACCTGTGTCGGCGATGTGGAAGAAATCAAGGACGTGATCATTGACGCTTTTGGCCCCGAGTACCTCAGCAAAAAATTCACCCCGCGATATGATCTTGCCTATTGGATGAAAAATTTCGGTTATGCCGAGTCCACCCGCAACTGTAATTTCAAGTGCGGGTTCTGCAGCCTGACCAGCGCTGGTCGAAAATATGACGTACAGAGTCTTGAGTATCTTGAAGCGCAGATGGAGCAGATGGGGAAGCGGAAAATCTTTTTCTTTGAAGATAATCAGGTTATGGGTAGCGGCTATGACAGTCTCAAAGAGAGGCTGGAACTGGTACAAAAGCGCCGTGAAAACGGCCAGTTCAAATACTGGGCGGGCTTCGTTACCGATACTTTTTTCTGGGAAGACAGGAATATCAAGCTGGCCTACGATACGGGCTGTATGGCCCTGTTCGTTGGTGTGGAGTCATTTGATGATAGCGTCTGGCTCAAGAGTGTTAACAAAAAGCAAAACAGCCGTAACAGCCAGGTGGATCTGATTCGCCGCTGTATGGATGGTGGTGTGATGTTCTTATACGGCCTGGTGTTTGACCCAACGGAACAAACGGTGGAGCAAATGCATCGCGAAATTGAGATTATTTGTGACAATCCCGAAATCCCGCCACCCAATTTCATCTTTATGTCGATTCCGTTCCCGGGAACACCTTTTTTCCACGATCGTTTGTCACGGGGACTTATTTTGCCTGGTACCAGGATGCGTGATCTGGAAGCCTCCACGCTGACGGTCAAGACCATCGATCCGGTGGAGGATGTGATTCACTTCATCAGGAACGGCCGCAACTTTCGCGGTTTTCGCTGGCGATTTATCAAGCACCAGGTACGCCATATGTGGAGATACCGGAAATCCCTCAATCGCACCCAGCTAATGGTGTCTGTGCTGGGGGCTGCTGCCGTTCTTATACCAGGGAAATTCACAAGCCCGGGAGCGATTTTTGTCAAAAAGCGCAAGCGCACCAATCTATCTACGACAGATCATCTGGATCCGGTGTATACGCCAAGCCTGCCTGTTGACGAGCAATTTCGTCACTATTTCGAGCCTACGGTCATCATTGACCACGAAGGCGAGGTGAATCCTCTGTTACGCGAAGATATTCTTGCGACCCGCTTCAAGCGCGATCAGTCTGCCCCTTTAGACGTTGTGAGTACCACGTGACCCGGGTAATTGCGTCACGTCCGCCCACGCTGAGTGTACTGGCTCAGACGCAGACTGCGATCCTGCTTTTTGCCCTGCAAGTCACACCGGTTGTGTATCTGTTTAAAGGCACTAACCCGACTGACTGGATTCTGTTTGCAGTCATTTATCCTTTGCAATTTATCGGCGTGGGTGTGGGCCTGCATCGTTACTTTGCCCACCGGTCTTTCAAGACCAGTCGCTGGTTTCAATTTGTATTGGCACTGATGGCTGCCAGCGTGTTTGGTGATGCGGTACGATTTGCGGGTAAACACCGCCTGCATCACCGCTATGTCGATAGCACTAACGATACCCACACTCCACTAAAAGGTTTCTGGTCGTGCTGGTACGGGAGCCTGCTGGACAACGGCTATACCGACGCTGAACTGTGCGCGGCTGCGCCCGATCTGACCAGGTACCCGGAGCTAATGTGGTTGCACCGCCACTCACGGGTACCCGGCCTTGTATTGTTTGCCATCGTATTTCTGATAGGTGGTGTATCGGGCGTCGCAATCGGTGTATTGCTTGGTCTGACGTTGGTTCTGAACCAGTCTTCCATGGTTAATTATTTTTGCCACAAATATGGCCGCCGCCGTTTTGATACCCGGGACCGGTCAACCAATAACGCGCTGATCGCTGCCCTGTCTTTCGGGGAAGGGTGGCATAACAATCATCACCACTATCCGGCGACTGCGAGGGCCGGGTTTTGCTGGTGGGAAATCGATATGTATTACTGGGTTATCTGGTTGTTCGAAAAGCTCGGCCTGGCCTGGGATGTTCGCCAACCCACTCAGGAGATGCTGGATAAAGCCCTGATACCGAAATCCGGATAGCCATTTGCCAGGCTGGATAAAACAACTGCCCAATATCATTTCGGCATTCAGGCTATTGGCAGCGCCGGTGCTGTTGTTGATGGCTTACCGGCAAGCACATGATGCGTTTGCCTGGTTATTATTCCCGGCACTGTTCAGTGATTTCCTTGATGGCTGGCTGGCAAGAAAACTGCAGATCGAATCTGACCTTGGATCACAACTTGATTCGATGGCGGACATTCTGTTGATTGCAGTGATTATTGTATCCATCTGGTATTTGCACCCCGTGGTTTACCGTGAACATTGGCAAATCATTGCCCTGGTCGTCAGTTTTTGGTCGTTTGCCCACTTAGCCGCCCTGTTCCGCTATGGTCGTCTCGCCAGTTTTCATACCCGGCTACTGCAAACCGGCATTCTCCTGTTCGGTGTGTTTGCGCTGGTGTTATTCACCCATGGATTTATACCCTGGATGCTTTATGTTGCCGGGGTGGCTTCTTTGATCGGCGGGATTGAGCACATCGCTTTGCTGATTTTGCTACCGGAATGGACCCCCAATATCCGTGGTGGCCTGTTTGAAGTGTTACGCAAAAAGCACTAACAGGGTTAACGGGACTCAAACCAGGCGGCGATTTGTTCGCGTTCAGTGTTGGTAATCTGAGTGAGGTTGCCCAGTGGCATGCTGCGCAGAACGGCAGTGGTCTGATACACACGTTCAGCATGTTGCAACAGTTTTTCCTGGCTATCCAGTTCAATTCCGAGAGGTGGGCTGGTAAAACCTGTAAATTGTGGCACCGGCGCGTGGCATTTTACACATCGTTGCTGAATGATCGCGTAGACTTCGCTGGTTGTCATAACTGATTCTGGAGCACCGGACTGTTTAACAGGTCCGGACGGTGGGGCGGTGACAATGATCAGTCCGGCCAGCAACAGCAGCGCCGGGATCAATGGCCAGATCCTGAAGCCTGGCAAATGGCGGATATTGAAATAATGCCTGATACCGACTGCTGCCAATGAGAACAGCAGTAATACGAGCCAGCTGTGCGGATGACCATAGGTGGCTGGGTAATGGCCGCTAAGCATGATGAACAACACGGG
>Ga0164313_10002351_pt1 | contig 16996 bp, 12 predicted proteins | sample GuaBasSedimGuay4_FD_113735 | JGI IMG/M metagenome (GOLD analysis project Ga0164313, IMG submission 113735) | Subseafloor sediment microbial communities from Guaymas Basin, Gulf of California, Mexico - Guay4, Core 4569-4, 0-3 cm | ecosystem: Environmental > Aquatic > Marine > Hydrothermal vents...
ATCCACTGACAGCTGGTAATGTATCGGGTTCACTGAATATATCTGCCTTAGATACTGATGGTGTCACCCCTCTAGATGCTTCAGTTTCTCTCGTTGGTACTGGCACAAAAGGAGGACTGGAGGCATCACCCTCTGTTTTGGACTTTGGTTCAATACCAGTTTCAAGTAGTTCTACCCGGCAGGTAACAATTTCCAACCCTGGTAATGGAGAGATAAGTTTTGAAAGTATTTCTATTTCCGGTGAATTTTCACAAACCAATACCTGCGGTCCAACACTTACTACCGGTGCAAATTGCCTTATAGATGTAACCTATAAGCCACTGATATCCGGTGATGTGACAGGTTCACTGAACATATCCGCCATAGATACTGATGGTGTTACTCCCTTGAGTACAACGGTTAGCTTGTCTGGAGACGCATCCATCGATCAAGAATATCTTGAGGAATTGCTACTATCTTATGCAGGGGATAATCCAAGTGTCCGCTCAACCACTATTGTCATTTCAGAAGTTTGTACCAGCGGGCAGGCAGGTAACAACCTTCAAGAGGATTGTAATGTGCTCATTCAGGCAGCTGAATCAGGTGACGCCGGAACAACCGGGGCTCTTTTAGAAATTACTCCAGAGCGCGCTATAAAAGCTTCAGGAGTGATTCAACAAGGCGCACTAGCACAGTTGTCTAATAGTACCTCCCGAATTGTTGCGTTACACAATGGTGCCAGCGGTTTCTCTGTAGCGGGCCTGGCTCTAAATATCAATGAACAAACATTTACTGGCGATCACTTGTTAAGCCTGATAAATGCGGGTGATACGGGGGGAGCAGCCGGTAGTGAAGGCAGTCTGCTTGGAGCAAAATGGGGCGGTTTTATAACAGGTACAATTGTCAGCGGAGACAAAGATGCGACATCATTAGAGTCCGGTCTCGACTTTAATACTAAAGGCATAATGCTTGGCATAGACTATCGATTTAACGATCAGTTTGTTTTAGGGGGCGCCCTGGGTTATATGAAAACCGATACCGATCTAGATAATGATGGTGGTGACCTGGATTCCAATGGCTATAGCCTGACCGCATATGGAACCTATTATGATGAACAGAACTATTATATCGATTTTTCTGTAACTTATGGAGTTAATGATTTTGACCAGAAGCGGCATATGAGTTATCAATTCCAAAATCAAGGGAGTGCTAACCAATTTGCAAAAGCAGATTATGACAGTGATATGCTTACTTTATTTGTGGCGGGCGGCTATAATTTTAACTATGGCAGCTGGATGCTGGGACCGCGATTAAGCCTGGAGTACATAGACATAAATATTGATGATTTCACAGAAAAAATGTCCGATCCAAATGGCTCCGGGGCTGGATGGGGTACTAATATTGATGATACTGACCAACAATGGTTAACACTTAAGCTGGGTGGCAAAATATCTTATGCCTACAGTACTTCCTGGGGTGTACTAACCCCTTATTCCAGCATAGACTGGCTGCATGAATTTAAGGGTGAGTCACAAGTAATCAATGGTAGTTTTGTTGAGGATCCAGCTAATACGAGTTTTAGTCTCTATACTGAATCCCCTGACAAAAACTACTTTCAATTCACTGTTGGTGTGTCAGCTGTTTTACCGGGCGGTATGATTGGTTATCTGAATTACGACACAATACTGTCCAATGATCTTTGGAGCAAGGATTCCATCAATGCCGGTATACGCTTGGAGTTCTAGATAGGTATTGACATTATGATAACTGGTAAAGATATGGAATTACCTGAAGATGATGCTACACGGATTTTCCCTGAATCCCAAAATAACTTCTCTGATGATAATATCAATACAGGTGAAAAGAGTGGCTCAGTTGATGATGAGGCCACTCGGATTGCTCCCCAAAAGTCTTCTGCAACTGAATATTCTGAAGATGAACAAGCCACGAGGTTGAATACCTCCACAACGCAGAAAGACAAAACGCATCAATTTTTTACTCCCGGGGTAACAATCAGAAACCGTTTTCTACTGGAAAAAGAAATCGGCCGAGGAGGGATGGGCCTCGTATATACAGCTCGGGATCTACTCAAGGAAGAAGTCGGTGATAAAGACTCCCTGATCGCTATCAAGTTGTTATCAGAAGAGTTCAAAACTCATCCTGATGCTTTGCGCATGCTTCAGCAAGAAACCCGAAAAACACAAAAACTAGCCCACCCTAACGTGGTTACAGTTTACGATTTTGATCGCGATGATGATACTGTGTATATGACCATGGAGTTTCTTAGTGGCTCACCTCTGTCCGACTATATCAAAGCACATGAATTTACCATTAGTAAACTTGATGATATTCTGCCTATTATTTCTGATATTGTTCATGGTCTTGAATATGCACACAAACAAGGCATTATCCATTCAGATTTAAAGCCGGGGAATATATTTATCACCGAACAACAAGTAACGAAAATAGTGGATTTTGGTATAGCCCGTGCACTTATGGATTCGGGAAAATCTAAAAAAGACGTGTCACAAACTGAATTAACCGGTCAAGTCAACAAGGATAGCATTACGACACAATCAGATACCGATCAATTGTTTGCCTTAACACCCCAATATGCAAGTCCTGAAATGTTCGATAATGCCCCACCAGATACTCGGGATGATATCTATGCACTGGCCTGTATTACCTACCAATTGTTAGCAGGCAAGCATCCTTTTGCAGGACGTCCGGCTAATGAGGCGAAGAAAAAAGGGCTTGTACCTGAACGAATAGAATCACTTACTGAACGACAGTGGAAGGGTCTTTTTGCCGGAATGGCTCTGGATAGAAATGCTCGAACCGAAAGTGCCGAGCAGTTTCTGCAAGCTTTTCTACCTAAAAAAAAGGAACCCTGGCGATGGGCTACACTCAGTGTTGGTCTTATAGCTGCCAGTATTACTCTGTTTTTTTTGCTTCAACCGCCTCAGGAGGCGCCGTTATCAGAACATGAGCAAACTATTGTTAACCAGCAAATAGAGGTCGCTAAACAACACACGAATATCGGTAATCTGGCCAGTGCACTTGAGAGTTACAAAATGATTCTGGCGCTTCCACCCTATAATAAGGAACCGCCTGGTGGTGGATTTATTCAACATCCCTATGATCGCGTCGCCACTAAGGAACTAAAAAAATTACTGGGTAAGTTGCAAGAGCACGCAGAACAGACAATCAAACAGGGAAATTTCAACGATGCGAAAGCGTTCATTGAAGCCGGGCTTGCAGTAGATAGCCAGCACACTGGTTTACTAAAACTCAATCATCAGCTTGAATCAAACAAGTGATACCAAAGGAAGAAGGTTCTATGTGCTCTAAATTCACCAGGGTGATATCCAAACTATCAGATTTCTGGTTCAGCTTAATTCTGATAGTGATCATTGTTAGCGTTTCAGGTTGTAAAAATACTCCCGAGTCGGCCAGCAGTTTAGAGCAATCAGGAAAAAAGGTGCCGGCTGAAAAATTACTGGCCGTCGATTGTTTATTACCACCTGAAATACGCCAACTGGGTCGACAGAGTGTCTTTGCGACCGCACGCAGACCCATCAAGACAACGGCATTAGATTGTGAATTTCGTGGTGGTGAATATGTTGCATATAACAGAGCCGATTTCCGTACGGCACTCAATGTCTGGCTCGAAAGAGCAAAACAGGGTGATCCGGAAGCTCAGACATACCTGGGGGAGGTTTACGAAAAAGGCCTGGGGTTAAAGCCTGATTACAAAGCAGCCTTCAGCTGGTATTCCAAAGCCGCAAAACAGGATTTTTCCAGAGCACAGATTAATCTTGGCTATCTTTACGAGAAGGGATTGGGTGTTAAGGCTGACTCAATCTTAGCACTCAATTGGTATAGAAGAGCCTCTGGAATTACAGATGATATCGAATACACCTCAGCAATCGACGAAAAAGTGAAGACGATAGCCGCGCAACAAAATCAACACTTCAAACAGGAAATTGAAAGCCGTGATCGCCAGATTGAACAATTAAAATCATCATTGAACAAAACCCGTAAGCAACTAAAAAATCGTAAACAATTATTACACGATACTTCTGAAAAAACCCGGGAACTGGAGAGACAGATTGAGCAACAAAAAAAGGCAGGTACAGATACAGCAGAATTAGTGAAAACTTACCAAAATCAATTACAACTGGTAAAGCAGCAAACACAGGCTATATCAGCATTGGAACACCAGGTTGTTAAGCAGCAGGAGCAATTGAACAGGCCCTCTATAGAGATCCATGAACTGCCCATGTTTGCTACTCGCGGTAGCGAACCTTCCCTACGAGTCAGATCCGGTAGTACCGCTCATGTGGTGAGTGGCAGAATTACTTCACAATCAGGTTTACAATCAGCAAGCATAAATGGGCGACGTCTTTCGGTTGATAGAGAGGGTTTGTTTCATTCAGCCGTACCGGTTTCAAGCAAAGAAACCATGGTCACAATATTAGCGACAGCCAATCAGGGAGAAACAGAAAAACTTGTTTTTATGCTGATTACAGATGAAACTTCAGATGTATCTGAGTCGTTTGCTTCAAAAGTTGGCCGAACTGCAAAGGACATTGATTTTGGCCAATATTATGCACTTGTGATTGGTAATAATGAGTACAGTAACTATCCTGAATTGAAAACTGCAGTAAATGATGCACGCAGGATTTCAGCACTCCTGAAAAACCAATATGGATTTGAAACACTGCTCATTACCAATGCAGACAGATATACCGTCTTATCAGCCATTAATGAAATTAAAGGCAAGTTATCGGAAAAAGATAATCTGCTCATTTATTATGCAGGACATGGAGAAATTGAAAAGTCAACTAAACAGGGTTATTGGCTACCTGTCGATGCGGAAAAGGGAAACACTGCAAACTGGATATCCAATACCGCCATTACTGATTTGTTCAATACAATAAAAGCAAAGCATATTCTGGTTGTGGCCGATTCCTGTTATTCCGGTTCTATGACGCGATCTTCCATACCGCGCCTGAATACTCAAATGAATGAGCAACATTTGCAAAAATGGTTAAAACTAATGACTAAAACCAGATCCCGCACAGTGCTAACATCAGGAGGTCTGGGGCCTGTTCTTGATACCGGGAGTGGTGAGCACTCAGTTTTTGCAAGTGTCTTTCTGGATGAGCTGGAAAAAGGCAATGGTGTCATTGATGCTTACCAGATTTATCAAAAAGTATCAATACAAGTTGAAAGAAAAGCCGCCACTGAAGGATTTAACCAAATACCAACCTATGCCCCTATCCAACATGCAGGTCACGGTGGTGGAGAGTTTTTACTTGTGAAAGGATGATAGCCCCAAATAAAACAAAAAAAGTACAACAATAAAAAGTAAAACAGCATATATGTACCCTCCTATACTCAACAATAATGATTCAGGATCATTAATGTTCCGAAGATATTCCGGAAAAACAAACGGACGCTTTGCTTCATGGTTAGCCATCCTGATATTAACCTGGTCAATTTTTGGATGTTCATCATCAGTACTTATAGCTGACCGCTACGCACTTGCCAATAATTTCACCAGGCTTACTATCCCAGGTCAAGGTTATACACATGTCATTTATCTTAAAGAACAAAGCAGCGCAAACCGATGGCATGTCTATATAGAAGGAGATGGTCTACCCTGGATAAGCAAACGTTTTATTGCACGGGACCCTACCCCGAAGCAACCATTGATGCTAAAACTAATGAACCAGGATCCTATTTCAAATATCTATCTTGGCAGACCGTGTTATCATGGTATGGTAATCGAATCAAACTGTAATCCCTGGCTATGGACTCATGGCCGCTATTCTAAACAGGTGGTTACCAGTATGGTATCAGCCTTGAATAAGCTAATTCATTCTCGGCATATAAAACAAGTCACACTGATTGGTCATAGTGGAGGCGGCACATTGGCAGTGTTAATGGCCGAACGGATAAAGGAGGTAGATACAATAATAACTCTGGCCGGGAATCTAGATGTCAGAGCATGGACAGAACACCATGGTTATACAACACTCAAGGGTTCTTTAAGCCCGGCTCAACGTACCTCATTGCCCAAATCTATTCGTGAATATCATTTTATTGGTGATAAAGACCAAGTGATACCTCAACATGCTATTTTACAATATGCTAACAAACGACCATCTGCCTGTTTAAATGTTATACATAATTGCACTCACCGGGATTGCTGGGAAAATTATTGGATTCCTATTCTTGTATCAGTGGCTAATGGGCAGGGTTGTCGCGGTATTAACCCGTAAGTATCAGCGTACACTGAAAAATGGTTGTGTGGCAAGGGATATTGAACGTCAATTACCTGATTATATCCATTCACTTTATTGCTCAACCAGTTCAACTCTTCGATTTTTTGTTTGTCCTGCTTCGGTACGATTACTTGCTACAGGTGAGAGGTATCCGACACCCCAGGCACTCAAGCGTTCTTTAGCAATACCATAATCACTTATCAGTGCAGCTTTAACTGATTTGGCACGACGTGTCGATAAATCCATATTGTATTTAAGCTCGCCCTGATTATCCGTATGTCCCACAATAACAATTTTCATCTCAGGATTATTGGTCAACAGAGCTGTAATTTGCTCAAGAGTGGGTTTTGATTCAGGTTTTATTGTGTCCTTATTCACATCAAATAAAATACCATACAGCGCAACTCTACCTTCTTTATCAATGCCCTTGTTCATTTCGGCGGCATCAATTGTTACCATTTTTTCTTCCATGGGTTCTATTTCAATAACACGTAACCATGCCCATCCTTTAGGAGTGTCATATTTATGAGATGTTACTAATAGTGATACATAGACATCACCCTCACTACGGGATAACTTGGCTGCAAGATAGCGTAGCCCTCTCACATTCATATTATGCTGCCCCCCACTGGTTATAAAAAAGGATTGGCTTAAACTAACACATTTTCCATCTTTACAGTTACATCCTTCTTTCTTGCATGAGAATAGTACCTCAAATCCTGCATCAGCCAGTGCTTTTTCATAATTACGCATTACCTCTAAAGTAGAACGGCCTGAAGGAGTGACATACATAAGGCTGGTTATTTTACCTTCGAGCCATTTTACTGAATCTGGATTGTTGTTTGCGCGACCACTCTTAATTCCATCTATTAATAGAGGAAATTCATTGAAGGCCTCAGCTTTATAGAAATTAATAGACGAACCTTCATATCGAGGAATCAGCGGGTGATCCTTTGAATTTTTGACATCGGCGGCAAATGATGGAACGATACTAAGACTGAAAATGATTATAAGTCCGATCAGGCTATTGCATATTCCATATTTATTATTGAATAGAGAGTTCATTAAATTGCTCCATTGTTGTGACTATAGTATGGTTCCGGCAAGCATGCTTGCCGGAACCATACGTTAAAACAGCAATTATCAAGATATATGGTCACATTACTCATTATAAGCCCTAAAATAATTAACACCAAAGCTATACTTCATATTTAGAAACATTAAAGGTGTTATTCTTTGATAGTACCTCAAGTAAATCATTTATCAAACTTTTATTAATAAATAGTTTACTTGATATTGCTAAGGATAAAATGGAGCATTTATCAAAGTCTTAAGAATATTAAGGTCACGATTATCTAATCTTGGAGTTATAGTTAGATCTGGTGTTTGACAAAAAGAAAGGTTGACGTGATCTATTGAAATTTATCCGGCAAGATGAATTAACAATAAGGAACATGTCATGAATCATGATAATATTTTTCAGCTGAAACAACCAGAAAAATCTGATGTGGTCTAATGGATTTGAGCAATTATGATATCTAATACTTGAAAATTAAACGATAATCAAAGCAATATATCTACAGCTCTTATTTTAATGAAAAATAAGTTTCAGCATGTGTACCCACAGCATACCCAAATATGCCCTGTTTTTTGAAATATTAAATTTGTAAGTGATTGATTTTATTGGTTAGTGCTGGTCAAATATGGCGAAGAGGGGGGGATTCGAACCCCCGATGCGGGATAAACCGCATACTCCCTTAGCAGGGGAGCGCCTTCAGCCACTCGGCCACCTCTCCAAAATTTGAAAGCTAGGATACCTTTAGTTGGCGTTCAGGTAAAGTCTTTTTTGACTTTTTATCCAATTTTTTATCCAACTTTTTTTTAAGTGTTTTTTTAAATTAACCAGACTTAACTATTGTAGTCAAATCAATTGAATTTTTAGCTATTTTCCCCTGAATCATCTTCGGGGGATTTTTCACGTTGAATGCGCTCATAAATCTCCTCACGGTGTACAGAAACACTTTTAGGTGCATTGATGCCTACACGAACCTGATTTCCCTTCACACCTAATACCGTGATATGTACATCATCACCAATAATCAATGTTTCACCAACACGGCGAGTTAAAATTAGCACTATGGTTCTCCTTTACTCTTAGCAAATAGTATTTGTGGTCAATCATCTTCAGTAAAGCGCTTATCTAAAGATTAATGGTCACTTTTTCAGCAGTACATACAATAATGTAAAAAAGTTACTTATACCTTTTTTTCTAGACCTTTTCTTCCAAACCAAAGGCAGAATGCAGTGTTCTGACACCTAGTTCAAGATATTTTTCATCAACAACCACTGAAATTTTTATTTCTGAGGTTGAAATCATATTGATATTAATGCCCTCTTCAGCCAATGCCTTAAACATTTTACTGGCAATGCCTGCATGTGAACGCATACCTACACCAACTAAAGAAATTTTAACAATCTTATCATCACCAACAACTTCTCTTGCCCCTAAATCATCAGCAACTTTACTGAGAACTTCTTTGGCTCCAACAAAGTCATTGCGATGTACGGTAAAAGTAAAGTCGGTTGTCCCATCAGCACTGATATTTTGAATAATCATATCAATTTCAACATTACTGTCGCCAATCGGACCCAGAATACTATAGGCAACACCTGGTTTATCCGGAACACCAAGAATGGTGAGCTTTGCTTCATCCCGATTAAAAGCAATACCAGAAATCAGTGCCTGTTCCATTTCATCTTCCTCATAAGTAATTAGGGTGCCGTTAGAACCATCATTCCCTTCGCCTTCAAAATAGGGTTCATCAAAACTGGAAAGCACCCTTAAAGGAACATTATATTTTCCTGCAAACTCTACTGCTCTTATTTGCAGCACTTTAGAGCCAAGACTGGCCATTTCCAGCATTTCCTCAAAGGTAATTTTCTCCAGCCGTCTGGCTTCGGGCACAACACGGGGATCAGTTGTATAAACACCATCAACATCTGTATAAATCTGGCATTCATCGGCCTTAAGGGCAGCAGCCAATGCCACAGCAGTAGTGTCGGATCCACCTCGACCTAATGTTGTGATGTTACCGTGTTCATCTACGCCCTGGAATCCGGCCACGACAATTACTTTCCCCTCATCCAGATCAGCACGCATTTTTTTTTCTTCAATGCTCAGGATGCGGGCTTTGTTATGTGTGCTGTCAGTTAGAATGTGAACCTGAGTACCGGTATAGGAGCGTGCTGGGATACCACGTTTGTTCAATGCCATACTCAGCAGTGCAATAGTGACCTGTTCACCCGTTGACAATAATACGTCATACTCACGAGCCTGGGGCTTTTCATCAATACTATGAGCCAGCTTAACCAGTCGATTAGTTTCTCCACTCATGGCGGAAACGACAACCACTATATCATCGCCATGGGCACGAAATTTACCTATCCGTTCGGCAACATTTTCAATACGATCGACAGTGCCAACTGAGGTACCACCAAATTTTTGAACGATTAGAGCCATATTAAATATGCCATATTTATTTTATTTACAGAGTCTTTAAAAAGCCGCTTATTTTAACTGATTTTCTACCCAAGATGGAACAGTAGAAAGTGCTTTTTCCAGATTTTCCGGCTGGTTTCCACCAGCCATAGCCATATCAGGGCGTCCACCGCCTTTACCACCCACCTGACTGGCGACACTATTCACCAGATCACCTGCTCTTATAAGTTTGGTAGTATCTTTACTAACGCCTGCAGCAAGACTTACTTTGTCACCATTGACAGCACCTAAAACAATGACACAACTGCCTAATTTAGATTTTAGCTGATCCATCGTGTCACGCAAACCTTTCGCATCAATACCTTCAAGTTTGGCTGCAAGTACTTTTATGCCATTGATTTCAACTGCATCATCTGTTAATTCACTGCCCTGAGCATTGGCCAGTTTAGCTTTTAATTGCTCCAGTTCTTTTTCCAGTTTTCTGGAACGTTCAACCAGTACCGATACTTTATCAAACATTGAATCACGGTTTGTCTTGAGCAATGCAGCAGTATTATCCATTTGCTGTTCATTGTGATCAACATAAGTTAAAGCACCCTGCCCTGTTACCGCTTCGATGCGTCGAACGCCTGCAGCCACACCACCTTCCGAGATGATCTTCAGCAAGCCGATATCACCTGTACGAGTGACATGCGTACCGCCACAGAGCTCAATGGAAAAGTTACTCATACTCAAAACACGCACTTTATCCGCATATTTTTCACCAAATAAGGCCATTGCACCACTTTCTTTGGCCTCATCAATATCCATAAGTGTTGTTTCAACAATATGATTATTGCGAATATGCTGATTCACCAGAGTTTCAATACTCTGCAACTGGTCTTTATTGATTGCTTCAAAGTGAGAAAAATCGAAACGCAATTTTTCAGCATCAACAAGAGAACCTTTTTGCTGTACATGAACACCCAAAATGGTTCTTAATGCCGCATGAAGTAAATGGGTAGCAGAGTGATTGCTGGCAATGGCACTACGTTTGCTATGATTAACCTGACTGTTTACAGCTTCACCTGTTTTAAGACTGCCCTGCACTAATTGCCCGACATGAATAAATACATCACCATTTTTTTGAGTATTGATGACATTAAATTTAGCGTCCTCAGTTGTAATTATTCCGGTATCACCAACCTGACCACCTGACTCACCATAAAATGGTGTACTGTCCAGAATAATCATTACCGTAGTATCTTGAGCTGAAGAAGCAGACAATTGTTCTGTCATTTCACCATCGACGATGATGTTAAGAATTGTGCCATTTTCATTGTTCAGTTCATCATAGCCAACAAAATCAGTCTTACCATCCAACGCTATATCATCTTTATAATCAATATCAAAGGAGCTGGATGCACGTGCCATCTCACGTTGTTTTTCCATGGCTTTCTCATAGCCATCACGGTCAATTTCCAGGTCATGTTCTCTGGCCACATCAGCGGTTAAATCAACAGGAAAGCCATAGGTATCATACAATTTAAAAACCACTTCACCAGGAATGACTTTATCATTAAGCTGCTTGTTTTTCGTTTCCAGAATAAGTTCTCCCAGAATATGCATACCCTGATCCAGAGTTTCTGCAAAACGGATTTCTTCCTGTTGTAGAATTTTTTCAACCTGTTCCTGTGCGTCGGTCAATTCAGGATATGCCTCACCCATTTCCTGTTTGAGAACATCCACTAATTTGTAGAAAAATGGTTCTCTGAGACCCAATTTGTGTCCATGTCGAATCGCACGGCGAATAATGCGTCGCAGCACATAACCTCGACCTTCATTGGACGGTATAATGCCATCGACAATAAGAAAGGAGCAGGCCCGAATATGATCAGCAATTACTCGTAAGGATTTATTTTCGAGGTCCTTACAATCCGCCAGTTCAGCAATTGTTTTAATAATGTGCTGAAAAAGATCTATTTCATAATTATTATGAACGCCCTGTAAAATAGCCGCCAGACGTTCCATACCCATACCCGTATCAACGGACGGATGGGGTAACTCGGTCATTTTTCCAGATTTATCACGGTTATATTGCATAAAGACCAGATTCCAGATCTCAATATAACGGTCGCCATCTTCTTCGGGTGTTCCGGGTGGACCACCGGCTATATGTACTCCATGATCGTAGAAAATCTCACTGCAGGGACCACAGGGACCCGTATCACCCATGGACCAGAAATTGTCTTTAGCACCAATTTTTGAAAAACGATCGGGCGAAATTTTCATTTCATTCAGCCAGATATCAGTGGCCTCATCATCTTCATCAAAAACTGTCACCCATAAGCGTTCTTCCGAAAGGCCAACGACTTTCGTTAAAAACTCCCAGGCATACTGGATGGCATCGCGCTTAAAGTAATCGCCAAAGCTAAAATTACCCAGCATTTCAAAAAAAGTATGATGTCTGGCGGTATAACCCACGTTTTCCAGATCATTGTGTTTACCACCGGCACGGACACAACGCTGACTGGAGGTTGCACGTTTATAATTACGCTTGTCCTGTCCCAGAAAAACATCTTTAAATTGAACCATGCCAGCATTAGTAAAAAGTAAAGTAGGATCATTTCCCGGAACTAATGGACTGCTTTGCACACGTTTATGATCGTGTTCTTCAAAGAACTCAAGAAATGCAGTACGAAGTTGTGCACTTGTTTTTATTGAACCTTTTACCATATGAAACTTATTCTCTTTACTTTTAAATAAGGCTAATTCTGTTAACTAACTAAAATTTATTAAACAGACGTTGAATTAACTCCCCGCTAAAACCACGTTGATATAAAAATCGAGACTGTTTACTTTGTTCTTTGTAATCTTTGGGGGATTGCACACCAAAACGTTTATTTCGTGCTGCCTCAATATGTTTCTGCCAAAATTCATAAGAATTATCCAGATATTCATCTATTAATTCACTGGAAATGCCGCGATTCTTTAATTCATGACGAATCTTTACCGGTCCGGAACCTTTATTAATCCGTGAACGAATAAAGCATTCAGTAAATCGTGTTTCATCCAGCAGCTTGTCATCAAGCAATTGCTTAAGCACTGTCTCGATAATTGCCTCTGACTGCTCTGTTTCATTGCAGTCAGAGGCAATAGAATTACGATTGCTTCGCTTTCGGCTCAGTTTTTGTCGTAACTCATCAATACTATGTTCACGGCCAGCCAGAATATTCATTGCTGACATTCGAATGGACGCAACTTCTTTTTTTAAAGCATCATTATCCATGCTGAGCCCACGCTGATTAAGCTTAATTTTTCTTTAACAGACCTATAAATTGGGGCAAACCAAGACGGCTGGGATTTTAGCATATTATTAACTTTAATAGCCAGAAAAGTGGACCGGCTAATGGCAGAAATTCAATCCTGAAATAAATCCGGGAAACAGATGGCAAAGTCAATCAGAGTGCGATTCTATCATAGGTCCAATACAGGCCAATAAGTGCGATAAACAGTGACCCTGGAATGACAATTATATGTCGATATTGTTGCTCATTTGCCAGTCGTCGTCGAAACCAATAACCAAAAACAAGATAAGCCAGCAAAATAATGGCTATCTGAGCAATTTCAACACCGACATTAAAACTGATCAAGGCCACTGCAAAATCATTTTCCGGCATACCAAAATCAGATAAAACACTCGCAAATCCCATTCCATGCAATAAACCAAAGATAAAAACAATAAACAGGCGACTGCGGTGCAATTTGGGCGTTAAAATATTTTCTATACCGATAAAAGCAATAGACAAAGCAATCAATGGCTCCACTATATTGGCCGGAAGATTAATCAAGCCATTCATGGAAAGCCCGAGAGTGATCGTGTGAGCAATAGTAAACATAGTTACCTGCCACAACAATGGTTTCATCCGGGCGCTCAGCAGAAAAATACCCAGAATAAAAAGGATATGATCCAGACCTTTGGGTAAGATATGTTCAAAACCAGAAATAATATAAGTCGATACGACCTCAAACGTCGCCTGCTGTGTAAATACTTCTGTTAATGAAAACGGTTTGCTGGTTTTGTCATTTTTTAACCATTGCCAGGACGACCAGTGCCATTTTTCATTGACCTCATCGACCTGACGTACACGAACAGCATTATCACCAAAGCGAGAAGGATAATACCAGGATAAGGACTGAGCAGAAGTCGCTATTACCCCTTCTACGATAATTAAACTGATCCTGGGTACTTTTACATAACCGGGTTCAGGAATAGTGACTTTTGTGACATGAGGTTCAACCTGTTGGCCATCAATGATCAGTTTTATTTCCTCTAAAAAAACTTTTTCGAAGGAATGAAATGACTGACGCAGCTGCTCTGATGATAAGACACGATAATCATCATAAGCCTGTGCATTGGGAGAATCTTTGGTGTTTTTATACTGTGTATTAATGCCGGTTAAAAGCGCTTCAATACTGGCACGAATTTCAATCTGGTAAGTACCATCTGTTTTAACACTAATTTCTACTAAGGCAGGTTTAACGATGTCTGCATTAGCAGAATTAACCATCAAACAAATACTCAGAACTAAAAAAAAGAGTGTAAAAGAAGAAAACAAAAACCTGTTTGCCATAAAATACACTAATGAGATTTAAACTGGGAGGGCGAATAAATTCGCCCTGTTTATGATAGGCACAATCAACAAGTGAATTTAAGCTTCTTCTAACTCTGTTTCAGCAGAAGAAGAATCAGAAGCATCCAGCTCCGGTAATAATTTTTCCCGGATTTTAGCATCTATTTCTGCGGCAATTTCTGGATTTTCTTTCAGATAATTTCTTGCTTTATCCTTACCCTGGCCAATTTTTTCACCATTGTAGGCATACCAGGCACCGGATTTATCAACAAATCCTTCTTTAACACCCAGAGTAACCAATTCTCCTTCATAGGAAATACCTTCACCATATAGAATATCAAATTCAGTTTGTTTAAAAGGCGGAGCCACTTTATTCTTAACAACTTTAACCCGGGTTTCATTACCCAGGATTTCATCACCTTTTTTAATAGCACCAATACGGCGAATATCCAGCCTAACTGAAGCATAAAATTTAAGTGCATTACCGCCGGTTGTAGTCTCCGGATTACCAAACATTACGCCAATTTTCATGCGCAGCTGGTAGATAAAAATAACTAAGGTATTTGAACGTTTGATAATACTGGTTAATTTACGTAAAGCCTGTGACATCAGACGTGCCTGGAGACCCATATGGGAATCCCCCATCTCACCATCAATCTCAGCCTTGGGCGTTAATGCTGCCACTGAGTCAATAACAAGCACATCAACTGCACCGGAACGTACCAGCATATCTGTGATCTCAAGTGCCTGCTCTCCGGTATCAGGCTGGGAGACCAACAGACTATCAATATCAACACCCAGCTTTTCAGCATAAATAGGATCCAGTGCATGTTCAGCATCAACAAAAGCAGCTGTACCCCCGGCTTTTTGTGCCTCCGCAATCACCTGAAGTGTCAGCGTCGTTTTACCTGAAGATTCAGGTCCGTAGATTTCCACCACGCGACCTTTTGGCAGACCACCAATTCCCAAAGCAATATCCAGTCCCAAAGAACCCGTTGAGATCGAATCAATTTTCGTGATACCGGCATCCCCCATACGCATAACTGAGCCCTTACCGAACTGGCGATCAATTTGAGAAATTGCGGCATCAAGTGCTTTTTGTTTATTTGCGTCCATTTTTTACATCCATTTTTTACAACCGCATGTTACAACCGCATGTAACAACATATTTACAAACACAGGGTTGGCTTTAGCAGTTATTGTGAGAAATTACTCTATTTTTTAGCAATATTTATTAGTAATTATTGATATCTGTACAACAATTATAAGAAGTCTTATAGATGGGGTCAAGAAAATATTCAGAATTATTTAGCCGATTTGTTTATTAGTGATTATTTCAAGCATTTTCTGCAGGGAAAAAAAAGCTGACTGGTTTCTAATTGCATCACGATCACCTGAAAATCGCTGACTGCTGCTGATCACTATTACATTATTATTCTCCAATGTGTTCTTTTCAGTGCCATTTTTTTCAAAGCTGTTTTTTTCAAAACTATTTTTTTCAAAACTATAGTATGCCCAGGCAAAACACACCAGACCGACTGGTTTTGTTTCTGTACCCCCGCCCGGTCCCGCAATGCCGGTAACTGATAAAGAAAAACTGGCCTGAGAACTGTCCAGAGCCCCCTTAGCCATCGCTTCTGCAACTGCTTCACTGACTGCACCATAATCTGTTAGGAGTTGCTGATTAACACCGAGCATCTGCTCTTTCGCCAGATTAGTATAGGTAACAAAGCCTCGATCGAACCACTGAGAGCTACCCGCAAGATCAGTTATTAATTTGGCAATCAGTCCTCCGGTACAGGATTCCGCTGTCACAATTTGACTTGAATGACTAATGCAAACTTTAGCCAGTTCATTAATAATATTGTCTATCATATTGATTTCAAACAATTAACGTTAAAGAGTTAAAGTGATTTCAAGGTAGCATGTCGCTTTCAAACAATTAAAACCAGCGAGCAAATTAAATTACCTGTTCTAAAGACAGCCCAACGATATATTTGTTATTATCTTCATCTTTAACAACCCGCATTACTTTTGCTTTGGCGGTAAGAGGTGTGACGGTTTGAATGACAGGATGGACTGTGACATTGAGCGCCTGCCCTTCTGTCAACTCATGATCAGTAATAAATTTTACGCCTGTAGCACTTAAGTTTTTACCATCCCCTTTATATTTTTCGGAACTACCTTCTTCATAAAATTCAATGTGGCAATCTACTGACATGCGATAAAAAGTACGCTTCTCATCATAATTAATAGTCATAAATAATGTACCACCTTAGTAAATAAATTGTTTAAAAAAGTTAAACCAAAGTTATTTGTCTATAAGATCTCAATAATAGCAGTTAATTAAATAAAAAACCGGGAAATAATCATAATTATAAAAAAATACCACCTCAGTTTATACCTTTGTTAAAAGCAATTTTGAAGTACGTATTTTTGTGATGAGCAATTAGGGACTTGGCATTTATAAAAGTACCAATATTGATTGTTTATTTTTTTCTAAGTTTTAATAAATAGGATTTTTTTTCAGAGCTCACATAATAGTACTTTTCGTCTTTTCTGAGACACATTGCTTCAGGCTGGAAAAGTTTTTTGTATTTCAACGAATTGTA
>Ga0164313_10002352_pt1 | contig 16995 bp, 12 predicted proteins | sample GuaBasSedimGuay4_FD_113735 | JGI IMG/M metagenome (GOLD analysis project Ga0164313, IMG submission 113735) | Subseafloor sediment microbial communities from Guaymas Basin, Gulf of California, Mexico - Guay4, Core 4569-4, 0-3 cm | ecosystem: Environmental > Aquatic > Marine > Hydrothermal vents...
CGAAGTCCTCTTTATTTCTTTTTAACTAAACTAGCTATATATAAAAGGATCACCGCACCAACAAACGCCGTGACCAAAGAACCAATTAATCCGACAGTTTCAAATCCTAACAATCCGAATACCCATCCTCCGATAACACCTCCAACAATACCTACAATAATGTTAATAAGGAGTCCGAAACCCCCACCTTTCATAACTAAACCAGCAAGCCATCCGGCTACCGCCCCGATAATTAAAAACCAAAGAAAACTCATATTAAAGTTGTTTTAAGATTAATGTAGCTCAAATGTAAATAAAAGAAATAACACACCTTTTTATCTGCTCTCATCTTATCAACAAACCTTTTTATTCAACTGAAATTCTTATACCTTCAGAATGTGCCGCAAACTCAGGGGCATAGTATGACTGGATGATTGCAATTCCGTTTGAAAATGTACCTTTTTGTGTGGTAACAACGGGATATTCCAATACATAAATTCCTTTTCTCAAATAACGGATATAAAAGTCTGTGGAAACATCGGTAATGTTTTCATAATATCCTAAGCCTCCACTGTATTGATAGCCCGAAATGCTTTTTATCGGTTCGAAAGCAGTTGCTCTCATGTCATTCACCTGAACATATTCCATATCTCTGTCAGAAGAAATAATAATCCTCGAAACTACTTTATCTCCGGTATTTAACGATTGTCCTTCTTCAAGTTGAACCAAGACAGGGCCTTCGTCTGTTAGTTCTTCAATAAAGAGTTTTTTCTCAATGGACAAAGGTGAAGTACTGGAAGTTATGCGGTCGAGCTGCTCAAAATATTGCCAATAGGCCGCACCCCACGCAACTGACTTATTCGGATTGCGTACCTCAATATTGCCCATATCAGCTTTAATTTCATCACCCCTCCACGATGTTTTAAAGTAGCCTGTACCGGCTTCGACATTAACATCATCCGATTGTGTATTTATTTCTTCCTTACCAACTTTAACACTCACTAACTTATCATTATCAAGAAGGGTTTTCCCATTCATTAATAATGCAAATACAGCTTCAGCTGTTGCAGTTGAAGTTTTCCAGCGGGTAGTTTGCTTTTGTTTTAGCAACCATATTTTCATTTGATCAACCATGGCCGGATTATGAAGGATTTCATTGAATGCTTCAATGATCATCGCTTGTGTTTCAATAGGTGCTTGGTACCAGTACCAGCCACTTTTCTGTTTCCAATACATGCCCATTTCATCGTCTTGTATTGATCTTTCCTGCAGCGAACGCAATATACCTTCCGCTTCATTTCTATAGCCTGTGCGGTTAAGTGAAAGTGCGATCATTGCCTGCATATAATTGTTCTGTTTCAACCAATACTTTTTAGCTTGCCCGAGGTAGTATTCATATGCTTCTGAATAATCTTCTTTCAAATCGAATTGATCCATTAACAATTTCCGGGTGTATAAATATTGGATTTGCAAGCTTCCAAGATGGTTCTTATCCAGCTTGCCCGGATATTTTTCCAACAATTTTTCATAGTCATCTTTTATTTCCCTGTCAAGATATTTTACTGCTTTTCGAATCATACCGGAAACGGCTTGATTTTGTTTAAAATCAATTATTTGATTTGCATTTAAACGTGCAAAACCAAGAACAATTTGTTGGGTCGAATACCGGTCTTCCCTCATGCCTTTAAACCACGACCATGCACCTGATGATAACTGACTTTTACGAAGCTTTTGTATTGCATTATCCGTTTGGTTAGAAATTCGGTTTATATCAAATAACAATGCTATTCTTCTTTTTTGCTCTTCTTCGCTTTCAGCTTCCAATACCCAGGGTGTTGCGTTTAAAACAACTCTTTTTAATTCCTGGTTTTTTTGAAGATTTGATAAAAAAGCATCCGGCGTATGAGTTTTCCAACTTTTAAGCACGTTTTTAATTTTCGGATTGCTGTTCAATATAAATGAAGACAAAGTATTAGCATAATACATATTAAACAGGTTTGAAGCACTCTCAACTTTTGGTTCACTTAAATAAGGCAGGGCCTGTATGGCATACCATGCCGGATTTGAGGTGAATTCAACTGTAAATCTGTAATTCTGCCTTGTTGACAATATCATATACTTATCGCTGTCGGCAAGTTTATCAATCCTGAACTCTTTGGTTTCATTGCCCTTCATGTGCATGGGTAAAGTTTCGGTAACCAGCATCCTGTTGGTAAGCACAGGGATCATGCGTTCTTCACCATCAGAGAAAGTTGATGAAGCTGCTTTAATCCTGTAACCAAGCATGTTAATATTAAAAGGAATGTTTAATTTCCACTGTACCAATGAACTTTGGTTCGCATCAACTTCTATTGTTAATGTATTGTTATTTCCCGGTTCAATTAAATCAATAAGTTTCATTGTAATAGGATCGAAGAGTTCCAGGTTTACGTTAATAATTTGCTGATTATCGGTGTAGTTAATCACTTTTGCACTGAACATCAATTGATCACCCTGGCGGATAAAACGTGGTACATTGGGGATAACCATCAAATCTTTTTTAGCTTTTATATGCTCAACAAAAGTTCCTGTTTTCAGGTCTTTTGTATGTGCCAGCATCAACAGTTTCCATTCGGTTAAGGCATCAGGTGTTGTAAAGCTGAGAATTACGCTTCCACTGCTGTCGGTTTGTAATTGAGGGTAGAAAAAGGCAGTTTCGTTGAAGTTTGTTCGCAATGGAATTTGAAGTTCTTTTTCCACTTTTAAAATAACATTTTCATCACTTGAATAATCTCCACCGACTGTTGCTGCTATCGCTGATAGATCTTGATTAGTAGCAGGTGGCTCACCATCCATTACTATCACTTCGTCTGCATCAGTCATTTCCATCTCGCCAGAGGTTTGAGCAAAGCCTTGTTTTCGTATATTACCATTAAAGTTATAAATACCTCTATTATATCCCTGATGGTAGCCAAACCAATTGATGGATGGATATACTTTGTGTTTTACTTTTAGATGTTCCGGTTTGTTATTATTTAACAAACTACTATGTCTTGTATTGAAAAGGCCGGAACCCCATCTCGATGTATTATTTTTATCGTGGTATAAATTCAACCCCCACTTATTTGATTTAAACTTGTCAAGGGATGCATCATACATACCGGCCAGTAATTCAGCGGCAATTTTACTGCCATTTGGCCCGCTGATTTTCACTTTCCATTCTTCTTTTTGTCCGGGTGTGAGGAAATTACGATAAGTTTCCAATGCGATTTCCAGTTTTTTATTGGTAAAAGGCACTTTAATATTGAAACTTTCCGCAAACATGCGGTTATGCTTGATAGATCTTAAAGTGATTTTAAAACCGCCACGATAGCTTTCCATTACCGGAATATCAATTATCTTTTGTCCGCGGCTTATTGTTAACCAATTCCTTTCAACAACTTCATCTCCATTTGTAAGTTCATACAATATTTTTGTCTTTTTATCTGCCGACCCTACAGCTAGTTGAATTACATCTCCAGGTTCAGCTGATTTATTCGTTATTGCACTCCACAAAATTTCATTCTCAGGTATTTTCTTCGTTTCTGTTGAATACAATGTGAAATATCGTTCAGCTTTGATAATGGTATCAGAAACATCTTTAATACTTATAAAATATTGCCCCGGGCTTGATGATTTTAAGACGTTGCCCAGAATAACTTTCTCACCTGAAATGGTCATAACACCTGAATACACTTTTTCGCGTTTCCATAGCCTCTTTTGGTTTTCATTTTTATAAACATGAAAAGGAAAATCAATTTTATACTCTTCTTCCGGAATTATTAAAGTGTCAGGCGTCCACCTGTAATCTCTTTTCAATTTGAGGTGGTCAGGTGGTTTAAGGAGAAATATTTCAACATTAGTTTCTAATTCAATGTAAGCACCTGAAAGGTTTTTTGCACTGACTTTAATTCCTTTGGTTGATTCTTTCTGGATTTTATTTTCCATTTTTAAGGATAAAAGTTTTGAGAATCTACCAACAACAATACTCGTTTCAGAAGATTGAACTTCTCCGGTCATATCAGTTACATCAACATGTACTTTAAACAGATAATTAGGATCAAACCTCAGACCCAAAGCCTGATCTGATTCAGTTTGAAAACTGATAACAAACTTTCCCTCTTCATCTGAAGTAACAATACCATTCGCAATCTCTTTGTCTGCAAAATGGGGGATAGGCCTATAATACCTGTAATAAGGCATATGCATCATCTGTTGCACTACTCTGAATTTTATATTTGCATCAGAAACAGCATTTCCGGTGTAAGTTTCAACATTACCCGGAACCTTTATTTCATCTCCTAATTTATAAGTATCTTTTATTGTATCAAACAGTACCTGAAAGGTCGGACGTTTGTACTCCTCCACTAGGAATGAAACAGTACCAGACTCACACTTGATGGTCATCCTACCATTCAGTCCTCCCTGAGGAATTACAAAAACACCGTGAAAAGAACCATATTCATTAGCCGTTTTTTCAAGCGAGCTTACTTCTTTATAATTTGTATTCTTTAATTCTAAGCGGGTTTCGTATCCGGGTTTAATTTTTACATCATTACCATTTTTGCTAACTACAATACCCTTAAAATAAACGGTTTGTCCGGGTCGGTATATAGCCCTGTCGGTAAACAAGTATGTTTTTGTTCTGAATTTATCATCATGCCGGTTATGGCGTATATAATTCCTTCCTTCTGAAAATAATAGATCATCATCTTTTTCAAGTGAAAATATAAACGATCCTTTTCCGTCACCCTGCTCATAAATCTTTAAATATCCTGATTTGTCGGTTAGATATGTATTCAGTTTCTTAATAGAGTATTCTCTTCCCCTGGGTTCGTAAACCGATCTATATGTTGTAACAGCCACATCAGCAACAGGACTTCCTTCTTCACGGTCCAAAACGAAAAGCTCAAAGCTTCCTTCTTCACGATCATTTTTGGTCAGGTAACTTAGGTTGCTTATCCATACCTCATTATACTCAAGGTTATCAGTTTTTTTAAAATCAGGCGAATCGGAACTAAAAACCATATACAAACCTATGCTTAATTCAGGCAGGCGTATTTCGGTGGTTTGGCTTTGATGATCTTTAGTATCAGGCAGGTTGACGGACCATTCATTTACAGCTTGTTTCTTTAAGTATTTTAATACCTGGTTCTTATCCTTATCATATCGTTTTTTTTCTTTGGAAATATCAGGATCAAGTTTTACAATCCTGTAATAAAGTTTTGTTGTATTCTTATAACTCAAATACCCTAAAAAAGGCTTATCGGGTAATTCTGCCGCATTTAGCTTAAGGCCAAATTTTACTTCATTAATATCATTAATAAGATTCCTGCATGCATTTGCTTTTAGTGCTTTGGGATAATCTGCTATTGCTTCGCGGCAAATACTATCAGCTATGTTATAGTCCCATCTGCTTTCATTTTTTCCTTTTTCATAATAACTTCTCCCACCCTGATAAAACAGATTGGCTAATTCGTATGAAATTTCAACAAAAACCGCTTGCTCTTTATAATTTTCTCTTAACTGGTTGAGTAAATCAATATAAACTTTCCTGGTTTTTTCATCTTGTGAAAGATGACTATAAATATATTTCAACCTTTTTAAGTCAAGGTCAATTAAGGCTGATGTATTATTTTCATTTAGATGAAAAGCTAAAAGTTGTTGGTAAAGTTTCAGTTCGGTTAAATCATTGTTTTCATCAATTTCAAGCTGAATAAAGTCTTTTACGGGCACCAAATATTCGCCATTAATTACCTCATCATTGCCCATTTTTGCCAGTTCGGCATCACTTGACGAAAAATAATTAATTGCCCTGTTGCCTAACAGATCATATAAAGTTGGCCACAAAACATATGCTTCTTTATCATTTTTCTCTACATTCAGAATAGCAGAAAATTCTTCAATATCAATGTCTTCCAGTTGTTCCTGTCCATTTAATGATGCTAAATAATACGCCCTGATTTTTGTGTTCAGTTTAACTGCATCCCATTTTCTGATATCTTCTTCTTCAATTCCTACCACCGTTGTCATATCATTTATTTTCCACCTGTTTTGTTGGTAATACCACGAATACAATTCTGCCAATAGTGACTGAAGTATTTGCTTTTCCGGAACCGCAGCATTTTTAAGTTCTTCCTCAAATGCATCAATTGCATTAACAAGGTCATTTTCTACAAACTGGCTTTGTAGACTAACCCGGTAAATAAGCGATTTTAAAACTTGCGGATCATTATTATTTTGTTTAGCAACCATATAGATGCTATCAACAATTTTCAAGGCTGATTTTGGAAGGCCTTTTTCAACCAGTTTTTCAACTTTTTTCCATTCTGTTTTAAATTCAAGTTTGCCTTCGGGAAGTAAAATAAAACCAAAAGAAAAGATTACAACAGATGTAATCATTAGATATAATTGAAGCTTTTTCATAACAAAACGATTTAGGAATTTTGTACTCAATAAAACAAAGATAATGCCTTAATGAAATATTGCACTATTTCAGGGTATTAAGAAGTAAGAAAATTCAATTAAAAATAGTAAAATCTATTGAACAACTATATTAATAATCCGGTTGGGCACAACGATTATTTTTCGCACTGTTTTACCCTCTATCCACTTTTGAGCTTCTTCAGCTTCAATAGCAGCTTTTTCTATTTCCGGAACAGGCATATCAACAGCTAATTCAAGTTTAAATCGCATCTTTCCATTAAATGAAACTGGGTATGAGAACGTATTTTCTGCTAAATATTTCTCATCAAAGTCCGGGTAATCAATAGTACTGATTCCGGGCTTATTACCTAAGGCAGTCCATAATTCTTCTGCAATATGTGATGCATAAGGAGATACAAGTATGGCAAGCGGTTCAAGGATTTCTTTTTTATGGCATTTTAAATCGGTAAGTTCATTGACGCAAATCATAAATGCGCTCACTCCGGTATTAAAAGAAAATCGTTCAATATCATTCCTGATTTTTTTAATGGTCTTATGCAACACTTTTAATTCCGCATCAGAAGGAACATCATTAGTTACAATCAGGTGATCATTTTCATCAAAATAAAGACGCCATAGTTTTCTTAAAAATCTGAAAACACCTTCAATACCATGCGTATCCCATGGCTTATCCTGTTCCAGCGGCCCTAAGAACATTTCATACAGTCTTAATGTATCTGCACCATATTTTTCAATGAGTTCATCAGGATTTTGCACATTCATTTTCGACTTCGACATTTTTTCAACTTCATGCCCACAAACATATTTGCCATCTTCAAGTACAAATTCAGCGTTTTTATATTCGGGATTTGATTTTTTAAATGCATCTAAATCAAGTACGTCGTTCTCAACTAAACTGATGTCAACATGAAGTGCCTGAGTCTGATATTCTTTTCTCAGATTATAGGATGCAAATTTGTTGGTTCCTTTTATGCGATATATAAAATTTGACCTTCCCTGAATTTTACCCTGATTGATGAGCTTTTTATAGGGTTCTTCTTCGCAAACAATACCAAGATCAAACAAGAATTTATTCCAGAACCGGGAGTAAATAAGATGGCCGGTAGCATGTTCGTCTCCACCAATATAGAGATCAATATTGCGCCAATACTCATTGGCTTCTTTTGAAAAATATTCCTTGTCATTATGTGGATCCATATACCTTAAGTAATATCCGCTTGATCCTGCAAACCCGGGCATGGTATTCGTTTCCAGCGGATATCCTTCTTTTGTTTTCCAGTTTTTGGCTCTTGCTAATGGTGGATCACCGGATTCGGTAGGTAAATATTTATCAACAGGAGGTAATTCTAAAGGTAATTCACTTTTGTCAAGTGCGTATGGCATTCCGTCTTTATAATAAATCGGAAACGGTTCTCCCCAATATCTCTGTCGACTGAAAATAGCATCACGTAAACGAAAATTGACTTTACCATAGCCGATACCCATTTTTTCAATTTCTTGTATTGTTGTTGATATAGCATCCTTAACATCCAAACTATTAATAAATCCAGAATTGATCATAATGCCTTCTTTGGCATCATAGGAATCGGCCCAACTTGCCGGGTCAGATGGTGTTTCGTCATTTTTAACAACCACCTGGATTATAGGTAAATTAAAATGTTTTGCGAAAGCAAAATCTCTGCTATCATGACCGGGAACTGCCATTATAGCACCGGTACCATATCCTGCAAGTACATAATCTGCAATCCAGATGGGGATACTTTCACCATTTAACGGATTAATTCCAAAGGCTCCGGTAAATTCACCAGTAATGGATTTTACTTCGGTCATCCTTTCACGCTCAGATCGGTTTTTAGCATAAGTAACATATTGCATCACCTTTTTTCTCCTATCGGCTGTAACGATCTGCTCAACAAGTTCGTGTTCCGGTGCTAAAACCATAAATGTGGCGCCAAAAAGGGTATCGGGTCTGGTTGTAAAAACCTCAATAGTGTCTTTGTGGTCTTTGATTTTGAAATTAACTAATGCTCCTTCGCTACGTCCTATCCAATTACGTTGGATATCTTTTACATTTTCACTCCAGTCAATGGTTTCAAGGCCGTCTAACAGTCGTTGTGCATAGGCAGTGATTCTTAATGACCACTGTTTCATTAACTTTTTTTCAACGGGATGACCTCCACGTTCTGAAAAACCATCTTTTACCTCATCATTTGCCAGCACAGTCCCTAATGACGGACACCAGTTAACCATTGTATCAGATAAATATGCGAGGCGGTAATGCATTAATACTTCCTGCTGTGTTTTTTTGGTCATGTTTTTCCAATCAACAGCTGTAAAATTTTCTATTGGATCACATGCTGCAGCAATTCCAATATTTCCATTGGTTTCAAAATGAGCTATAAGCGTTTCAATGCTCTCTGCTTTATTTGATTTGTTATTGTACCACGATTTAAATAATTGAATAAATGTCCATTGTGTCCATTTGTAATATTGTGGGTCGCAAGTTCTCACTTCCCGATCCCAGTCATATGAGAAACCTATTTTATCCAGCTGTTCACGATACCTCTTAATGTTTTTGATTGTCGTTTCATCAGGATGAGTGCCGGTTTGTATGGCATATTGCTCAGCTGGTAGTCCGTATGCATCATATCCCATCGGGTGTAGCACATTAAACCCTTGGTGTCGTTTATATCGTGCATAAATATCCGATGCAATATATCCGAGCGGATGACCGACATGTAAACCTGCTCCGGAAGGATATGGGAACATATCAAGCACATAATACTTTGGTTTAACAGAATTATTCTCTGCTTTAAAAGTCTTGTTTTCTCTCCAGAATTTCTGCCATTTTCTTTCTATCTCCCCAAAATCGTATCCCATAAATTAAAATATTTGATTCTTATTCAGCAGTTTAACACTTACCGTTACATTATTAAAATTAAGCTGCGAAATTAATAAAAGATGCCATTTTATAGTTATACAATGTAATTCATTAATATTCTTAATAATTCAATCTTAGAAAAACAATCGACATTTCATTAAATTTGCTCATTATTATGCCATCAAAAGAAGATAAATATTATAAAAACCGGGTTAATAGCTCTTATATTACTTCGGTTATTAGCATAACCTTAGTGTTGTTTACACTAGGGGTTCTGGGTTTAATTGTATTGCAAGCCAATTCCCTGTCAAATTATATCAAAGAGAATATCGGATTTGAAATCATTATCAAACCTGATGTTAAAGAAGCGGATATAATGTATTTACAGAAAACACTTGATTTAGAACCATTTGTTAAAACATCCGAATATATTACAAAAGAAGAAGCCTCAGAACGATTGACCGAAATGCTTGGCGGTGAATTTACTGATTTCCTTGGGGAAGAAGATAATCCTCTACTACCATCAATTGACTTAAGATTCAATGCTCAATGGGCAAATAACGACAGTCTGGCAGTTATTGAAAACACGATACTGGCCAACAATCATGTTAAAGAAGTTTATTATCAAAAATCACTGGTACACATTATCAATAAAAATGTGAGAAGAATCGGACTGATTTTATTGGGCTTTAGTTTATTACTCTTGCTAATTGCTTTGGCTTTGATTAACAACACCATTCGTTTGTCAGTTTACACTAAAAGATTTACTATCAGAAGCATGCAACTTATTGGCGCTACAGAAAGATTCATCAGAAGGCCGTTTGTATTAAAAGGTATTTTACAAGGTGTTTTAAGTGCAACAATCGCAATGATACTGATATTAATTATCGTAACAGCTCTTAAAAGAAATATTCCTGAACTTGCAGTACTCATAAATACTGAATTAATTATTTATCTGTTTATATTTATTTTGGTATTAGGAGTTTTAATTGCCGGTATTTCAACTTCTTTTGCGGTTAATAAATACTTAAGAATGCGAACCGAACGACTATATAGCTAATCATAAGCTTTGTTAAAATCAATTGAGTTTCTTCAATATATTGACCCTCAAATATAATCAGACAAAATAAATCTTGTACATTTGGCAAAAATTTAAGAAATGGCAGATCAGATTAAAAAGAAACCAGAGGATAAAAAACAGTTTGCTTTCAGTAAAAAAAATTACATCATTCTTATTATAGGCCTGTTATTAATAGTAATTGGTTTTTTATTAATGATTGGCGGTGGCTCTGACGATCCACAAGTATTTAACCCTGCCATTTTTAATTTCCAGAGGCTAACACTAGCTCCAATTGTAATTCTTGCAGGATTTGTTGTTGAAATTTTTGCCATTATGTGGCGACCAAAATCCTCAAATTAATTTCCGGAAAAATTTGTTATGAGCTGGTTGGAAGCTTTAATTCTTGGTTTGGTACAGGGCTTAACCGAGTTCTTACCTGTTAGCAGTAGCGGACACCTTGAATTAGGCAAATACCTGCTTGGAATTAATGCCGAAAAAAGTTTGATTTTTACTATTGTTGTCCATGGAGCAACTGTTCTAAGTACAATTGTTATTTTTTGGAAAGAATTATGGATACTAATCAAAGGATTATTCCAATTTAAACGAAACGATGAAACTTTATATATCCTCAAATTGATTGTTTCCATGATCCCTGTTTTAATAGTTGGTTTATTTTTTATTGATGAGGTTGAACAGTTTTTTACAGGAAATATCGTATTCGTTGGCTCAATGTTACTTATCACTTCAGCACTGCTGGCTTCAACTATGCTTGTAAAATCAAATCTCAGAAATATACGTTTTATCGATGCTTTAATAATTGGTGTTGCCCAGGCTTTTGCTGTACTTCCGGGTATTTCCAGATCAGGGGCAACCATATCAACTGGTTTGATAATTGGAAATAAAAAAGAGCTTATAACCAAGTTTTCCTTTTTAATGGTATTAGTTCCAATTATTGGTGCAAATGCAAAAAGTATACTTGATGGTGATATTTCTACAGGCACCGGTATAGGTGTGCTGCCACTGGTTGTTGGTTTTTTAGCCGCGTTTCTATCCGGCCTTTTTGCGTGTAAATGGATGATCAAAATAGTTAATAAAGGCAAACTTATTTATTTCGCTATCTATACCTTTATTATTGGTACTATTGCTATAATTGTTGGCCTTTCATAAGTTATATGGCTAAACAGGAACATATTTTCGATTTTGCAGAAGGGGAGATGCTTTTAATTGACAAGCCCCTTAACTGGACATCTTTTGATGTAGTTAACTTCCTGAGATCTTTTATTCGTAAACTATACAATTTTAAAAAGCTAAAAGTAGGACACGCCGGAACACTTGATCCATTAGCAACAGGTTTGCTTATTATTTGTACCGGAAAACTGACAAAAACAATTGATGAATACCAGGGAATGGACAAAACCTATGTCGGCAGCATGAAAATGGGATGTTCAACACCTTCTTACGATGGTGAAACGGAAACGAATGCACATTTTGACATAAGCCACCTAACCCGTGAAGATTTAATTGAAGTGACTAATTTGTTTAAAGGTGAAATTGATCAGGTACCACCAATATATTCAGCAATTAAAATTGCAGGGAAAAGAGCTTTTATACATGCGCGTAAAAATGAGGATGTCGTTTTAAAATCAAGAATGGTTACTATTCATCAATTCGACTTATCCCATATAGAATTACCTAATGTTAATTTTAGTGTAAAATGCAGCAAGGGTACCTATATCAGGTCATTGGTACACGACTTTGGCAAATCGTTGAATAATGGTGCATATTTAACCAATCTTAGGAGAACTAAAATTGGAAAATACAATGTATCTAATGCATATTCTTTAAGTGAATTCAAGCAAAAAGTACTGGAACAAACCGATACATTGATCGAGTAAGAATTTTAATCTACTGATTAACTTGTAAATAGATCAATGCAGCTTGACAGTTTGCTGATTATTTTGTATCTTTGCACGCTTTTTGACAAAATAATTACGGTAAAGATAATATTGTCTTTATCTCCTATTTGAAATAATTCAAAATTCATTATATGAAGTTATCACAGTTTAAATTCGACCTACCAGAAGAACTTATTGCCAGCCATCCGAAAGAAAACAGGGATGAATCGAAAATGATGGTTATTGATCGGGAAAAAGGAACAATTGAACACCGGATTTTTAAAGACATTCTTGAATATTTTTCAGATGGGGATGCTTTTGTAATTAATAATACCAAAGTATTTCCGGCGAGATTATTTGGAGAAAAGGAAAAAACAGGCGCGAAAATAGAAGTCTTCTTGCTCCGTGAACTTGATAAAGAAAGTAGGCTATGGGATGTTTTGGTAGACCCTGCCAGAAAAATAAGGATTGGAAACAAATTATATTTTGGTGAAGACGAATCGTTGGTTGCTGAAGTTATTGACAATACTACATCCAGAGGAAGAACTTTACGCTTTTTATTTGACGGCTCTTATGATGAATTTAAAAAAACAATAAAAGCGTTAGGAGAAACACCTTTACCAAAAATTCATAACAGACCTACGGTTCCTGAAGATGAATATCGCTATCAGACTATTTATGCAAAACATGAAGGTGCTATTGCAGCTCCGACAGCCGGTATGCATTTTTCAAAAATATTAATGAAGCAATTAGAGATTCTGGGGGTTAAATTTGCAGAAATCACTTTACATCCTGGTTTAGGTAATTTCAGACCTATAGAAGTTGAAGATTTATCTAAACTTAAAGTAGATTCAGAAGAGCTCTTCATTACAACGCAGTCAGCAAAAATTATTAATGATGCAAAAAGAAATAAGCATCGTGTATGTGCTGTTGGAACAACAAGTATGAAAGCCCTTGAAACTGCGGTTTCGATAACAGGCGGAATAAAACCATATAGTAATTGGACCAATAAATTCATTTTCCCACCGTACGAATTTAAAACAGCAGATGCTCTGATTACCAATTTTCATTTACCTATGTCGCCAATGCTGATGATGGTTTCTGCTTTTTTAGGTTATGATTTTCAGAGAGAAGTATATGCAGCAGCCATTAAAAAGAAATATAAATTCTTTACTTATGGAGATGCAATGCTGATCCTTTAAAAAATTTAAAGCCCGGATTTAAGTCCGGGTTTTTTATTGCCGGTAATTACTAAATTTACATAAATAATTTTTTTGAGTCTGACATGGAAAAGTATGTTTTGATTGTTGCGGGTGGTAAAGGCCTGCGAATGAAGTCGGAATTACCTAAGCAGTTTATTGAAATTAACAATAAGCCTGTCCTTATGCATGCTTTCGATGCTTTTTCAAGCATTGGTAATATTAATCATTTCATCTTGGTTTTAGCAGCAGAACATATTGCCTATTGGAAAAAACTCTGTGAAAAGCATCGCTTTAAAACCGAACATACAGTTATTGAAGGCGGACCAAAAAGATATCATTCAGTAAAAAGAGGCTTATCATCAATCCCAACTAATTCCCTTGTAGCTATCCATGATGCAGTAAGGCCATTTGTGTCACAAAACATAATTAATAATGGATTTGATATTGCGGCAAGAAAGGGAAATGCAATACCATCGGTTGCAATAAACGAATCAATCAGAAAAATCTCAGGTTCATTGAGTAAGCCTGTAAACCGAGAAAATTTTAAAATTATTCAAACACCTCAGTTCTTTCAATCAGTTTTGATTAAAAAGGCATACGAGCAAGCTTTTAATGAAAAATTTACTGATGATGCTAATATATTGGAATCGTCAGGCAAACAGATTTATTTAATTGAAGGTGACACTAAAAACATAAAAATAACTCATTCTGAAGAATTAGCATATGCCGAATCTTTGATAAAATTAAGATAAAAACCAGTTTATTTTAAATTATTTCTCCCTTTCCAACTAAAGCGAAACAAAAGAGAAGAACAGGCCGTAACAACAATATAAATTGGATAAATCAAACTAAAAAGAAATAAGTAAGGAGTTATTTTTTTTCTATTGGTAAATTCAGCAAAATAATGAAGCAAGGGAAAATCGATTAAAATTTTAAGCAAAACGAACAGGCCGTAAATGACTAACATCCAAGGTTTAAAAAAAGATGCTACAAGACTTAAAACCAGAAAAAGATTAAACATAAATACCGTTATTGAAACCAGTATTGCCCACCATGATCTGTATGCAATTGCTTTTGATGCCCAACGGGATCTTTGAGAAAAAAAGTCTTTAATATTTTCAGGAGGGTTTGTTTTAACAATAGTTAAAGAGTCTTTTATAAAATGTACTGCCTTTGATCCAAACTTTTTTGAAATAGCATGTAGTAAAAAAACATCATCGCCTGATGCTGATTTTTTCCCATCTTGACCAGATAATACATCGTTATAGGTTTGTTTTGTAAAAGTTAAGTTTGCACCATTAGCCATTAACGGTAATCCCATCCCTAAAGAGCCGGCTCCTGAAGCAACCAGACTCATAAATTCCAGGTTGAAGAATTGTTGAAGGAATCCATTTTTGTGATTGTAAACAACAGCACCCACAATTAACTTTGGTTTTTTAAATTCATGGTATTCAGCAAGCCGCCTAAGCCAATTATCACTTACTGAACAATCACCATCAGTGGTCACTATAAGTTCGTGTTTTGCCAACCTGATTCCTTCCCTAACCGCAGCTTTTTTTCCATAGCCTTCAGAATGTATCAGATTAATATCAACATCCGTATTATTAATAATAAATCGTTCCGTCAATTCAATTGTATTATCTTCAGAATAATCATCTACAAGTATAATTTCAAAATAAGCCGAAGGATAATTTTGCCTGGCAAGGCCATATAATAATTTCTCTATTGCCTTGCTTTCATTACGTACTGCAATAACGATACTGATATTTGGTAAAGATGTTTTTTTTTGTCCGCCGAAATACTTTATTCTAAACCACCCTATTGTTATAACAAATATGATTAGCATATAAACCATCGAGGAGACGATCAGTAGCCAGAATAATAAAATAATAAAAGTATGCATGAAGAAATACGAATTAATATATGTTTGTTTTAAGTAATTTTGTTTTACTAATTAAGGTTATTTCATTGAGTTCCGAACGAATTATTTTAGGTATTGATCCCGGCACCACAATTATGGGTTACGGTTTAATTCAGCAACAAGGTAATAAGATTAATCTTATAACCATGGGGATACTGAAATTAAGTAAATACGATGATCATGCATTAAAATTAAAAAAGATTTTTGAACGCACCTTGGGTTTAATTGAAGAATATCATCCTGATGAACTTGCAATCGAAGCTCCGTTTTACGGAAAAAATGTGCAATCGATGCTAAAACTGGGAAGAGCACAAGGAGTTGCAATGGCTGCCGGATTATATAAGGAACTACCTATTTTCGAATATTCTCCTAAAAAAATAAAACAGTCAATCACAGGAAACGGCAATGCTTCTAAAGAACAGGTAGCAGGGATGCTAGCCAACCTTGTTATATTTGACAGGGAACCTGAATTTCTGGATGCAACCGATGGACTTGCGGCAGCAGTTTGTCATTATTTCCAGGGAAATACTACCAAAGGCAATAAAAATTACAGTGGGTGGAAAAGTTTTATAAAAGATAATCCAAACAGGATTAAGTAGTCTTTATTATTTTTCTGTCAAACTTTCCATTGTATTTTCAATCTCTCCAGGGGTACTGCTAATTTTCATAAAAGTTCCCATTGACAGTTCAGGCCAAAATAATGCAATTCTGTATTTACCTGTTAACATAGTTGCTTCTTTGCCCTGAAGAATGATTTCATAAGGTAGGTTGGCTATATGTCCTTCACCAACTGTTTCCAGAAAATGTGCCTCTCCGGTTTCATCATCCCAGAGTCCGATACCGAAAACTGCTATTTTATTGTTGAGAAAAATCTGTTCGTATACTTTATAAGTATTTCCCTTGTTTTCACTTAGATTTTTTCTGATAACTTCTAAACCTTCTTCGAAGGAGCTGAATTCTTTTAACTCATCAGGATCATCAAAATAGGGCATCATCATCATAAAGTGATAATCGGGCAGGTTTTTTACCTTTACTTCTCCTCCATAATTTTCCAATTGTCCAAAATCCTTAAAAATGCTTTTTACTTTTTCCGATACTTCAACCAACAGTTTTTCCTGACCATTTAATTGTTCTCCCCAATAGGCTAAAAACATATATTCAGGGTTTAAAAGTGTTATTATCACTTTCCCGTCAGCATGCACAAAACCAACCCTCATAATGCTTGCCAGGGCACCCCGGTCATTGAATTGTAGACTAAGGCCTCTTAATTCTTCATTTGTAAAACAAATAACAAATAGGTTTTCATCATGGGCAGGATTATATTCTCCAATAAATTCATAACCATTGGCAACAATTGCATCTTTTACCTGTTGACTTGCTTCAGAAACGGAGGTTTCAAGTTCAGCAATTTTAAAATAAGGTGATAATGTTTCCTGGGCACAAATTTGTAGTGTGCTTAAAACAATGGCAATCAGCATAAATTTTTTCATCATTATTAAGTTTAATTTGAGGCTAAATTTACGATGATTATATGTAGATATGTACCTATATATCTATTTTATAATGATTTAAAATTAGGAATTGGATGAAAA
>Ga0164313_10002353_pt1 | contig 16992 bp, 12 predicted proteins | sample GuaBasSedimGuay4_FD_113735 | JGI IMG/M metagenome (GOLD analysis project Ga0164313, IMG submission 113735) | Subseafloor sediment microbial communities from Guaymas Basin, Gulf of California, Mexico - Guay4, Core 4569-4, 0-3 cm | ecosystem: Environmental > Aquatic > Marine > Hydrothermal vents...
ATGGCTAACGTAAGATATCTCAGCGAATACTGGCCTACATTTGAAGCGGCAGCCATATTTGTTCCGGCAGAAGGAGAATCTGTTCTGCTGGTGGGCCCTGAAAGTGATCAATACGCCGCTCAGCGCAGTGTATTCACTAACATTGAAAAGATGATCGAATATCGTGAATCTGCAGAGCCTGAATGCCCTGGAATGGCTTTTGCAAGATTTAAAGATATCGCAGCAAAATACTCACCAAACGGTAAGATTAAAAAACTGGGAATCGTTGGATGGTCGATCACTCCACTGCCGGTGTATATGTCACTAAAGGAACAGTTGCCAGAAGTTGAACTGGTTAAAGCAGATGCCACTTTCCTTCCGTTACGGTTTGTCAAAAGCGAAAATGAACTTGATTGTATGAGGAAGGCCTATGCAATTGGGGAGCTTGCTGTTGAGGCTATTATCAATGAAATTGAACCTGGAATGACCGAATTGCAGGTAATTGGTATTGCCCAACACGAGATATACAAACATGGTGGAGAATATGAAGGCCATTCTCTCTATTGTTTCTGCGGACAATCAACAAATAATGCTATATCACGCCCTACACATAACAAGATAGTTAAGAATGAGGTCATTCAACTGAATATTGGTGCACGTGTAAGCGGTTATTCGTCAAGCATTGGGCTTCCTATATCAATAGGTCCATTACCTAAACGAAAGAAGAATCTCGTTGATTTCGGATTGGAAGCACATCTTAAAACTATTGAGATGCTTAGTGCGGGAATACCTGCAGGTGCAGTTGTTAAAGATTATGAAGCATGGGTTAAGTCACGCGGCTTCGAAAAATTCATGCTTTATGGTCCATGCCATTCAATAGGAATGATGGAAGTAGAGCAACCCTGGATGGAATCTACATCTGATTATGATTTGCAAACGAATATGACATTCCAGGTTGACACATTTTTCTACGAATCCGACTTCGGCCTTCGCTGGGAAAACGGAATCATAATTAAAGAAGGAGGAGTAGAAAAACTCTCATCCAAATTCATGAAAGTCATTGAGATATAGGAAATGTTTTTAGGCTATGATTAATTCAATTTTAATAATTAAAAGAATAAAACTATGCGATATGAAATGATGTTTCCGGATCAAATCCGGAAAGCAATTGACGATAATACTCCTGTTGTGCTTGCCCTGGGAGTATTGGAATACCACAGTGAGCACATGCCGCCTGGTGTCGACACCTTGTTACCGATACGCGCTTTGGAAATGCTTGAAGAAGAAATGCCCCTGGTTATAATGCCACCATTTTATTATGGCGCTGGAACTTATGCTGTAGCAGCTCCCGAACGCAATGGGGGAATTCATGTCGATTCGGCTGTCCTGAATACATTTGCACGCCAGTTTTTTTACAATCTATTGCGTATAGGATTCCGAAATATCAATGTATTTGTGCATCACCAGAGCGAAAACTTTGCGAATGGAATGCCCACAGACCTCGCGTTTAAACTTGCAGCAAGGCAGGAGATCTTCGCCTTTATAGAGAATGAGCGTGGAGATGGATGGTGGGGAGACAATGCTTCAGCGAGTTATTACGAAGACCATGCTACGGGTGATGATCCTTTCAACTGGATAAGTATTTTACCGTTTATGAGCGCTGAAGCACAAGCTCAATTTCCAATTGACCATGCTGGCGAACAGGAGACATCACTTATGATGGCTTTCTGTCCGGAGGGCGTTGATATGGAGCGTTTTGCTGAAGATAAATGGTACTCACAAACTGCTAAAAAGGCCTCACTTGATTATGGTAATCGCGCTAAAGACATTATACTTCGTGATATGAAAAAAGCATTGGGGAAGTAACAGATGACAGGATATGAGTTAATCAAGTTACTGCATAATGCAAAACGACGTTCACATGTAATCGGTACTCCGGAAAATGGTATTATTGTTGGGCTTGATTTGGAAGGACGGATGTTTACAGTTCTTAATGGCAAGGTTTTAAATAGGGTTGTACCCTCAGCAATTTTAAATCACAGCAATAGGAATGCATATCTCAATCCGGGAGGCGATGCTTTATGGCCTGCTCCTGAGGGGACTTGTTTTGGTTACGAGTATGGTACAGGAGATTGGAGAGTACCACCAGCAATCACCGGGGCAGTATGGGAGGTTGAACAGTCTGAGAATAAGACGGTGATAAAGGCTGAAATTGATCTGGTAAATAACCAACAGCTTGGCATTCCTTGCGAATTTGAGCGACATATAGAATTTGAATATAATGGAAGATTACTGATACAGAATGTCACTGAAATAATTCGGTATATTGGTATTAAGACTTTGGATATGGATGAATTCAGACTGGCTCCATGGTCGTTATGCCAATTCGATGTTGGATCGGAATGCAAAGTTATTATGCCCCCGCCATCAGATGAGGATATCTGGGATATGTATGAATCCAGTCTATCCCAGCGTGGGATGTCAGGGGACAAATATATAGTTGACACAAAAACAGATTTTCGATTTCAACTGGGATTAGGAGCGAAAGTGGAATGGCTAGAATATGCAAGCGGTGATTATTTTCGTGTAAAACGAAGTGTTGGACCGTTGCCTCCCGGACAAAGCTATATTGATATTGCCGATGCCCCTCCTGATCAATTTCCATCAAATTATGGGGTAAAACTTAGCGTTTATAGTGATCCCTCAGGTTTTATGGAAATAGAGGCCTGTGGAGGTTGTCCCAATACCCTTGTCCCGGGAACAGAGCTTAGCGTCAGTATTATAACAGAATACAATGAAGGGTCTGTCTAAAAACTAATAATGGTTAATAAATAAAATATGACTAATACAAAAAAAACTCTGTTTGTTCCTTTGATGATAATAGGTTCAATGTTTGCTGTACTTGGCTTTGCTCTAGGTATAAATGCGTTTTTTGTTCCATTTGTTAAAGAAGCTTTTAATATTTCTATAACCATGTCGTATCTGGTTATGACTGCGACATTTCTGGCATTTGTGGTTTTTGGGGTTCCTTCTGGAGCGATCATTAAAAAGGTTGGTTACAAGGGCGGAATGATTATCGCATTTTTGACTATGGCAATAGGTTTTTATTTGATTGCCCCATCTGCAAAAATTGTCAGTTTTCCGCTATTACTTTTAGCATTGTTTATTAGTGGCATGGGACAGACTTTATTAACTGGTGCCGTTAATACTTATGTTACAATCCTGGGGCCACCTGAAAGTGCAGCGAGCCGGATAGCTCTTATGGGGATTTGCAGTAAAACTTTTTATGCAGTTGCTTCATTGATGCTCGCGATGTTTATGGACCTTTCTAATGTACATATTGAAGACACTATCCTTCCGTTTTATATTATTTCCGGGGTGCTGGTAGTTATGGGATTATTATATTATTTTGCCCCTCTTCCTGAAATTTTAGCAGTTGGAGAAGAAGAAGATGAAAATTCTTCTACCACATCTTCATATGCGGCTTCAAAAACAAGTATATTTCAGTTTCCCCATTTGCTGCTGGGTGTTTTTGCAATATTTTTTGATATAGGGGTTGAATATATTGCTTTAGGATCCATTAACGATTATGCTTCGATATTAAATTTGCCTTCGCCTGAAAATTATGTATGGTTTGCTTCTGGAGGAATGGTGATTGGTTATATATCCGGGGTAATATTCATTCCTAAGTTTATAAGCCAGGATATGGCCTTATTAATATCTACTATTTCCGGTGCTTTGATAACAATATTGATCGTAATACTCCCCGTAGGTATTTCAATTTATCTCGTAGCTCTTCTTGGATTAGCTAATGCCTTGATGTGGCCAGCAATATGGCCATTAGCCATAGCGGATCTGGGTAAATTTACGAAAATGGGGTCTTCTTTCTTGGTTATGGGAATAATAGGTGGTGCTTTTTTACCTTTATTATTCGGATATGTTGCTGATGTTGAATCTCATCAGATAGCATATATTGTCTGTTTACCTGCTTATTTCTATATTATGTATTATGCTTTATCCGGAAGCAAAATCAGAACTAAAACAATAGCTAAAGATGCAGTTTAATAATATGAAACCGGCATGGCCGGAGCAAATCAGGACACACGTGCCTGCTTGCGTGTTAGCCAACGCTCGGGTAGGCAGGTAAGTGGATGATTATATGCTCTCGGCATAGCTAAATTTAAAATTATAAACAGATGAAATATCCATGGTGAAGAATTTTGGCACACCTGTCTGCTGCGCGTAATGGCCAACGCTTTATGGCAGGCAGGCAAGGGTATGATTATAGTAGCCCTGAAAGGGCGGCACTTAATAGCCCAGGGTGTCAACCCTGGGTAAAGAAGACATAAATAGACTTTGTTTTGGCGAGATTTTTTGCATTTTCAAGCAAAAATGATGACAAAACCAGGACATTGAAATACAATTAGATACGAAATTATAAATTCATGAAACGAAGAACTTTTATTAAAGATGCTACTGTCAGTAGTGTTGCTCTGTCAGGTTTAACAGGAGTAAATTTTTTTTTAGCATGTTGCAATAGTAATTCAAAACTTAAAGACGACTTTTGGCTCTGTGGGCAGAAACCGGGAAGTCATCATGTAGGTTCGCCGGAAGCCGGGTATAAATTACCAGGTAATAATCTTATGGATGCAAGAGATGGGTGTGACTTTTTTGGAATAGATAAATGTTGCCGGGTGGCAATGACCGCGGGTCCATTTCCTCCATTCGACGAAGAAGCTGAAAAAATTAAAGATTTGAAAGAGGTGGTTTGGTCATCAGTCGGGGCTGGTGGGATCAAACAACATAGTAACGATCAAAGCGATTTGGATGAAGTTTTGCGAATGGCAGAAATTTATCCGAATATTTCTGGCGCTATTTTGGATGACTTTTTCCTTTCTGTAGAAGAATCGGGTAAAAGTAATGCGCGACATTCGCTTAAAAGTATAAGAGACATGCGCGACAGATTGCATAACTTCAAAAAACGCCGACTCGATTTATGGATGGTTTGGTATACCTATCAGTTGGACTTCAAAGTTAGTGATTATATTAAACTATGCGATGTAATTACGTTATGGACATGGAAGGGTAGTGATTTAGTAAATCTTGACTCAAACCTTCAAAAATTTGTTGAAAAGACCCCTGGAAAACGACGTTTTGTTGGATGCTACATGTGGAACTATGGAGAAAGAAAACCATTGACAATGGATCAGATGAAATATCAATTGGACAAGTATTACCAATGGCTTAAAAAAGGAGATGTAGAGGGGATCATTTTTTGCTCCAACTGTATTGCTGATATTGGGTTGAAGACAGTTGAATATACTAAAAAATGGATTTCTGAAGTAGGTGAAGAGAGGATTTAATATTACTTTCATGTCATATTTTCCTTGATTTTTATGTAGTTTAAACAAGCTTTTGATAAACATAGAAATTCAAATATGAAAAAGGGTAAAAACATTTTAAATCAGTCACATACAAAGAATATCATTATTGTTATACTTTTATTTTTTGGTTTTATTGCTTCTGGTGAAATTGCGGGACAAACTTCCAGTAATAGTTCCCCTACAATATTAGAAAGAGATTTTTACAAGGGAACGAGCATTCGTATAGAAATTCTGAAGGAAAACATTGTAAGAATCCGGATTGCTCCAAATGGGGGTAAATACAATGAGTCTGATCTTAATCGTTATGGTTTTATTCAGAATCTTAATGCAGATAATTTGAAGGTAGATATTTCGAAGTCGAAAAATGGCTTTTCAATTGAAACAAAACGTCTGATAATTAAAGGGAATAACTCAACAGGAGAAATTGTTGTAACTGATCCCAATGGAAAGGAGATACTTCTAAAGCAAATTGCGGCAAATTTCATGGAAAGTTCTTCCAGCGCCGTATTTAAAGCTGATAAAGATGAAGACTGGATCGGATTTGGGGACCAGACACGTGAAAGGCTTTATCATAGAGGTTATAGCGCAGATTGTTATGTCAGCAATGTAAAGTCATATATACCAGTGCCTTTTTTTATGTCCACTCTTGGAGTTGGCGTTTTAGTAAATACCACAAACAGAGTTGTCTTTGATATGTGTAAAAGTATTCCTGACAATTACTCCTGGGTAGATTACAGTGGAAATGTTGATTATTACATCATGGTCGGGGAGGGATATAATGAACTTATTAATTTATATACAGAACTGACGGGCAGGCCCAAGCTTCCCCCCGAATGGGCTTTTGGGCTTTGGTATATATGCCGTACTCAGGCCAATGATTATGAAGCGGTGAATGATGCGTTAAATTTTCGCAGGGAAGAAATTCCATGTGATGTAATCGGGCTTGAGCCGGGATGGATGGAGAAAAACTATGATTTTTCAATTGAAAAAACGTGGAATAGTGAACGGTTTCCTATTCCTTATTGGTCTGTTAATGGTCCTTACAATTTTATTAACTCCATTAAGCGCATGGGCTTCAAATTTGAATTGTGGTTGTGTAATGACTACGACCTAACATTTGAGGAAGAACGGCGTATCAATAAGAATAAACCCGTTGATATCAAGCAGGCCTCAAATGGAAGTTCTCAACAGGGGGCAGAGATTGACGAGCATCTTACACAACCAACTTATTTAGATCAGATTACAAAAAAAGAAGAACCATGGTTTGAGCATTTGAAAAAATTTGTAGATCAGGGTGTTGATTTCTTCAAACAGGATGGGTCAAATCAGGTAGGAAGTCATCCTGACAGGTTATGGGGCAACGGTAAGCCAGATTCGGAGACACATAACCTGTATCCTCTTCTATATTCACGCCAGATGTACGAAGGTTTTGAAGCATATACTGGTCGTCGCCCTGTGGTTTTTACCCCCTGCGGCTGGACAGGTTTTCAGGCATGGACGGGTACATGGACAGGAGATACAGGTGGGAGGTTAACTACTCTTACCGCTATGCTTAATACTTCGATCGTTGGACATAGCTGGTCAACAAACGACATGGAAGTGACACAAAAAGAAGGCATACATTTTGGTTATCTTCAGCCCTGGAGTCAAATAAATAGCTGGTCTTATTTCAGGATGCCCTGGGTGCAGGGTGCAGAACTTTTAGCAATGCACAAATATTATGCGCAATTCAGGTCAAAGCTTATTCCCTATTTATATTCATGGGCATATTTGGCTACAAAAACCGGATGGCCTATGCTGGTGCCACTCACTATGGAATTTCCGGATGATATAAACTGTCGCAATAACCTTCATCAATATTTGCTGGGTCGTGATTTATTAGTTGGTATTTATAAAAATAATATCTATTTCCCGGCTGGGCAATGGAAAGATTATTGGACAGGTGAAGTCATTGATGGACTTCAGGAAAGAGAAGTTTCATGGCCTGCTGACAGGGGTGGAGCACTTTATGTCCGGTCAGGGGGTATCATCCCGTTTGGCCCGCTTATGCAATACAGGGGCGAAAAGCCAATGAATGAAATCACTCTTTATGTTTTTCCAGATGAAAAAGGATCAACTTTTGAGCTTTATGAAGATGATGGTGTGAGTTTTGAACATCTTACCGGTAAGAATACAATAACCCGTATTTCAGCAAAAAAAGGAGATACAGGATCTATAATGGAAATTGGAGAACCTGAGGGTGATTATGAAGGACAAGTTGAGAACCGTAAATGGAATATTATAATTCATGCTGACAGGGAACCTGTCTCTGTCTGGTACAATGAAAAACCTTTCCCGGAAGAAAGGTATTCCTGGGATGAAAGTAAAAATGAACTGACAATAAAGGGAATTGTTGCTCCGGCAACTATAGAAGTTAAGAAGTAAATTTTTGAATAAACAATGCTTGAGATAGAAAAAATAAAAAATAATTTTCAAATTCCACAATAAAAGGGCAGTCATGATAGTGCGGAAAATAGATTGGAGATTTCAGATAATTATTCATTTTTGTTTCATTTTTGTTTTGTTCAATACTGTGGATGCTCAAAATAGTATGGCTGACAATTGGCGTCCGCTCAATATTCGGCAAGTGAAGGTTAATGGTGAGATTGGCAGGCGTATAGATATAACTATAAATAATAATGTGCTTGTGTTGGATGCAGACAAGGATTTCTTACAACCATTCAAAGATAAAAAACTTGAGGACGGTTATATTGGGCTGGGTAAATTCATTGATTGTGTTGTTCGATTTGCGGCCTATTCGAACACCTCCAACCTGCTGGGATTTAAAAATCATATTATTAGCGAAACTGTTAAGACCCAGGAGGAGGATGGCTACATTGGGATTTTGGATTCAGAATACCGGATGTGGAATTTATGGGATATTCATGAAATGGGGTATCTCATATTAGGATTGACCAACAACTATAAATATTTTAAGGAGGAAGAATCTCTCGAGGCTGCTGAGAAATTGGCTCAATATATCATTAATCGATGGTCAGCTACCCCTAATCGTATTACCAATAGCTGGGTATCAATAAATGTGACTACCACAGGTTTGGAGGAAGCGATGCTCGCCCTTTATGGACAAACGAATAAGCAGCAATATCTTGACTTTTGTGTAAAGGATAGAATGTTGCCAGAGTGGGATGTAGGCATTATTGAAGGCAGATGGGGTAACCTTGAAGGACATGCGTATCATTATTTGAGTCGTTGCCTGGCTCAATTGCAGTTGTATGATATCCAACCGGATTCGGGATTGCTGGTAAATTCCCAAAAAGCAATGGATTTCCTGATTCGTCAGGATGGAATAGTGATACCGGGATTATGTAGTAACCATGAATGCTGGCACAGCAACCAACAGGGATTTTTCAAATTAGGTGAAACCTGTGCTACTGCCTATATGCTTAGATGGTTGAATACGCTCCTTCAAATGAACGGTGACTCACAGTATGGAGATATCATGGAGCGTATTATTTATAACGGGTTGTTTGCGGCTCAATCTCCCGATGGTCGTCATCTTCGTTATTATTCACCTTTTGAAGGAGACCGTGTTTATTTTGATGGTGATACATACTGTTGTCCTTGTAATTACCGGCGTATAATCGCTGAATTGCCGGGGATGATTTATTATCAATGGAATGAGGGATTGGCAATTAATCTTTTTACGGAATCCACAGCAAGTTTTAATCTCAATAAGGATGTAACACTGAATATTCGCCAGGAAACCGATTATCCGAATTCAGGTAAAGTTATAATCTATATCAATCCGGGTAAAACAACTGAATTTCCCTTGCGGCTGCGAATTCCTCGATGGTGCCATGATACATATATTAGTATCAATGGCGAAAGTTTTGATGTTAAAAAGCAAGGAGGTTTTATTACTCTTGATAGAAAGTGGCGTAAGGGTGATAAAATAGAGTTGGAAATGTCAATGTCATGGAGGTTGGTTAAAGGCAGAAAAGCTCAGTCGGGACGTGTAGCTGTAATGAGAGGGCCACAATTATTTTGTTTAAATCCGAATTTACAGGAGAATTTTAACCCTGATATTATGAGGCTTATTGCCATTGACCCGACTTCACTGAAATTATCTAATGTGGATAGTTTAATTCGACCCAATGGCCTTACGTGTCAGGCATACTTTTGGGATCCAAATAATTATAGTGCGCAGTCTAAAGCGCCCATCAAATTACTGCTCACTGAATATGCCGACCCTGGATGTCAGGCAACTTACTTTTTAATAAGGAACCCTAATTCAGAGATATTTGTTGATGATGAGTTATTTGGTGGATATGGGAATTAGGAACTTAATGATTTTCATATTAACTGTAGTAGATATGGGAGGAGAATATGCTGCCGTAATAGAACTTGAAAAAGGAAAAGGGGTATACAGAATTTGTCAGCTACAGCTAAATGACCGGATTAATTCAAATCCGGCCGCTAAGCGGTTTGCAATGAGGGTTTTAGGGGATGTAAATTATGGGGAATAAATTAGTATCTAAAATCAGTTAAGGGTAAAGTCAAATAGATAGAATATTAAATTGTAAAAAATAGATATAAGATGATGAAGAACATTTTTACAGTAGAAAAGGCAATATTATTAGTTTTATGTATGGTGCTGATACCCAATGTGTTTTTGCAAGCACAGGAAAAAGATCCTATATCAACAGATTGGGAGAAAATGCACCAATCAAAGGAGCAGGCATTACAGGATTTTAATGAAGCCAAATTTGGCATGTTTATCCATTGGGGAGCATATTCGGTTCCAGCCGGGATATGGAAAGGGAAAAAAATATCCGGGCTGGGAGAATGGATAATGCACAATGCCCCAATCTCAAGGGAAGAATATAAAAAAATGTGTGCCCAATTTGATCCGGTTAAATTCAATGCGGATGAGTGGGTACAGGCAGCAAAGATGGCCGGGATGAGATATATCGTAGCGATGCCCAAGCACCATGATGGCTTTGCTATGTACGATTCTAAAGTGACGGATTACGATATAATGGATGCATCACAGTTTGAGCAGGATCCAATGGATGAACTGTATCAGGCATGCCAAAAATATGGTGTCAGGTTTTCTATTTATTATTCACATTCTACGGATTGGATGGACGGTGGCGATACCCGTGTTGCCGAATATTTGAAAGATCATCCTGAAGAAAAACAGGTATGGCCATCTAACACCTGGGATCCGGCTCCGGTTAGTTTTAGCGAGTACATTGATAACAAGTCAAAACCTCAAATGCGTGAGTTGCTCCAGAAATTTCCCGGCATGCAGGAAATTTGGTATGATGTTCCAGGACGAATGACCAGGGAGCAAAGTTTTGAATTCTACAAGTTGGCATACGACATTCAGCCATCATGCCTTATCAATAGCCGTGTAGGGAATGGTATGGGAGATTTCTGGATCCCTGGTGATAACAAGATCCCTGCCGATGAAGAAGCAAAGGGTATTTATTGGGAGACCCCGGGTACTCTAAACAATACATGGGGGTATAAAAGCTACGATGTGGACTGGAAGTCTACGAAAGAATTGATTTACTGGATTACAGAAATCACAAGCAAGGGTGGCAATTACCTTTTGAATGTCGGCCCGACAGCCGAAGGGGTATTCCCTGAAGAAAGCATGGTGCAATTGAGGGAAATTGGAGATTGGATGAAGGTAAACGGGGAATCCGTTTACGGGACAAAAAAATGGATTGTAAGCCATGAAGGGCCGACAATTTTGTCCATGAAAGGAACAACTGACAGGAAGCAACATGGGTTCAATACCAGTGTTACTCATGAGGATTATTGGTTCTCAACGAAAGACAACTTCTTGTACATTACCAGCCTGAAGTGGCCTGATAATAAACGAATATTAATAAAATCTTTGCCTCGGTTGAATGGGGATAAGGGCATTATGGTTAAATCGATCAAAATGCTGGGGTGTAATCAAAAAGTGAAATGGAAACAGAAAAAGGGAGGCCTTAAAGTTTTACTGCCTTCCTGTACGCCCAATGTAAACGGTTATGTTTTGAAACTTGAATTATGAGACACTTTTTTTTAAAACACGTTGTTTTTGTCAGTCTCCTTACATTCATCTATGCATTTGGTTGTGATCAGCATAAAATCACGGAATATGGTCTTATTGTCAGTGATAGAACGAGAAATACATGACGCTGATGCGGATGTTGAATTGATTAGTTGGCATTATCTGGGAAGCCTCCATCGGGCAGATTGGGTTTACGAGATTCCATCACACACCTCTAAATGAGTAATACTTTCTTGTCATACTTCCCTTGTTTTTAGGTAGTTTAAACAAGCTTTTAATAAACATAGAAATGCAAATATGAAAAAGAGTAAAAATATTTTTTTAGTAATAATCACAATTTGCCTGCAGCTGTTATCAATAGCTTCTATAGATGCTCAATCACCTGATTGGAGGAATGTAAATCATGGATCACCCATTTATACAAATGGTTATTGTGATCAGCCCTATGTGGTTGTGTTGAATAATGATACATGGCTGTGTGTTTTTACAACCAATGCCGGCCATGAGGGAACCGGAGGACAGCACATTGTCAGTTGCATTAGTGAAGATCAGGGTAAATCCTGGTCTGATCTGGTAAAGATTGAGGAACCGGGAAGAGAATCGGCTTCCTGGTCCATGCCCTATCTGACTGATTATGGAAGGGTTTATGTTTTTTATGATTATAACGGTGACAAAATTCACGAACTCAATGGCAAAAAGAACATAAGGGAGGATATGATTGGGTGGTATTGCTATAAGTTTTCAGAAGATGAGGGTAAAACCTGGTCAAAACGCTATCGTCTGGATGTTCGTAAAACGGAGGTTGATTTGAACAATGACTGGGAAGGAGAAGTTCAGATAATGTGGGGGATAGGTAAGCCGGTAGATGTTGATAGCGGGATGATGTTTGCATTTACAAAAATCGAGAAATATATGCTGAACTACAGTGAAGGTTGGTTTTTCAGGTGTGACAATATCAACACAGAAAAAGATCCGGATAAACTAAAGTGGGTCATGTTACCTGAATCACAAAATGGATTGAAAAATGAGTCATTGGGCCCCATTAACGCTGAGCAGAACATTTTCCAGATGAACAATGGCGCATTATATTGCATGCACAGGACTATTTCCGGGCATCCTGCTGAATCCTATTCCTATGATGGTGGAAAAACCTGGACTATGCCTGAGGTTCCAAAATATGAAAATGGAATAGAGCTGAAAAATCCACGGGCATGTCCTCGGATATGGAAATGTAAAAATGGCAAATACCTCTTCTGGTATCATAACAATGGGGGTTGGAGTTTTTTTAATAGAAATCCTGCCTGGATAAGCGGAGGAATTGAAAAGGATGGTAAGATTCTCTGGGGACAACCTGAAATATTGCTTTATGAAGATGAAATCGGGGTACGTATGAGCTATCCGGATTTAGTTGAACAGGATGGTAAATACTGGATCACCGAAACCAACAAAGCAATTGCCCGTTGCCATGAAATACCGGCAGACTTTTTTAATATGATATGGTCCCAATTCGAAAGAAAAATTATAACCGAGGATGGACTGTTGAAGGAGTGGTCTGGGAAGGACTTAAAACCTGAAGCAACACTATATTTATCAGCAAGTGATCAATATGATTTACAAAGTGGATTTACCTTGGATTTCAGATTGTCATTAAGCAATCTAAATCCTGATCAGGTTATCTTATGCGCTAAAAGTGAAAATGGCAAAGATATCGAACTAAGGACAGGTGAATATGGCTCGATTGAAATCAGGATCAGTGATGGATTGCATACTGATTTCTGGAATTCTGATCCGGGTCTTATACCTGCATATGGCGAGCATTGTATTTCGGTGACTGTTGATAACGGTCCAAAAATCATTCAGTTTGTGGTTGACGGGATTGTTTGTAACGGAAGAGATTTTCGGGAATTTGGTTGGGACCGGTTTGTAGCAAATATGGAAGATTTTCGTTTTGATAGTATTGAAGTTGGGAAATTAGCTACGGGACAACTAAGGCCAGAGGGCAGATTAACCAATTTAAGAATATATAGCAGACCTTTAATGAATACGGAGCTTATTGGTAATCATAGGAATAACTAAGAGTTTTGATAGTTAGTTAGGGTCTACTGAAAAAGTCTGTGGTGCATCAGATACAAAGCCGCAAGGCGAAGTTGTATATTAATACTACGATGCCGTAGCAATGTAGTAGATGATGTGCCACAGGCTAACATATTAAATGAAAGGTTTATTGACATATGTAGCAATATGTTTGCATTTTATAGAGTGATATTCGTTATAATTGATTGTATATTAAATGATTATGTGTTTTTCAGTAGACCCTAGTTTAAAATGGGAGAAGTACATTCACCTAACTCAAAATTATAAAAAAAAGTTATACTCTAAAAAATATAGGCATACAGGAGATTTTAATTGGAGTTATAAACTAATTTGGATGCAATTGAATAGCTTTAACTCATATATTGGATCAATTCCGGTTTAAAAAACTGAAGTTAGTCATTTAAGTAGTTGAGATTTGAAAACAATAGTATTTTTGCACATTGTAACTTTAATTTTTTCTTCATATTTCAGTATGCTTGCTGATTTTGAAGAAAAGTCAACAAAAAAGGAAACAAAGTGCATTAATTTGGTCATCGCCGCTGAATCAAAAAAAAGACACCCATCTAAAATCCTACACAATATGAAGCTTGATGTTTCTCATGATTTCACAAAAGAAGATTCGCCTTTCCCTGAGGATATGGAATGTTTGCCTCAACCGGTTTATAAGCATCGTAAAGATGGCAAGCCTGGCAGGGAAATCATCATTACCTTCATAGGTGGAAAAATATACAATAATGCACAGATAGAAGTAGCTGTTGATGGACGGACTGAAATCACTAATCTGACACCTCATGATAGTGGGGACTCAGGTTGCAGTGTGCTGTTGCCGGCAAATATTGGCTTAGAAAAGGAGGCAAAGGTTATTTTGACTTTGCGTCAGGACAATAAGAAATTGAAAAAGGCCGTGATTGTACCACCCATGCGTCACTGGACCTTGTATCTCTACAATCATTCCCATGTAGATATTGGCTATACTAACACTCAGAAGAATGTTGAGCTTTTGCATAAAACCAATATCATCGAAGGCATTAAGCTTGCTGAAGCTACTAAAGATTATCCAGAAGGCTCCCGTTATCGATGGAATCCTGAGATCACATGGCCTCTGGAACGTCTTTGGCAATCGATGCCTGAAGAGCGGGAGTATGTTTTGAAAGCCATTCGCAATGACTATTTGTGCGTTGACGCCAGCTATTTAAATCTTATCACCAGCATTTGTTCTGATGAAGAGATGTTTCATGCTTTTAGTTTCAGCCGAAAAATGGAGAAACTCACAGGCAAACCAATGGATGTTTTTCAGCAAATGGACATTCCGGGTATTTCATGGGGACTGGTGCCGGTCATGGCACAGGAAGGCGTGCGTTACATCATGTCGTGGCCGAATACCGTCCGGTCGGGCAGTGCACATAGCCTTGACGGCCACCCATTCTGGTGGGTTGGCCCGGATGGAAAATCCAAAGTACTTTTCTTTCAGCCCGATGGTTATGCCAATAGTGGTAGTATGACCAAAGGAAGAACAACCGGACGTCCATGGTTTGGTCAACGCGACGCATCCAAAGTTCCGGCTGTTATTAAAACCGGCAGTGCCAATGTCAATTTCACAGATAAACTTATTGACATGGAAAAGGCAAAATATCCATACGATTTTTTTGTGTTCTCCTGGACCTTGTGGGATAATTGTCCACTAGATGCTGATATCCCCGATGCTGTGAAAGCATGGAATGAACAACATGCCTACCCACACATAATTATTGCCGGAGGCCATGAAATAATGGAAATGATAGAGAAAAATTATGGAGACCAGCTTCCAGTAGTGAAAGGAGACTATACCGAATACTGGACCGATGGACTGGGTACTGCTGCAGGTCTCACCGCCATGAATCGTAATGCAAAAGAGCGGCTCACCCAGGCAGAAATCCTCTGGACAATGCTTCGTCCAGGCCAATATGCACCACGAGACGAATTTGATGAAGCCTGGCGTTATATCTCTCTCAGTTCCGAACACACATGGTGCTTTGAAAATCCTTCAGAGCCCTTCTTTCAGGATGCAATATGGAAAGTCAAACAGGATTATTTTCATCAGGCCAGTGATCGCACACAAGCTTTGTTCGATGATGCCCTTGCTCCAGCCACAGACAAGTCCAACGGTGCACTCGGCCCGCAGGAAGGTCCATCTGATGGAGGTGTGGCAGTTTTTAATACTAATTCATGGGAACATGGTGGGCTTGTTATTCTCACAAAAGCTGAAAGCCTTCTCGGCGACCGTGTTATAAATGAACAGGGCAAGGACGTACCAACGCAGCGTCTTTCTACAGGAGAACTTGTGTTTATATCCTCTGATGTTCCCGCTTTTGGGTCTCGCCACTACCGTGTAAAAAATGGAAAGAGTCCACTTTCAGATGGATGTGAAATAAGTGGAACTACACTCAAAAACCAACATCTCCGTATTTTCATTGATCCGGAAACAGGTAATATTTCAGAACTCATAAAGCTTGCTACAGGGCACAATTTCGCTGATATGAAAGTAAATGGCGGACTTAACGCTTTTCGTTGGTTGCCAGCCAATATTGATTCTCCTAAGGCTGATTCCAGCATCGTCATTACCACAGTAGAATCGGGGCCATTGGTTGTGGAGTTATGCGTAACTTCTAAAGCTGTCGGTTGTCGTGCTGTGTCTCGTTCTGTTCGGCTCGTACAGGGGCAGCCATGGGTAGAGATTAGTAATGTTGTGGATAAGCTTCCACTCGTCGGGAAGGATGGTGTCCATTTTGGATTTGGCTTTGATATTTCTCATGGAATAACACGCGTGGATATTCCGTGGGGGGTGATGGAAATTGAAAAAGATCAGTGGCCGCAAGGCAATCGTAACTGGATTCCTATGCAGCGATGGCTTGACATTTCAAACGACAAGGAAGGTGTGACCTGGTGCTCACTCGATGCCCCTCTTTTCGAATACGGAAACATGACGGCCAATCTTGATACAAAGTGGGGAAATGAAGGAGCCTGGATCAGTAAACTCGAGCCCAGTTCAACTGTCTATTCATGGGTGATGAATAACCATTGGATCACCAACTTCCCACTGACGCAGGACGGACCGGTAACTTTCCGTTATCGTATACTGCCACATGGTGCGTACGATGCTATCACAGCTAACCGCTTCGGGATGGAACAAGCGCGACCTTTGGCTCATGTAGCGGCCAATAATGATCCTGTGCTTAAGCCGCTTGTCGGATTCAACAATGACCGAATCTCCGTATCGATCCTTAAACTCAGTACCGATGGCAAGGCTACTATCCTGCGTCTGCGGTCGCTTTCTTATAAGGATGAAATAGTGAAGATTACCTTTCCCGCCGGGACGCCTAAAAGTTTGTGTATCTGCAACATAAGAGAAGAACCAGGACAAGAAGTTTCTGGTGAAGTAACGGTGCCGGCAATGGGGATGATGACTCTGCGTGCAGTATGGTAAAA
>Ga0164313_10002354_pt1:5000-16988 | contig 16988 bp, 12 predicted proteins | sample GuaBasSedimGuay4_FD_113735 | JGI IMG/M metagenome (GOLD analysis project Ga0164313, IMG submission 113735) | Subseafloor sediment microbial communities from Guaymas Basin, Gulf of California, Mexico - Guay4, Core 4569-4, 0-3 cm | ecosystem: Environmental > Aquatic > Marine >...
AGCCGACCCACATCCAGAGCGAGGCGATGATCAGGGCTGGCATGACGAAGCGCGGGTCCTGAATCCAGGGGAAGTCGAGGTCGAATCCAATCAGCCGATACAGGATATTGTTGAGCAGCCCGGTCCGTTTTTGAAAAATGACGCCAAAGATCACGCCGACAAAAACCGCGCCGACCAGGGCGGGCGAAAAGAAGATCAGCCTGAAGAAGCCTCGTCCCTTCATCGATGGCCGATTGAGCATCATGGCCAGAGACAGCGAGAGGGGCAGCAGCAGGACGACCGAGGCGGCTGCATAGACGAACGTGTTGCGGGTCGCGATCCAGAATATGGGGTCTCCGAGCAGGTTCTTGAAATTGTCCAAGAAGACGAACTCTGAGAATCCGGGGCCAAAGGTTTGCTGGGTTGCGAGCACCACCGATTGCAGCAGCGGATAGATGACAAAGGTCGAAAAGACCAGGAGGAAGGGGGCCAGGAAGACGTAGGGCACCCAGAGGCTGTGGGTTCGGTATTTGGCTGCCATCAGGATTCGTTTCGGTCGATGAAGATGTTGCGGTTGACCTGCCGTTCGACGTCCTTCTGAGCCCTGCCCAGGAGTTCGCGAGCTTTGGGATACAGGACGTCGGGGTCATAGATTTTTTCCGCCCCCGCATATTTGATCAGGCGGCCATAGGCGATGCCCACTTCCACTCCGGCCAATTCGAGGAAGGGCGAGGCGGAGCGGACGGGTACATGCGGTGCCTGATTGATGAAGAGGCGCCCGTTGGGCTGACCGGAATAAAAGGGATCGGGTTCATCGTAAAACGGGTCATCCCAAGTCGCTTTCACCGGTGATATGATATTGGTGACCGCGAACATATCTCTCGCAATCTCCAAGTCGGAATAAAGACTGACCGCGATTCGCAGGGCATCTTCGGGGTTCGGATTTGACTTCGGAATCCCGACCATGGTGCCTCCCATTACCGTGGTGCGACGTCCACCTTCCTCCCAGGCCGGCAGTGGCATCAGCTTGAGCTTCCCAGCCAGAGATCCGAGGTAGAGGCGCTCTTGGCCGGCCCGCCAATCGGGGGTCAACCAGGCCAGGACGTAACCGTCCATCTGGAGCTTGCGACCCGGTCCATCACCGATGGTCTTGTCAGCGGTCAGTTTATTTGGTCCAGCCGCGGCCCACACCGCGAACTTTGATAAGACCCGAGCGTTCAGCTCGGTGTCGATCGACACCCGGTCGTCCTCGTCAAAGTAATCGCCTCCCGCCTGCATGATCAGGGGCGTGATGATGCCGGCGCTTGCCTCCGCCATTTCGAGGATATACTGATCCGGCCGGCCGTCTCCGTTCAGGTCCTTCACCAAAGGACGCATGGCCTCCATGAATTTGTCCCAGGTATCGAGTTCTTCGACGTCGATTCCGGCCGCTTCGACCAGGTCGGCCCTGTAGGTCAGTAGGACCGGATGGACATCGTGAGGCAGGCCAAAGATGCGCCCGCGGGTCGTCCACCCGGAAAAGGAGGGTTCGTTGAACTGCTCGTAGATGCCCTTCTCATGCAGAATGTCGGTCAGGTCGGTGAAGCCGACCGCTTCAAGCGGTCCGCGCCAGGCCTTTTTGGCCGCCCCCGTAGTCACCTCGAGCATTTCCGCGATGGGTGTTCCGGTGAAGAAACTCGACATCATCCGTCGTTCGAGGGCCCGGCCCTCGAGGAGCACGAGGTTGACATTTTCTTCCCCGGTCGCCTTCCACCGATCGATAACCGGTTTGTAAGAGCTGTAGTGAGGGCGGGAGGTGACCCAGAACTCCAGCCCTTCGATGGTGGATTCAGGGCGCATCCAGACGATGATGGTCGAAACGGTGGCAAGGATCGCGATGACGAGAAAGCCGGGGGAAAACCGATCGGTGATCTTGTCGATTCTGAAAGGGGCCATGTTTGCGAAAGAAACTGCTTCGGGGGTCGGGGAGGGGTGTCGGTAAGGCCCGAGATTGCAGCTCGTCTGGGGGCAACGCGAGACCGAAAAATGAATCCAACAGGATCACTCCGGCACAGGCTGACGCGCCTATTTGCTTCCCTCGCCGACCCCGTGTCCGCATGCTTCCTTTTCCCCGTTCGACGCTTTTTATGGTCAAAAAAGAACGACTGCTTTAGTTGAACAGCAAGAGATGGCAAAACACCCCCCCTCGAACCCTCCGTCGATTCTGGTTGCAGACGATCAGGACGACGTCCTCAAATCCCTGCGTCTTCTCCTGAAAGGTGAGGGGTACGATGTGGTTTGCGTGGACTCACCCGAGAAGGTCTTGAAGAGATTCAAGAAGAGGTCGTTCGACGTGATTCTTATCGACCTCAACTACACCCGGGACACAACTTCCGGCCAGGAAGGCCTCGACCTGATTCGCGACCTTCTCGGCTATGATGAATCGGCGACGATCGTCGTGATGACGGCTTGGGCAACCATCGAGGTTGCGGTCGAGGCCATGCGACTCGGGGCCCGGGACTTCGTGCAGAAGCCCTGGGACAATGCCCGCCTGCTGACCATCCTCTCCACCCAGGTCGCCCTCAGTTGTGCTTTGCGCAAGGGCGATCGTCTTGAGAACGAAAACCGCCTGCTGCGAGAGCAGGGGAAGTCATCACTGTTGGCCGACTCCAGGGCAATGCAGCCCGTTCTGGACATGATCGATCGGGTTGGACCGTCGGATGCCAACGTCCTGATAACCGGTGAAAACGGCACCGGAAAGGGTGTTGTCGCCCAGGCCCTTCACCGCAGGTCGGATCGGTCGGATCGGCCCTTCATCACCGTGAATATGGGAGGGCTTTCGGCCGGGGTTTTCGAGAGCGAGCTGTTCGGTCATGTCAAAGGCGCGTTTACCGATGCGAAGTCGGATCGGGCAGGACGGTTCGAATTGGCGGACGGCGGGACGCTTTTCATGGACGAGATTGGCAATATCCCGATGGAGCAGCAGAGCAAACTGCTTCGCCTGCTCGAAACCGGAGAGTTTGAGCGTGTGGGTTCGTCACGCACCCTCCAGGCCGACGTCCGAATCCTCACGGCCACCAACTCGGACCTGAACAAATCCGTGGATGACGGAAGTTTCAGACAGGACCTGCTCTACCGTCTGAACACCATCCACCTGCATCTGCCTCCATTGAGGGAACGAGGTGAGGATGTTCAACTTCTGGCCGAGTTTTTCCTCGAGCGTCATCGGGAGAAATACCGCAAGAGCATTATCGGGTTCGGCGCAGCCGCATTGAAGTGTCTTCAGACCTACGACTGGCCGGGTAATGTGCGGGAATTGGACCATGCGGTGGAGCGTTCAGTTCTACTCACCCGCGGCTCGGAGATACACCCGGAAGATCTCAATCTGCGAGCCGGCAGGAACCCCACGGCCAACCTGGATGAGATGAGCCTCGAAGACGTGGAAAAATACCTGATTCAGAGAACCCTGACCCGGCATGGGGGTAATGCCACTCGTACGGCTGAAGCGCTCGGATTGAGCCGAAGCGCCTTTTACCGGAGACTCCAGCGATTCGGGCTGTGACCACGACTTCTCTCAGCATGGCCGCATCCCAAGGCAGGCGAAAACCGGTTTCCTACCAGAAACGCGTCCTGTGGCTGGCCCTTTTATGTGGTGTCCCGGGTGCGACCATGACGCTGCTTCTGCTCCAGGCTGGTTCATTCACGGGCAAAACCGTGTTTACCATTCTCTTCTTCCTTCTGGCAGGATGGTTGAGTCTTGTAGCCCTGCTCTACAACCGGGTCATTCGTCCCCTGCAGACGGCATCGAACATGCTCTCGGCGATCAGAGAAGGCGACTTCTCCATGCAGGCCGGATCTGTCGACGACGAAGATGCGCTTGGCCAGTTGATGGCCGAGATCAATACGGTCTCCGCCTTGATGCGAGACCAGAGATTGGGTGCGGTTGAAGCGGGCGCCCTCTTGAACAAGGTGGTTGAGGAAATCGACGTCGCCTTCTTTACCTTCGATTCCGACTCCCGTCTGAATTCGATTAACGCCGCAGGTGAGAAACTACTGCTCAAATCGTCGTCTGAAGTGGTCGGAATGCCCGCGACCGACCTCGGCCTCGAACAGTTCCTGAGGGAGGACTTCCGACGTCCCATGGAGTTTGCGTTTCCGGCCAAGTTCAGCCGATGGGGGTTCACCCGTGGTGGATTTCGCGATCACGGAGTCCCCCAGACTCTGTTGCTGGTGGCCGATCTGAGCCAACCGCTTCGGGAGGGGGAACGGCAGGCTTGGCAGCGCCTTATCCGGGTCCTGGGTCACGAATTGAACAACTCTCTGGCTCCGATCAAATCCCTTTCGGACACCCTGGCCCGTATGGCGAGAATGAACCCCCTGCCCGAAGACTGGCGGGCCGATCTGACCGAGGGTCTCGAAGTGATTGCGAGTCGTTCCGACAAACTCAACCGCTTCATGGAGGGTTATTCGCGCATCGCCCGATTGCCCCCGCCCAATAAGGAAATTCTGGATGTCGGGGAGCTTCTTCGGCGACCGATCTCGCTGGAGACACGGGTGGCGGTGGAGTTGATCGAAGGACCGGATTGCAGCATCGAGGCCGACGCGGGGCAGATTGAACAATTGATCATCAATCTGCTCAAGAACGCAGTGGAGGCGATTCGTGAAAAAGACGAGGGCGGGATCCGGGCCGGGTGGATGCTTTCGGATGGATCAGTCGAGATCTGGATCGAAGACGATGGCCCGGGTATCGCCAATCCCAGCAATCTTTTCACCCCGTTTTACAGCACCAAGAAAGGGGGGTCGGGTATCGGTCTGGCCCTTTCCCGGCAGATCGCCGATGCCCACGATGGCACCCTCACCATTGACAATCGTTCGGACGCCATGGGCTGCCGAGCCAGGCTGATGCTCCCGGTGAGGACAACCTGACCCGGATGTATCCGATTCTGACTGTCCCATTTCCGGGACGCCCGTTGTCTCGATACCGACACGCATACCGGATGATCGGGAGAGCTTCAATCGATGTTAGGATTTTTACTAGTTGAAAATCAAGACGTTGGACTGTTCGCACCCAATCTGGCACGGAGATTGTTTAGTGACAGGCGGTGGACCGGCTAATTGGGTCGCGCCGCCATCTCCTAATGAAACCTTCCGCCGCTCCCTTCCTCTCACTTCCAATCCTGTTCATCCTGATTTCTTCCGTCGGCCTTGCCTGGTCTGGATGGGAACTCTGGGAGACCATTGTCTTGAACCTGATACTCTTTGGAGCCGTCGCGACTTACCTGGCTCCTAAACTACCCGTCTCCGCCGTCGGCCATGACGCGGAGGGTGTTGTCATCACCCCGTCGCGGCCGGATCCTGTCCAGTCGGAAGGACCCTTGACCGAGAGTTCGGGCTTGATCACCCGAAGCCGTGGCGACGATGAATGCACGATCTGGGACTGTTTCTGAGGGGCGATTGAAATCGACCGCAAGGTGAACCTGAGCTACCGTTCCGCTGAAATTCATCCGAACCATCCAATCGGGATGATTGCCACCACCTCCTGGTCAACTGAGACCCACCTCGGAAGCGACAATAGAGAACCCATGATCAACGGCACCGCCTCCCTGCTCAGGCTTGAGGGCATCACCAAGGTTTTCCTCACCGACGAAATCGAAACCCATGCTCTCTCCGGTATCCACCTCGAGGTGACGAAGGGAGAGTTCCTGGCCATTTCAGGGCCGTCCGGCTGCGGAAAGTCAACCCTCCTGGCCATTCTCGGCCTCCTGGATTCCCCCACCGAGGGGCGGTACCGCCTGAACGGGCGGGAAGTGGCCAACCTCGACCTTGAGGAACGCGCCCGAATCCGCAACCGCGAGGTCGGTTTCATCTTCCAGAGCTTCAACCTGATCGGCGACCTCAGCGTATTTGAGAATGTGGAGTTGCCGCTCATCTATCGTGGCGTGAAGCCGGCCGAGAGGAAGTCACGGGTGATGGATACCCTGGAGGAAGTGCAGATGAGCCACCGCAAGAAGCATCTTCCGAGCCAGCTCTCAGGGGGGCAGCAGCAACGTGTGGCCGTGGCACGGGCCCTGGCCGGGGATCCCGAGATCCTCCTTGCCGACGAGCCGACTGGAAACCTCGACTCGAAGAACGGTGAAATTGTGATGGAGTTGCTCCGGAAGCTCAATGAGGAGGGCACCACCATCTGCATGGTCACGCACGACGAACGCTATACGAGGTCAGCGCGCCGGATCGTTCAGCTCTTCGACGGAAAGATTGTCGACGAAACCACCCATGGGGAGACACCATGACAGGGCCATCGCGAGATTCGGTATTTGACCCGCGATCCGGTCTGTTGCCTTCCGGCCCGGCGCGCCTTCCGCGTCGATCTTCTGACCCTTCCATGGGAAGGGGGAAGCTCGTTTTATCATGATCCGCGCCCTTGAACATTTCTGGCAGGATCTCCTTTTCGGCTTTCGAATGATGGGGAAACAGCCGGTTTTCACCGCAACGGCGGTCTTTGCACTGACCATTGGGATCGGCTTCGTGACCAGCCAGTTTACGGTTCTCAACGGGTTCATCCTGCGGCCACTGCCTTTTGAGGATGCAGATCGCCTGCTCGACCTGTCGCCTGCCGTCTCGGGTGAATTCCCGGCCGATGAAAAGACGTCCCCGTTCAACTTATCGGCCTTCCTGCGGTTCTGTGAACGGCAGAATTCCTTTGAGAATATCGCCGGGCTTTTACTCGGTACAATCAACGTCAGCGACGGCGAATCTCCGCAGAGATACGATGGCTCGTTCGTCTCCCATAACTTTGACGATGTGCTCAGGGTGAAGCCGGTGCTGGGTCGTGCGTTTGGCCCGGAGGACGGGGCCGAGGGTGTGGAGCCGCGCCTGCTCATCAGTTATCGTGTGTGGAAGCGTGACTTTGCGGGGGATCAGGGTGTGATCGGCAGGAAGGTCCTGATCAACAGCGAACCGGGCCGGATTATCGGCGTCATGCCGCCGAAATTTCACTTTCCAAAAATGGAGGACGCCTGGTTGATTGCGCCGGTATCCGGGACTTCGGATTCTGAGAATCTCGAGCGCTGGGTCAGGGCCGTCGGACGGTTAAAGGACGGCGTGTCCGTCGATGAAGCTCAGATCGATGGCGATGCGACCATGGCGGCGATTGCCGGTACGCTTCCCGATCACCTGCAGAAGTTCTCGCAAATTCGCCTCCAGACAATTCAGAAGGCGGTCATTCCGGCCCTTACCGTGAAGGTGCTTTGGGTGATGCAGATTGCCGTGTTCTTCATCCTCTTTATCGCCTGCGCGAACGTCGCCAATCTTCTTCTCGCCCGCTCGGCAGTTCGGGGACGGGAATTGGCCATCAGGAGTGCCTTGGGGGCGTCCCGCCGCCGGATCATCATGCAGATGTTGAGCGAAAGCCTGGTTCTTTGTCTGCTCGGTGCGGTTGGCGGTGTCCTCTATTCGATTTGGGGCATGGAATGGGTGTCGTCCTTGGTGAGGGATGCTGATCTGCCCTATTGGATCGATTTTTCGCTTGATGGCAAAATCCTGGCCTTTGTCTGTGTGGTGACCGTGATCAGTTCGCTCGTCTCCGGGATCATCCCCGCGATTTATGCCTCCCGCACGGATGTGAACGATAGGCTGAAGGACGGTGGAAGGACCGCTTCCGGCCTCCAAATCGGGCTTTTCGCCAAATCGCTTATCGTCGTCCAGATCAGCTTGTCTTTCGTCCTCCTTATCCTGGCCGGATTGATGCTTCGATCGGTCACTATCCAGGGTCAGATGGACTTGCCTTTCGACCCGGAGAACGTGCTCGGTGCACGGTTCGGTCTCTTTGAAGGAGAATACCCTCAGGATCAGGACTTGAGACAGTTTGCGCAGGAACTGGCCGGCCGGCTGACCGGGCACGAGAGCATCGAGGCCGCATCGGTGACGACCCGGATCGAGTACGCCAACAGTTATCAAGGTCGATTCCGGACCGACGCCATGCAGGATGACGCGGACGAGATCCACGCTTATTTCGAGGCGGTCCTTCCCGGTTATTTCAACGCCATCGGAACCGGGGTGCTGTCCGGACGCGATTTCACTGAAGCCGATACCGCCGATTCCGAACCGGTCGTGATCGTTAATGAGTCATTTGCGCGCCGCCACTGGCCCGCCGGACCGGTCCTGGGTCGCCTGGTCGACATCAGGTTTGAAATGAGCGATGAACCTGTCTGGGCCCGAGTGGTCGGGGTGGCGCCCGACCTCCAGATGGTCGGCTTCGACGGCGATTTGGCTGAGGGCGACGGCGTTTTCCTTCCGTTCCTCCAGAAACCGACCCGCTTTATGACCGTGGTCCTTCGGGGAAGGGAGGGCATCGATTTGCAATCGCTGGTTCCAGTGTTGCACCGAACCGCCCGTTCTCTCGACCAGAACCTTCCGCTATATTGGGTCAGATCCTATCAGGATTCGATCGACCGGATGCTGACCGGTACCCGCGTTGTGACCACCATGTTCGTCGCTTTCGGATTGGCTGCCCTTTTCCTCGCGGGAATGGGCATATTCGCCGTGGTCACCTATTCGGTCAATCAACGCAGATCGGAGATCGGCATCCGGATGGCCTTGGGCGCACAGGTCGCCGATATCAAGGGACTGGTCGTCCGGCAGGGTTTTCTGCAGCTCGCGGCCGGTCTCGGGATCGGCGTGGTCCTTTCGGTCATCCTCAGTTCTCTTCTCCGATCCGCCCTGCTTGGGGTGGGCCCAAACGACGCGGTCACCTACCTGCTCTCAACCGTCATCCTGACCATTGTCTCGACCGCGGCTTGCGTTCTACCCGCGCGCAAGGCAGCGCGGGTGGACCCCATGGTCGCCCTGCGCAACGAATAACCCGGCCGACCGAGGAACCGGGCAAACCAACCGTTGCTACGTCTGATTTTGCACTGGGTTCCGAAAAGGTAGGGCGTGGCCTCCGGACGCGCCGTCGAAGGGCAGCGTTTGGTTTTGCACTGGGTTCCGAAAAGGTAGGGCGTGGCCTCCGGACGCGCCGTCGAAGGGCAGGCACATTCGTTGAGATTTAGCCAATGGGACGGCGCGTCCGGGTATCTCATCAGTTTGCTTTCGCGCCGGCATGAAGACCGTCAACCTGAGCTTGCAGGAGCAACTCAGTTGCGACGTATGATTTTCCCGACTCAGGGTTGCGTTAAAAGAGCGGTTTCTGTGCCGAGAAAGCCCCGCCCAGACCCGCCGGCGTTTGAAACAGCAGGACCGAACAGATTGCCCACGAGAGAAAATGCGGGCTGAGGTTGGAAAATTGATGCGAGATTTGCATTGATTCCCCTGTGGGATGGGGTAAGACGGAGCCCTATGCCTAAGTCATCTTCTTCAAAAACAAAGAAAAAACCTAATGCCGCCTTCATGAAGCCTGTTACCCCGGACGAGGCGCTTGCCGCCGTGGTCGGGAGCAAACCGCTTCCCCGGACCGAGCTGACCAAGAAGCTCTGGGTCTACATCAAGAAGAACAACCTGCAGAACCCAAAGAAGAAAACCGAGATTATCGCCGACGCCGCGCTCAAGGCTGTCTTCGACGGGAAGAAAAAGGTTACGATGTTCGAGATGACCAAACTGGTTTCCGGTCACGTCAGCTAACCGGGGATTCGTTCATTATCTTCTAAGACCCGCCAGAATCTGGCGGGTCTTTTTTTGCCCACGGGATCATTGCTCATTCTCTTGCATGCCAATGCGAGAGTTGTGCTTTGTCCCCCTCGTATTGGCAAAGGAACTCAGATCCTCGACCAACTCCTTTGACGAAGCGCCATTCCGGCGTGGTTCAAATGACAACACTGAGGTGGGTTCAGGAGGGGGGCGGCGGGTTTTCGACCTTCGGGATCGTCAGCACAGCGACGTTGCTACATTTATTCCGCTTGTATCAGTGTAGCCACGCCGCTGTGTCGGCGTGTAACGCAGGTATGGCCAGTGGCATCAGGCATGGACTCCATTTCCTCGATACTGTCCCTCAGGGTGCCTGACTTGGTGCCGTTCCGGTTTGACCCCCTGTTCGCAGGTACTTTCCTGATACTCTTGGTATCCCTGGCAACTCCGGTTCTGGCGGAATCGCCGGAGACTTCGGATCCCGAGGCACTGATGACAGCGGGTCTTTGGACCGAAGCCGAAACAGCGGCACAGACCATGGTGGCACAGGAACCCTCAAACGCCTTGGGCTGGTATTTCCTGGGACGGGCTCTGTTTGAGCGGGGCCGACCGGCCGACTTGGGTGATGCGGTTTCGCACTTGTCCCGAGCGGTCTCACTTGAGCCCGGGTTTGCGCCCGCCTGGTACTGGCAGGGGCGGGCAAGTGGCCAGCTGGCGGGCAGCGGTGGTTTGATGGAGAGGATCCGTCTGGCCGGCAAGACGCGAGAAGCGTTTGCCGGAGCTCTTGAACTTGACCCGGAAAATTTCGAATACGCCTACGCGCTGGTCCAGTTCTATCTGCGTGCGCCTGTAATGGTTGGAGGGGGCAGGGAAAAGGCGGAGGAAGTGAGCCTGCGATTCACCGGTCAAAAGCCCGGGGAGAAACTGCTGCTTGAGGCCTCTGTCTCTCTGGCGGGAAACGACGACGAACGGGTCGTGTCGCTGCTTTCTGAAGTCGGCGACATGGATGATCGCTCGATTCGGAGCACCTGGAAAGAGATCGCTCTTCAACTCGGGCGGAGACAACTGTCTGAGCAATTGTGGAATGCGGCGGCCGGGACCTATGGGTTGATCATCGAAAGATTGCCTGACCTTCCGGTCGGCTACCTGGGAATTGGCCGGGCCCTCGAAGGCAACGGCAGGATCGACGAAGCCCGCGAGGCCTACGGCAGATGTGTGACACTCGCGCCCGGCAGTCCCGCCGCCGAGGACGCGAAGAACCGACTGAACGCCACTGAGGGTACCCGATCAAAAGGGGTCAAACGTCAAAGGTAAAATTATGATCTGGTTCCGAATCAGTTATCGGATCGGGCGATGCTGATAGCGTTGCGGATTGCGACGAACGAAGGGGCCTTTCATGTGATCGACTGCAGAAATTACCGTTCGCAGGAATACCGAAAATATTACCTTTGACGTTTGACCCCTTTTGAGCGGATCCGGACACGATATGGAGAAGCGGGCGATCCCGTGGTCCGAAATCCTCAATGAGGAGACTGCACGGCTGTCACCCCTTTTGTAATTCCCGCCCAGCTTAAGAGCCGGTTTCGTTTTCGGCGCCCTTCGGTGGCCGCTTCGGGACTTCACTGGTAGAGGCGATGAGCAACAGACCGACCGAAGCCCATAACGCGACAATCGCAAGCCACTGCCAGAATGCGAAGCTGAGCCAGGTAGGGATGTCCGCTTCGGCCTCCTTATCTGTCCAGCCCGCACCGCGCCGGCGCAGGTACAGCAGGAGTTGAGAGATCCCGATTGCGGCAAGCGGAACGGACACAGACAGGAACGCCCACGACGCATGCTCCCCACGTCGGGAAACCTGTAGCGACAGCCCGAGCGTCCCGCAGAAGAGGCATAGAAAGGTCGCAAATGCGAGCGCCTCATGCGCTTGGTAGATTTGATCCGAGAGGTGACGTACCGCGAGACGCTCGATCGCCACCAGCATCCCGAAAACCAGGCCGCAGCGGAGAGCGCCAATCGAGATCCACTCTATCCGATCGCGTCGGACGTCCGGAGCCCTCAGTCGATCGACCACTGGCCAGAGCAGACCCATTGATACTCCCAGCGCCCCGGATAACCATATGCCCCCTTTGGGATTATATTTTCGCGAGGCCAAGCCCGAGATGACGTCGCGGGTCCAGTCGAATTCGCCGGGGTAGTTCCATACCGCCAGGCCGATACCAAGCGCCATGATGCCGATACCCAAAACGTAGAAGGCCCAGGCCAGGCGATCGCTAGAATGCATCAATCTGCGTTCCCCTCCAGTTCCTCACCTTACGAGCGACAGTCCGAATCGAACAGTCTCCGTACTCTGGTCGTAACCGAGCAGGCTCTCGCCGTATCCGTTCCAGTACTGCACATGAAGGAATGTGGCGA
>Ga0164313_10002355_pt1 | contig 16988 bp, 11 predicted proteins | sample GuaBasSedimGuay4_FD_113735 | JGI IMG/M metagenome (GOLD analysis project Ga0164313, IMG submission 113735) | Subseafloor sediment microbial communities from Guaymas Basin, Gulf of California, Mexico - Guay4, Core 4569-4, 0-3 cm | ecosystem: Environmental > Aquatic > Marine > Hydrothermal vents...
CGAACTTTCGGGCTGTGATTATATTATTTTTTCGTAGGGGCGATCCTTGTGATCGCCCCGATTAGGGCGAATACAAGATTCGCCCCTACTATGAAAAATGGAAATTCCTATACTATAAATTTACATTTTCAGGGGTTGAGGCGCACGCATGGCAAGGCGCGAGGAGGGCGAATAGCAGGGCTATTTAACCAACGAGCAACGCAGCCACGCGGGATGGATCGGCGCATCAAAATGTGAAGTTATTTTTGAGCGAGCCCTTAGTTCACAGTATCCGTTGTCGATTGAAAAAGACAGGTATAAAAATAGTAGCTGGTCTGATTTGAGAAAACAACTGACAGGTCAAAATCGAATAACAATTTCTATGCAGTGTCGAAATGATGCTGTTGTACATGTAAGAAAAAGCACACGGCCTGAGCCAAGACAACAGAAAATATATTCTGCTTTAGGTTTATGCCCTCATCCTGGCAGAACGATCAAGATAACTATAAACAAAATGAACAAAAGTAGTGCCATAACGAAGATTTTAAAAAATTAGCATGCTGTAATTAAAGGCTTTGTTTTTTTTATTCGAAAAGATGGGTTAAAGGATGACACTTCCGTTCCCCAAAACAGATCGGCAAAGATAGAATTTATTTCATCTTTGCCGATCTATGGGCTCGGTAAAAAATAACTTGGCATTTTTGCATCCCGACTTATTTTTGAGTGAACCCTTATTGAAAAGTTACTTGTTTATGAAAAATTCGGGTTAGAATTGAAGGCGCAATATTGCACCAACAGTTATAGTATCTCCGTCTATATCGTCTTCGATTTCATCAAAGTCCCATTTCTCGAAACGATAGTTGGCATTGATATCAAGAAAAATCGATGGAAGGATTTCAAGATCAATACCGGCACGTAAGATATAAAGTGGTTCATCGGCAAATTCTCCGTCTGAATAGTTAATGCCGATACCGGCACCAGCATATAGTCCTTTGCCTATTAAAATATAAGCCTGTGGCGAAAGAACAGATTTATCGGATCCTGCGTATCCCTCCTCCAAATATTCAGCGGCTACTTCAAACTTTAAGTATTCGGTGAGGAGATATTGGTATGAAGCAATAATTGCCAGTCCGTCTTCATCAATATTATCCTCATCGATATCATCGACGGTTACCCAGTAATGTGTACCAACGCCAATTCTATGAGAGCTGTCTGCCCATGAAACTTGTCCTAAGATAAAAAATAGTCCACAAAAAAGTGCAATTATAACCAATGTTTTTTTCATCAAATCCCCCATAGCTATTGTTTGAGTCTCATAAATTTAAATTTACTACATTAAAAGGGTGTTGAAAAGTAGGCTGTTATTGCCTGATTAAGGTTCCCCATCAAGCGTATTCGCCGTAATTTTTTTGCTTGGTTGTCCGGTTTTGCTCAACTCTCAAGTCTTGTTTGCCCCATCTTTATTCCTCAAATCCTGTAAGATTATGGAATTCCAGAGTTTTCCGAGCAATATAATACCATACAGATACCTATTACCGTTTTTTTCATCGCACCAATCTCCTTTCCTAAAAACATAGTTATTATCTTCAACTCTTGGCTACCTTTGGACTGATGTTATGTCAACCTATAGACTTTCAGATAAATAATTCCACTGTGTTATCAGTCGTCGACGTATAACTAATACGCCTTCCTCCTTCTAGCCTTGTGAAATTAATTATTTAAAAATTTATATCAAATTTTTTTATAAAAAACAAGATTTCATTTTCGACGGCAGGGCTAAAGCATGGTCAAGACTTTTTTTTGATTTTAGTCGAATTTACCTATCCATAGAACTGTTGTTTATCCTATAACTTACGCTGAGTTATTTGTTTTCATGAGAGCAAAGCTTATAAAACTTTTTACACGTATGTCAGGAGGGCCGTTACATTATAAGGCTCAAACGATATCAGACGGGACAAGTCGACTGGCATAGATTGCCGTGTCGGTATCAGTTTTTATAAGATCAGGCGATATTCGGATTTCGAATTTTGAAGTCCCCTTGAACACCTAATATTAAAGCTTTAGCACTGAGTTTGACGCTTCCCTGACAAACAGTGGTGATATTTGCATTTATAGATTGTATGTGGTAACTTCCAAAATCCTGGAAGTCTAAACAACGGTAAACTCTTATGTTAAACTAAGTTGAGCAATTTTTTGCGAAGAAATGTGCTACATCCCCCTTAATCCCCCTTCAAAGGGGGCAGTGTTATTCTTCAAAATTGGAATCGCTGGTAGGCATACCAATGGATATGCCGAGACTCTTCACAAATTTTGATGCGCAAGAGATTGGCGCAAGTCGAGTAAAAAATCGCTCAACTTAGGAACAGGGAATATTTATATGGAAGAGCCTACAAATAAGGATCAAGATGGTCTGTTAAAATCCAATAATGAATCGGAAGATACACAACGACCAAATATTATTACAATTATGTGCGCTCTGTATATCTTCGGGTCATTATTTACAATTATCGCACCTTTCAGTGAAGCAGCGTGGTCTATAGGCTTCTGGTATCCGCCATATTTAGCTTTTTCAGCAGTAATCAGCTTGATCTGCATATACGGCTTTTGGGAAATGAAGAAATGGTCGATAATGCTTTATCTGATATTTATTGCCGTTAATCAGTTAGTAATCCAGACTATGGGTTTGTGGACCCCTGCCTCGTTAATTATTCCGAGTGTTGTTGTGATAGTCGTTTTGTCAGAGTATCGTAAAATGAGTTAAACCGAGTATCTCAGAGTATCTGTTGTATTGATTTGGGACCAGCCGCCCTTCGATTGAATCAAGCCACCGCCAACTAATTCCGGCCGTCTGCCCTGATTAATTCCATTTTGAATCTGGTAGGAGGTGACTTCATAGTCACCCCCTCCATACAGAACGGCACATACCGGCCAGGTATACCGCTCTTCGATCAGCGACTGAATCTTAATTATAGTTCAGTCTTGTGAAATCGTTTAAAAAGATTAAACCCTGCCTTCTGAACCATTTGAGATTCAACACAAATCGGGCTTCTTTCCGACTTCAGCCTAACCAACCTGAACAGTTATATTTTTAGTCGTATCTTTATGGAATTCGCATGTGCATCAAGTCCTTCTATTTCAGCAAGGCGGATTATGTCTTTTGCTTCTCGTTTGAAGGCTTCTTTTGAATAATGAATTAGACTTGTCTTTTTGACAAAGTTATCTACAGAAAGAGCTGACGCAAATCTGGCTGCTCCTGCGGTAGGAAGCACATGGTTTGGGCCGGCTATATAGTCGCCGACAGGTTCGGGGGTATAATCTCCGATAAATATGGCACCGGCATTTTTGATCTTTCCGATATACTCAAATGGATTGTCTATGTGAAGCTCCAAGTGCTCCGGGGCAATCCTGTTTGCAAGTTCTATGCAGGTTGTGAGATCAGGCATAACTATAATTGCTCCGAAACTGTCAAGAGACTTTTCGGCTATGTCTTTTCTGTCCAGATATTTTAGCTGTTCTTCTACAGCTATATCAACAGCCTTTGCTGTTTCTTCGGAATTTGTTACAAGTATAGCGGATGCCATTGTATCATGTTCTGCCTGTGAAAGCAGATCAGCCGCTGTGAATTCCGGGTTTGCCGTGCTGTCTGCGATTATCAGTATTTCACTTGGGCCTGCTATCATGTCTATGCCGACTGTTCCTGAAACAATTTTTTTAGCCAGAGTAACATAAATATTTCCGGGTCCTACTATGACATCGGTTTTTGGAACTGTTTCCGTGCCATATGCCAGTGCACCAATCGCCCATGCGCTTCCAAGCTTGTAGATTGCATTGATTCCTACTTTTTTTGCTGCAACAAGAAGATGGGGATTTACAGTTCCGTCTTTTGTGGGCGGAGTTGCCATTGCTATATTTTTTACACCCGCTATTCCGGCCGGGATTGCACCCATAAGAACAGAAGAAACAAGGGGTGTCTTTCCTCCTTTTCCGCCAGGCACGTAAACTCCTGCCGAATCAACCGGGTTTACTATTTGTCCCAGAAAAGCACCGGGGCGATCTGTATTTATCCATGAATTGCATAATTGGTGTTTATGAAATGATTCGATATGAGCTATTGCTCTGTTTAAAGAGCGCGTAAATGTTTTTTTGACTTTATTCGCAGCAGCTTCAATTTCGTCGGATGTTACCCTGATCGATTTTATTGAAAGGCCTGGGGAGTCAAACTGATTTGCGTATTTAATAAGGGCATTGTCGCCGTTCTTTCTGACATCTTCAAGTATCTGCGAAACTTTAAGATAATCTTTTTCCTTAAAACCAAGCCCTCGATTTATAATAGATTCAACCCTTGCTTCGGCCGATTTTGAAGGGTACGTGTAAATTTTCATAAAAAATACCTTGTTTTGATTTTGGCGTTGTTAAAAATTAGGTCAATCTAAAATATAAGCCAACTGTTTGTCAATACTCGTGGAATACTCATTGACATATTTCTCTTTGTCTGTACAAATAAGATTCTTTGTAACACTTTAGCGCTTTAAAATATTGGAGAAAAACATTATGCAAAACAGAATTTATAATTTTAATGCAGGACCAGCAGCCCTTCCCCTGAGTGTTCTTGAAGAGATAAGGGATTCGTTTTTAAATTACAGCGGATCCGGAATGTCTGTTACCGAGATCAGCCACAGATCTAAATGGTTTGATGACATAATTAATGATGCAAAAGAAAGAATAGAGCGGATCTTAAAACTGGATGAAAAATTTCACGTGCTTTTCATTCAGGGAGGAGCCAGTATGCAGTTCTGCATGATTCCCATGAATTTTCTTAGTAAAGAAAATATCGCAGATTATGTTAATACAGGCACATGGTCAACTAAAGCAATAAAGGAAGCTGTAATTCTGGACAAAAAAGTAAATATCGTGGCATCTTCTGAAGACAGAGATTTTACATATATACCCCGCGATATCCAGTTCAGCAGCGACAGCGCTTATGTTCATATTACATCAAACAACACTATAAAGGGAACCCAGTGGGCATCTTTTCCCGATACCGGCAGTGTTCCGCTAATGGCTGATATGTCTTCTGATATAATGAGCAGATCTTTGGATATGAGCAAATTCGGCCTTATATATGCGGGAGCACAAAAAAATATCGGTCCTGCAGGGGTTTGCATGGTAATAATCCATGATGATATGCTGGAACTGGTGCAGGAAAATCTGCCTTCCATGCTGGACTATACAACTTACTCTTCCAAAAATTCAATGTATAATACCCCTCCGTGTTTTGCTGTTTATACTATTCAGCTTGTTATGAAATGGCTGGAAGAAGAAATCGGCGGACTGGAAAAGATGGAGGAGATAAACTGTAAAAAGGCTGAGTTATTATACGGTGTTATTGATTCAAGCGCCTTTTATAAAGGTACGGCAAAGACTGATAGCCGTTCACTTATGAATGTAACGTTTCGCCTTCCGAACGAAGATCTGGAAAAGCTGTTTGTTCAGGAAGCACTTGAAAACGGTATGGGTGGTCTTAAGGGGCACCGGTCGGTCGGAGGTTGCAGGGCATCTATATATAATGCCACAACTATAAAAGCGGTTGAGGCTTTGACTGACTTTATGAAGATGTTTGAGAAGAAAAAGGGATAAGTACGTAACGGTTTACAGTTCACGGTTCACGGTTTTTTCAATGAACTATGCAACGACTGAAGCATTTTAACCGTTAACTGAAAACTGTGAACCGTGAACTGTTACGTTTGTGCAGGGATCAGGATAAGAATTTTTTTAAAAATTGCCCTGTATAAGACTCGTTAATCTTTGCTATTTGTTCCGGAGTCCCGCATCCAATAACTTCTCCTCCTTCATCGCCGCCCTCAGGGCCAAGATCTATTATGTAGTCGGCTGACTTGATAACATCCATGTTGTGTTCGATTACAATAACTGTATTGCCTGCATCCACAAGTCTGTTAAGCACATTAAGAAGTTTCTGTATATCGTCGATATGAAGGCCGGTTGTAGGCTCGTCAAGTATATATATTGTTCTTCCGGTACCTTTTTTGCTGAGTTCGCGTGACAGCTTGACACGCTGGGCTTCTCCTCCCGATAGAGTTGTAGCCGGCTGGCCGAGATGGATGTAACCTATGCCCACGTCAACCAGTGTTTGCAGTTTTGATCGTATGTTGGTTATATTCTCAAAAAACTTAACAGACTGATTTACAGTCATATCGAGAACATCCGCTATATTTTTGCCCTTGTACCTGACTTCGAGAGTTTCGCGGTTGTATCTTTTCCCGTGACATACATCACATGCAACATAAACGTCCGGTAGAAAATGCATTTCTATCTTTATTATGCCATCACCATTACATGCCTCACATCTTCCGCCCTTAACATTGAAGCTGAAACGGCCCGGTTTGTACCCACGCATTCTTGCTTCAACTGTTCTTGAAAAAAGTTCTCTTATAAAAGTAAATACACCTGTATAAGTCACGGGATTGGAACGGGGCGTTCTCCCAATTGGAGACTGATCAATATTAACCACTTTATCGATTTGTTCGAGTCCAACTATATCTTTGAGCTTCCCTGACGGTATCCTGCTGCGATATATCCGCTGAGCAAGGGAGCGGTAAAGTGTTTCAAGGACAAGGGTGGATTTTCCGGAGCCGGATACACCTGTTATACAAATGAAACAGCCAAGGGGAAATCTTACATCAATATTCTTGAGATTGTTTTCAGAGGCTCCTTTGACTACTATCTCTTTTCCCTGAATTTTACGCCTTTTTGCCGGCACCTCAATTTTTTTACGCCGGGAAAGATACTGGCCGGTCAATGAATTTTTATCCTTTAGAAGTTTTTTGGGTGTGCCTGAAAATACTACATGCCCGCCGTTAATACCGGCCCCTGGTCCCATGTCTATTACATAATCAGAAGCCAGGATTGTCTCTTCATCGTGCTCTACAACGAGAATAGTATTTCCATAATTGCGCATTTGCATAAGTGTTTCAATAAGACGTTGATTATCCCTTTGATGAAGGCCAATGCTGGGCTCATCCAGAACATACAGAACTCCCGTTAATTTCGATCCGATCTGCGTTGCAAGACGTATTCTCTGGCTTTCTCCGCCTGAAAGAGTGTATGCTGATCTGGCAAGAGTAAGATATGACAGGCCCACATTGTCAAGAAAGCCAAGCCTTTCAATAATTTCTTTTAGAATTCTTTTAGCAATGATCTTTTTTTTGCCGAAAAGTTCAAGATTTTTTAAAAAACTATATGCTTTTGTTACAGTAAAAGCTGTTATCTCAGATATGGTAAGCCCGCCGACTTTTACGGAACTGCTTCCTTTATTTAGTTTTGTTCCCTGGCATTCCTGGCAGGGACGGAAACTCATATAGTGCTTAATTTCCTCTCTTGCCTGAAAAGAATCCGTCTCCAGGTAACGCCTTTCCAATTTTGGTATTATGCCTTCAAATGGTTTTCTGTAGTTAAAACGGCGATTGTTTCGTTCAAAATAAAAGGATATTTGTTCATCTCCTGATCCGTAAAGAAGAACTTTTTTAAAATTATCCGGCAGATCCTTATAGGGTGTATAGATATCAACGCCATAATGCATGGTCAAAGAATCTAAAAATTCAAAAAAATGAACTGAATTTCTGTTAGCCCACAAGATAACCGCGCCTTCTCTTAAAGATAATTCGGGATTAGGAATTATCTGGTCAGGGTCAAATACATTTGTTGAGCCAAGTCCATCACATTTCGGGCATGCACCTTGCGGAGAATTAAAGGAAAAACTGGCAGGTGTAAATTCAGGGTAGCTTATGCCGCAAGTTATGCATGCTGATTTTTCGTTGAAGATAACAGGGCTTTTACCTGAAACATCAACCATAGCTATGCCGTCTGACTGCGATACGGCCAGCTCTAAAGAATCTGCGAGCCTGTTTTTAATATTTTTTTTAACAATCAGGCGATCAACAACAACATCGATAGTATGCTTCTTGTTTTTATCAAGCTTATCAATATCCTCTATTTCAGATGTTTTGCCGTTGATACGTATGCGAGCAAAACCATCTCTTCTAAGACGTTTTAAGAGTTTTTCATGAGTTCCTTTCTGGCTGGCAACAAGAGGCGATAAAATAGTGATTCTGGTCCCTTCAGGCATTGACATGACTTTGTCCACGGTCTGGTCAAGCGTTTGCGAAGTAATGGGCTTTCCGCATTTATAACAGTGAGGCGTACCTGTTCTGGCAAACAAAAGACGAAGATAATCATAAATTTCAGTAACTGTGCCAACGGTTGACCTGGGGTTATGGCTGGCTGTTTTTTGTTCAATTGCAATGGCGGGCGAGAGGCCCTCAATCATGTCAACATCCGGTTTATCCAGGCGTTCCAGGAACTGACGCGCATAAGTAGAAAGAGATTCAACATACCTGCGTTGACCTTCGGCATAAAGAGTGTCAAAAGCAAGTGTTGATTTGCCCGAGCCTGACAAACCCGTTATAATAACTAATTTATTTCTGGGCAGTTCGACGTCTATATTTTTCAGATTATGCTGCCTGGCGCCATGTATTTTTATTTTTTCAGATTTCATAAATAGAATATTTGCAACCGTTTACAGTTGTCGGTTTACAGTTCACAGTTTTTTCAATGAACTATGCAACGACTAAAGCATTTTAACCGGTAACCGTTAACTGTTAACGCTATTTTTATATATAGCCTGTTCAGCAGCCATATTTATTGCTGCAACAAGGCTTCCTGGATCTGCTTTTCCGGTTCCTGCGATATCATAAGCAGTCCCATGGTCAACAGAAGTTCTAATTATCGGCAGCCCGAGAGTTGTATTAACTCCATCGGTAAAGTGCAGCAGCTTAAATGGGATAAGCCCCTGGTCATGATACATGCAGACAACAGCATCATAACGTCCGTTTGCGGCGTGATAAAACACGGTGTCAGGAGGGAAAGGGCCGGAAACATCAAACCCTTTCCTAATCGCTGAATCTATTGCCGGCAAAATAATTCTTTCTTCCTCATCTCCAAACATTCTTTCTTCCCCTGCATGAGGATTTAAGCCTGCTACAGCAATTCGGGGTTTTTTGAAACCAAAACTATAATGAAGAGCGTGCCATGTAATTTGTATGGTTTTAACAATTCGTTCTTTTGAAAGTTCGGCTGAAACATTTTTTAAGGGAATATGAATGGTTGCAAGAACCACGCGAAGTTTTTCGCCGGCAAGCATCATTGCAAAACTATCAGTTTTAGTGTGCTCTGCAAGGAGTTCTGTGTGACCACTGAACTTGCTGCCTGCCTTCCGCATGGCCGCCTTATTTATAGGGCATGTAACAATGGCACCGATACTTCCGCTGATTGCCATATCTATCGCAGTTGTTATGTATTTTATCATTGCAGTTCCTGTTTGAACTGTGGGTTTACCCCAGGATATTTTATCCTTATCAAGTTTGGATAAGCATAAAACATCAATCCGTCCGTATTTATATGCGCCTGAATCAGGCGTTTTAACATCTTTTATTTTAAGAGTGCTTGACGTGCTTTTTTTTGCAAGTTCCAGCACTCCTAAATCTCCTATTACGAGCGGTTTGCAGGTTTTATAAATTAAAGGGGATGAGAGAGCCTTGAGTATAATCTCAGGGCCGATACCAACAGGATCTCCCATGGTAATTCCAATAACGGGGCGATAATTATGCATTTATATGACCTTAAGTATTTTTTTTAATGACGGGTTTCAGCTTATTTACCGATGTGAAGATTTGTGAAAAAGCTATTAGCTATTAGCTGTTAGCTGTTAGCTATTAGCTGTTAGCTGAATGTGTTATCTGTTTGATTTTTTAAGCTAAAGGCTAATTGCTAAAAGCTAAGTTCTAAAAATCTTCGATTTGAGAATGGCATCCAACTGACGATAATTTTAGGTGTTTTGAGTTTTTGTCCAGCCACTAATTAAATTATGTTTAACTATATGATGATTTATAAGATATTTTATTCAACAGAGACACAAGCAATTTTTTTTGAAAATTAAAGATAATGGAAGCATTATCAAGCTTTTTGAATAGGATATTATTGTAAAAAATTATGCTGATAATGATGGATCTACATAAAATAGTTGAAGAAAAATCTCATTGCAAAAATGTTTGTATTTAGAAGCAGTTGTCTCTATGGTTAAAATATAGATTAATAAAAACAGATGACTATAAATTGTTAATAACTTTTTAACAAATAAGTGTAAAACATTATTCTTCAGGTTTGACAGAAAATTTCAGATAGCTTAATCAAGCCACTAAATTTTCACGCGGGTTTTACCAGAAATTTTCAAGTTCTTAAACAGATTCTTCTATATGTTTCAAAATCTTTTTTAAATTTCTGTTTGTATATTTTCCATAAGTTATATTTATCAAAAAAGCTATTGAAACCTTTCTAACCAATAATATTTCTTCCAAACAGTCTGATTTTTTATAGTTTGCAAAGTTGTTTCTTCTATTTTTAATATTATTAACCTTCTTTTTTTGGGATATGGATTGTAACGCTTTATGAAACAAATATGGGAACAAGTAAAATTATCGATTAAAAAACAGATTCCTGGACACAGTTACAGAATGTGGATTGAGCCTGTGGAGTTTATGGAATGCAAAGAAAACCGTATCGTACTTTCATGTGCAAATACTTTTTCAAAAAAACGTATTCTTGACCACTATGGTTCAATTATAAAAACAGAAATAAAAAAAACTTCCGGTAAAGCATATAATCTTGGTTTAGATGTTTCCTGCAAAACCTGTAAAAAAGAGAACTCAGGTTTTGAAAAGGATAATAGTATCCAGCTACCTTTGCCTGGGGTTAATGTGCGACCATGTAATAGCCGCCTATTAAGAAAAGATTTTACTTTTGATCAGTTCGTTGTCGGCAACAATAATGACTTTGCTTATTTAGCGGCACTTGACCTTGCTTCAAAAAAGAATTCGCAGCAAAATTCTTTATTTTTATTATCAAAGACCGGAATGGGAAAAAGCCATCTTTCTCAGGCTATTGGTCACCATATATTATCTCAATATCCAATGGAACGTGTATATTATATAACTGCAGAAGATTTTACCAATGAAATGGTTAATTCTTTTAGAACTGGTTCAATTGATAAATTCAAGCAAAAATACAGGAATGAATGTGACGTATTACTTCTTGAAGATGTGCATTGTTTAACTGGAAAGGAGCGTACACAGATCGAGCTGGCTTTTATTCTTGATTATCTTTTTGAGGCAGATAAGAAAATAATTTTTTCAAGCTGTTGCCTTCCTTCCGACATTCCTAAGCTTGATGCAAAGCTGATGTCTCGGTTTTCATACGGTCTTATTTCAAATATTGGCTCTCCTGGTTTCAGGACAAGAGTCAAAATATTACAGAAAAAATCGAAAAATAATGGGCATAATTTACCTGAGGAAGTAATCAAATATTTAGCCAGTGAACTGACAGCGGATGTCAGGCAGCTTGAGAGCGGACTTATAGGAGTTACAGCCAAGTCATCAATTCTTGGAGTGCCGATCGACCTTGATCTTGCGGAAAGTGTAACCCAGAATATAGTCAAGCAACGTAAAAATATTACAATAGATGTCATTAAGAAACTTGTTTGCAAGCATTTCAATATCAGCATAAAAGATATTATTTCGAGTTCCCGAAAACAAAACTTTGTTCGTCCAAGACAAATAGCAATTTATCTTTCAAGGAGATATACGGATTCACCTCTTCAGACAATTGGTAAAAGTTTCAACAGATATCATGCTACAGCCCTTCATTCCATTGGTATCGTTGAACGAGGGCTAAAAGAAAAAGGAGCTTTGCAGAGACAGGTGGAAATTCTTAGAAAGAAACTTGAATCAAACAAATTCTGACCGAGCCCTAACTATTGCCTGAACGAAACCTCAAAACACCTGAGGTTACAGTTAGTTGGATGCTATTTTCAAATCGAAGTTTTTTAGCAGTTGGCCTTTAGCTAAGAGCTAACCGCTAATGGCTAATGATAATACATCCAGCTAACCGCTAACAGCTAATGGCTAATGGCTTTTTCACAAATCTTCACATCGACCTGGCTAACTTTCAATGGCACTTGGTGATAAAACTTTCAAAAAGCTTAAAGATATAGCAGGCAAGTCTAATTGCAGCAGAGCTATGGAAGATCTTGTATGCTATGCTTATGATGCAACTGCGCAGACTTATCTGCCTGACGCAGTCCTGTTCCCGCAAAATGCCCTGGAAATTTCTGCTATTCTAAAGCTCGCCAATAAAGATAGTTTTTTTGTTATCCCAAGAGGGGCCGGTTCCGGGATGTCAGGAGGATCTCTTGCCGTAAGGGGGGGGGTTATCCTTGCCATGACCCGCTTTAACCGTATTCTAAAAATAGATAAGGAAAATCTTATTGCCAGTGTTGAGCCGGGTGTTGTTACAGGCCGTTTTCATGAAGCTGTTGAAAAGGAAAATCTTTTTTATCCCCCGGATCCTTCGAGTTCTGAATTTTGCACTCTGGGCGGTAACCTGGCAGAATGTGCGGGAGGCCCGCGTGCAGTTAAATATGGGGTTACCCGTGATTACGTGCTTGGAATAGAAGCAGTTCTTCCAACTGGAGAAATTATAAATACCGGAGTAAGTACAGCCAAGGGGGTAGTAGGATATGACCTGACCCGGCTTCTTGTTGGATCAGAAGGGACGCTGGGAGTAATTACGCGTATGACTCTCAGGCTTTTACCACTTCCCGAGGCAGTCAGTACTATGACCGCTGTTTTTAATAATATGGAAACCGCTGCAAAGGCGGTTTCAGTGATCATTCAATACGGCATAATACCGCGGACCATAGAATATATGGATAATGCTTCAATTAGATGTGTTGAAGAGTATCTTAATATGGGACTGCCTGTTAATTTTGAGGCATTGCTTTTAATTGATGTCGATGGAAAAGAGAAAGAGGTTGAAATTACAATAAATCAGATAGAAGAACTTTGTATTTCTCAGGGGGCTGCGAGTGTGGAAAAAGCCAGGACTAAAGAGGATGCCGCTAAACTCTGGAAAGCTCGAAAGGCGATCTCACCGGCTTTGTTTAGATATGGCCGGGATAAGATTAATGAGGATATTGTAGTTCCCAGAAACAAGATACCTGATATGGTAAAAAAAATAGATGGATTAAGAAAAAAAACAGGACTTGTTATGGTGAGTTTCGGCCATGCCGGCGACGGAAATATTCATTTTAATATAATGCTTGATAAAAAGAATAAAGCAGAGCTTAAAAAGGCAGAAGCCGCGGTTGAAGCTCTGTTTGGATATACACTCGAACTGGGCGGAACTATTTCAGGCGAACATGGTGTCGGTATAACCAAGTCGCCTTATATTCAAAAAGAGATAGGGGCTGTTGAGCTCGGCCTTATGAAAAAAATAAAAAAAATTTTTGACCCGAACAGTGTATTAAATCCCGGTAAAATTTTTCCTTAGGAACATTTTTTCAAGCCTATTGCATTTTTATGGATAGAGCATCTGAAGATACAAGGTCATTCAATATTTCCAGTCTGATATTTTGATCACATTCTATAGAGCAACGCAATCTTAGTGAACAATATTTTTTACATATAGTATCATTGATATCAAAATTGCCAAAACATCCCAAATAATCATCAAAAGACATATTATTAGCTATCTTTTTTTTCATACGTTGTTTCTTAGCTCCAGTAAATTAAGCATCTCATCATGAATTTTTCCGTTACTAGCCAGAATTTCCTTTTTGTCGATCGTAAACAGCTTGTTCGAAAAATCTGTTATAACAGCCCCTGCTTCACTTGCGATCAGCACGCCTGCAGATGTATCCCAGGATTTCAGATTTTGTTCCCAGAAGGCATCGAATCGTCCGCAAGCCACAAAACAAAGATCAAGCGCTGCTGATCCTAACCTTCTAACACCCTGGGATGCTTTTAGGCAATTAGAAAAGCGGATCATTAAGGAGTCGATAATGTTTTTAAAATCATAAGGAAAACCGGTTACAAGCAGGCTTTCTAAAACCGATTTTGAGCCTGAAACTTTTATTGACCTGCAATTTAATTCAGCTCCTTTTCCCTTTACAGCAGTAAAAAGTTCTTCTGTTGCCGGATTAAAGACAATGCCGAGAACTATATTTCCTTGCAAGGCAAAAGCTATGGATATAGAAAACATACTGAGCTGATGAGTAAAGTTTGTTGTTCCGTCGAGAGGATCAACAATCCACTCATAATCAGCTTTGCCTTTATTAAAACCGCTTTCTTCGGCTAGTATGGAATGATCTGGAAATGTATTTAATATTGTCTCAATTATTACTTTTTCTGATCCAATGTCAGCTTCTGTAACAAGATCAATGTCACCTTTTTTGTTAATACCGGATAACTTGCCAAGACAGGACCGAAGAATTATTCCGCCTTTATAAGCAGCAGCAATACCGACTCTTTTTACAAGTTCCAGATCCATAAGCTGAATAAAATACAATTATTTTTCTTTAGAAGTCAACCTAATAAAATTTTCTTAAGATGCAGTATTGCATTTTCCATTTTTTCAATAAGCGAAATCAAGGTTGATTTGTTAATAGCCGATATGGGGGTTCCATCAAGCTCAATGCTGAGCCTGTTAATAGTTTTCCTGTCAACGAGATCCTGTTTGTTCAGAACGCGAATTAATGGGATATTGTGCAGATTTAAGTCTGATAGTATTCTTTCGACAGATTTGATCTGATCTTTAAAACGCGGACCGCTTATATCTATCACATGCAGCAGGAGGTTGGCACTCTCAAGTTCTTCAAGAGTTGAGCGAAAAGCAACCACAAGCTCTTTTGGCAGATCTTTAATGAATCCTACCGTGTCTGTAATTATTACTTCAGTATCCCTGGGAAATTTAAGACGTCTGCTGGAAGGATCCAGGGTAGCAAAAAACCGGCTTTCAGCTAAAACATTGCTTTTTGTAAGTGTGTTTAACAGGGTTGATTTCCCGGAATTGGTGTAGCCTATAATCGAAATAACAGGCAATCCTTTTTTGCTGCGCTTTGCCTTTTGATGCTTACGCTGTTTTTTTACATTTAATAAAGCCCTCTCAAGCCGTGCTATATTGTCGCGTACACGCCTTCTATTTATTTCCAGCTTGGTCTCGCCAGGACCACGGCCACCAATACCTCCGGTCAAACGTGACATGGCGGTATTTTTTGTAATAAGTCTTGGAAGCAGATATTTAAGTTGAGCAAGCTCAACCTGAATTTTTCCTTCTTTTGTTTGAGCTCGTTGAGCAAAAATATCCAGAATAAGCTGTGTCCTGTCTATGATCTTTAAATCTATATTATCTGTAATGGAGCGAATTTGCGACGGGTTCAATTCCTGATCGAATATTAAAAGTGTTGCTCCCTTCTGAAGTGTTTGTATAGTGAGTTCCTGGAGTTTGCCGGGACCAAGGAGAAATCTTGAATTAGCCCTTTTGCGTTGTTGAAGCACTGTGCCGGCCACTTCAATACCACTTGAGGAAGCAAGCTCTTTCAGCTCTTCTAAAGAGTCCATTGCACTGCGCCTGGGAGCAGTTGTCACACTTACGATAAGGGCTCTTTCTTTGTCTTGATTTGCTTTATATAAGGATCCTGCATGGCTGAGTTCAGATTCAAGAGCCTGTATAAGTTCAACACATCCAATATCAAGCTGATTGAGATTAAGCGGTCCCAACATCTGATAAAGCTTTCCATCTTTACTGGTCGGAAGAATATGGCTTGCATGAACTTGATATGGAAAACCATCTTCAGTTATTGTAATTGCAGCCATAAGATCCAGTCTTAAAAAGACCAGGTCGTTAAAATCATCGTTTGTTAAAAATTCCTTTTTTAGATGAGTGTGTATACACCTCAGGCCCCTCAGACGACCAGGACCAGCCCTGTATTCACTTGTATCAGGTATGACTATTCTATGGTGGCTCCCTACAATTACAAAGGCTATCCTGCCTCGCCGATTGACAAGAAGACCTATCTGGCGGCGCATTTCATGGGAAAGCCTGCTGATATCAGCCGCAAGTTCGGGTGTGATGAGGAAGTTATCGGGGATACGGCGCCGGTAGAGATTTTCAAGGCTTCGAATTTGATTTGCCTTTAAGCCGGATATATTTCCGAAAAGCCGTTTCATGCCAGGCTATTTCTATTTTTCAAATGCAAGATTTTCAAAACGCGTATAACTGTCTAAAAACGTTAATGTTGCCTCTCCTGTAGGGCCGTTTCTATTCTTTCTAAGCAGAATATCAGCCATACCTTTTTTTGGATTGTTTTCATCGCTGTTGTATATTTCGTCTCTGTATATAAAAGCGACTACATCTGCATCCTGTTCAAGGGCTCCGGATTCTCTCAGGTCTGAGAGTCTTGGCTGCTTGTCATTTCGTTGCTCAAGCATTCTGTTGAGCTGAGATAAAGCCATTACAGGAATGTCAAGTTCTTTGGCCAAAGCTTTTAGAGATCTTGATATTTCGGAGATTTCAAGATCTCGACGTTCAGCAGACATACGGCCTTTCATAAGCTGGAGATAATCAATAATGACAAGGCCTATATCTTTTTCCATTTTTAATCTACGGGCCTTTGCTCGTATTTCCATAGCTGATATATCTGGAGTATCGTCAATAAAAATAGAAGTGTCAGACAGGACACCGGCGGCATCTGTCAGTTTACGCCAGTCTTCCATGCTGAAAAACCCCCCTCTTAAACGAGATGAATCAATTCTCGCTTCAGAACAGAGCAGACGCATTGACAATTGTTCTTTTGACATTTCAAGGGAAAATATAGCTACAGGTATATTTGCATCAACTGCGGCGTTCCTGGCAATATTAAGGGCCAGGGCTGTTTTTCCCATACTCGGGCGTGCGGCAAGAATTATAAGTTCTGATTGCTGCAGACCCGATGTAAGATTATCAAGGCGGGTAAACCCTGTTGGAACGCCAGTTACCAAGGCCTTATTGCCCTGTCTCTCTTCAAGGGTTTCAATATTGCCATCAATTATTTCGCTTATACG
>Ga0164313_10002356_pt1 | contig 16987 bp, 8 predicted proteins | sample GuaBasSedimGuay4_FD_113735 | JGI IMG/M metagenome (GOLD analysis project Ga0164313, IMG submission 113735) | Subseafloor sediment microbial communities from Guaymas Basin, Gulf of California, Mexico - Guay4, Core 4569-4, 0-3 cm | ecosystem: Environmental > Aquatic > Marine > Hydrothermal vents >...
CTGTCGCTGCCTGCTGCAGGAATATATTCCCTGAGTTTAAACTGCTGTTGTTTGCTCCTGAAGAGTTCAGAGCGAAGACCTACCTTTCCCAGGGCTATCGACCAAGCAGTCCTGTAGTTTTCGACAAATGATTCCCAGAGGGCATTCATGGAAATATTTCGGGCTTCATCACAAGCAGATTGATACGCTTTTTTATCCATCCCGAGAAAACCATGCAGGCTGGCACGTATATCTTCAACTACAGCTGAATCATTGCTATCAGTCCTTTCGGAAACCAGTACGCCATGATGCTTCACCTTGAATCCTTCATTTACCCATGCACCAAATCCGGCCAAGGAGGTAGTGATGGTAGGTATGTTGAAAGCGATACTCTCAAGCGGTGTGTATCCCCATGGTTCATAGTAAGAGGGGAACACCGATACATCAAAGCCAATCAGTGTATCATAATATGGCAGATTAAAGATCCCGTCTCTGCCATCCAGGTATGCCGGCACAAAAATGATGGTGACCTTATCTTCTGCAGTATTATTCAATCCCTTATCCCGGAAACGCTGTATGCTGGGGTCCTGATCCTGATCAAAGAGGTAATGTGAAAGATAGGGCTGCTCTACGGGGCCGAAAGTATTATTTTCGAGCCTTTCGATAACATCCTGGCGTGGTCCGGCCTGGTTGGCAGGCACTGTAATAAATGCCACCAGGTTTTTCGGGAGTTCCTGCTTATTCAATTCTGCCAGGGCATCGATGAATATATCCATCCCTTTGTTCTTAAACTCATAGCGACCACTGTTGATCACCAGCAGGCTGTCGGATGCCATCTCCCTTCCCGTCACAGCTTCGGCCACGGCGAGAATCTTTTTACGGGCGGCATCCCTTTTCTTGTCAAAGTCTTTCCCTTTCGGGACAAAAGTATCTTCAAAACCGTTGACTGTGATCACGTCCGGGTCTTTCCCCAGGAACTGACGGCATTCGGCAGCCGTGATCTTGCTCACAGTAGTAAAGCTATCTGATTCGTTCGCCGATATCGATTCCAGCGACTGTTTGGCTGTCACCCCAAAATCTGCTGCGGTCTTTGCCGGATCATAGCTTTTCAGCTGTCCGTACAATGGTAAGCCATTACCGGCCACCGACCTTCCCAGTACGGTGGCATGGCTGGTAAATACCGTTCCAACCTGTGGCACATGCTGTTTGAGGTATAGTCCGCCCGTTCCTGTCATCCACTCGTGAAACTGGGCAACGATCTTATCGGTGGCGGATAGATTAAACTCATAAAAGCTCTCGATCACCTTTGCTGCGGCATAGCCGAACATAGCAGGCTCGATATAATCCCACTGTCCGCTCAACGAATCCAGCCTGAACTGTTCCCACAGGTCGAAGAATATCTTGTCTTTCTCACCGAAAAGGGGTTTAAAATCTACCAGGATAACGACAGGGAATCCACTCACATTCCACCGGCCGGTTCTGATATTAAGCCCCTCGGAGGAAGCTTTTTCCCGCCAGGAAGCGAATATATTGTTGTCTTCAATAAAATCGGGATGCTCGCTGGTCTCCATCCACACATCAGGGCCGATCAGGATATACTTGTCGCCATAGTCTTCGACGATAGTCCTGGCCTTGGTCGACAAAACGGTATAGATGCCACCAACCTTATTACAGATCTCCCAGCTGGTTTCGAATATATAATCGGGTTTTAAGATTTGGTCACTCATAGCTTTATTTAAAAATTCCTGCAAAAATATACTAATTCATATACGGCATGAAAAATATTTTTAACACGCCCGAATGCCTCTTAGCATTCAATTCTAAAACAATTTTTTGATTAGCCCAGGGAGTATCGCGTGCTTCCACCATCCAGTGAATACACCTGTCCTGTTACGAATGACGACAGGGGCGATAACAACCAGGCTGCCAGTGATGCGAATTCGTCCGGATCACCGATTTTTCCTGCCGGGATGTCGGCAATGGTTTGTTCTCTTGCTTGTTCGAATGTGATTCCCTGCAGCACGCTCGTCTTCTTAAAAAGACGGTCTACAGCAGCAGTTTCATGGTATCCGGGGCCGATCAGGTTTACGGTTATTCCTTCTTCTGCCACTTCCAGGGCCAGGGTCTTAGCAGCTCCCGCTACGGCCATCCGCAGCGAATTACTCAGTACCAGGTTTTCGATGGGCTGCTTCACTGTTGAGCTCTCACTAAACAGTATGCGTCCATACTTTTGTTTCCTGAAGGCAGGCAGTAGCCTTTTTACCAGGTCAACCTTCCAGCGCAAGATCAGACGGTAGGCTTCATCCCAATATTCCATCTGCGTTTCTTCAAACGACATGGCTGGCGGTCCACCTGCATTTACAAATACGCCTGAAAGCTCCCGGTCGCTCAGAAGACCAAGGATACGACCTATGGTCTCCTCCTCCGTAACATTTCCACAAAGTATTTCTGCCCTGCCGGGATATTGATTGAGCAGTTCCTCCAGCTTATTTTCCCTTCTGGCTATTGCTATCACCTTAGCACCCTGCTCCAGCAAGGTACGTGCAACCGCATTTCCAAGGCCGGAACTGGCTCCGGTTACAATAAATAATTGTTTTTCTATTTTAAGATCCATCCCCGCTATTTAAAGAGTTTCCTGAGCTCTTTTTCAACATTATCTGTATACTTGAGCAAATCCGATTTCTTCACCTTTTTGATCTCATCCTGCAATTGCTCATACTTTTTCTTTGCACGTACACCCAGGTTAGGGATGATGCGTTCCCTGACATCATCAGTGGTATTCTGTAAAACCAGTACCAGCTCGTCCACATCTACTTTGCTTATCAATTCCTTGACCTTTGTGTTCGACATGTCGACCACATTTTTTAAGCTTTGTTCAGCTTGCTTCTGGAAGCTTGGCTCCTTGTAATTTTCATCTACCCTGATTACGAAGTCGGAAAGCACATTCATATAGTTGATAAATGCTTCGTATGGGGTTCCGTAAGGGTTGAAATACTTATGTACATCGCCATCGGAGAACCACTTGGTACACATATAGTAGAAGTGATCGGATGTTTGCAGGTAGATCCAGTCGCGTTTGATATCAGGATCATCGCAATGTTCTACCTTTTCTTTGATAGAGTACAGCTTATCGAAGGCCTCATCCTGTAGCTCATTTCCAAGCCATGCTGTGAGGTCTCTTTCCTCATCAGCCCATGAGATGGGATAAGGAACATGCACCGATGATACCGGCTGTAGCTTTTTACCCAGTTCTGAAGGGGTGTTGAAGGTAAAGTTTGAATCTGAGAACACCCTTCCCGGCAGGGCACGCATAAATTCAAAGATGCCTGTTTCCGGCCATTGGTGTTCACCAAAGGTTTCATAATCCATGAAGAGGTTCACCACTTCTTCTTCTGGGTCAATATCGTTCAGCCAACCAACAAATTTCTCAGTTGTCATCGGCCATTCAGGCCAGCTCTGTTGTGAAAACCTGAAAGCAATGTCATCGCTCAGTCGGAAGTTCTTCAGCAGCAACTTCAGCTTAGGGTTGATGGCGTTGGAATACATGTAGTTCGGGCTTTTCCATCCCAGCACATGCTTGGCTCCTTCGGTCAGCATGAGGTCAAAACCCATCTCGGCCACCATCTCCCCTATCCCGTCTGAATATATCAGCTCGGTATTTCTGAAAGTTGTAGGTGTTTGTCCGAAGTGTTTTTCCACCTTTTTCTTCTGCATCTCTACTTGTTCAAAAAACTCTTCTTTGCTCTTTAGTGCAACGAGGGCATGTCCGTGGGTTTCAGCAATAAACTCCACATTACCCGTTGCTGCCAGAGCCTTGAAGCTATCCAGCACATCAGGTGCATAGGCTTCGAACTGGTCGATAGCCGTTCCTGAGATGGAGAAGCTCACCTTAAAGGCAGAGCCATATTCATTGATCAGGTCCAGCAGCACCTGGTTCATAGGGATGTAACATTTATCAGCCACCCTCCTCATGATAAAACTGTTCTGCTGCTCATCATAATAATGATGGTCGGCGCCGATATCGAAAAAACGGTAGGTCTTCAGCCTGTATGGCTGATGTACCTGGAAATAAAAACAAATTGACCTCATATTCTTATACTTCAATGATCTTATAATACACTTTCATAAACTTCTTTAACCTTGACGGCCGCATTCTCCCATTTCAGGTTGTCGACCTCAGTCCTTCCATAACGTCTGAACATCTTCGACAGGCCATCATAATGCAGCAATCCATAGATACTGTCGGCCATGGCATCCACATCCCAGAAATCAATTTTCAGGGCATGTACCAGTATCTCGGAAACGCCTGATTGTTTGGAGATGACCACAGGAACGTTTGATCGCATAGCTTCCAGGGGCACGATACCGAAAGGTTCAGATACCGAGGGCATCACGAACACATCGCTCAGGCCAAACATATGATCCACATCATCCCCTTTCAGGAAACCAGTGAAATGGAAGCGGTCGCCCATCTTTAGTTCAGCCACACGGCGTATGGTTTTATTCATCATGTCGCCGCTCCCTGCCATCACGAAACGGACGTTCGGGTCTTTATCAAGTACTTTTCTTGCAGCTTCCACGAAATAGTCGGGGCCCTTCTGGAAAGTGATCCTTCCAAGGAAGGTAACCACCTTTTCCTTTACTCCACGCTGATACTGCTGATCAGACTTATCGCTGGGCTCAACAGCATTATATGCTACAGATACTTTATCGGGATCGATACCATATTTTTCGATGACGATATTGCGGGTAAGCTTGCTGACTGCGATCACACGGTCGGCTTCTTCCATGCCCTTGCGTTCAAGATCATAAACATTCTGGTTTATATTCTCTCCTGAACGGTCGAATTCGGTGGCATGCATATGAACAATGAGTGGCTTTCCGCTTACGCTTTTGGCAGCAATGCCTGCAGCATAAGTCAGCCAGTCGTGGGCGTGGATCACATCAAACTCCTGAGTGGCAGCTACGGCAGAGGCAATGAGGGCATAGCGCTTCACCTCATCCATCAGGTCGGTACCGTATTCCCCTGAGAATTCGAATTTCTTTGAAAGCACAGTATCTTCGCTGCTTTGCAACTCCAGTTCATTCGCTTCCATGATCCTTTTGAACTCTTCCGGTCCTACGTATGGGATCAGGTTGGACCCGATCTCCATATAGGTGATGCGCTGCCAGTATTCTTCATACTTCTTATCCTTGAAGTCAACGCTGATGTCGCTTGCGTTGATCAGGCGTACGGCTTGCTGGTCTTCATCACCATATGCTTTGGGAACAACGAATAACACCTCCACATCATGCTTCATCAGGCCCTTGGTCATGCCGTAGCAAGCTGTACCCAGGCCCCCTGTGATGTGTGGAGGAAATTCCCATCCGAACATTAAAACTTTCATCTGCCGATCAATATATAATTTATTACTTCTTTTTCTTCTTGTACTCTTTCAAGAGGGCGTTGGTCCTTAGCAGTTCCGATACGCTCCATGCCTGTGAAATAGTTCCACCGGGGAGGTGCGGGGGATCGCCGTCATAAACTTCCGATATAGAACCTATGCCGGCCTCTGTCATTACTTCTTCAAATCCTTTGTACAGACCATTAATATAATTAACACCACCCTTACCATGCATCCTGAGATAGGCTTCGGAAAAATGTCCAAACAACCATGGCCATACCGTTCCTTGATGGTAGGCCTTGTCGCGCTCTACCTGACTCCCAAAATAGATGCCCTTATAATTGATATTTTTGGGTGACAAGGTCCTCAAACCACGTGGTGTGACAAGTTCCTTTTGTACCACATCCAAAATACCCATACATATCTCTTCACCCACTGCCCTGTATGGCAATGATGCCGCGATGATCTGGTTAGGGCGTACCGACCAGTCTGCACCATCGACGCCTACATAATCTGCCAGGTATCCACGGCCTTTATCCCAGAATGTCTGAGTAAATGATTCCGGGATCATATCTGCAATATCTTTCCACTGCCCAATAAATTTCTCATCTCCTGCTGCCTCAGCGAGCTCCATGCTGAACATGATGGCATTATACCAAAGGGCATTAATCTCGACAGGCATACCAATACGAGGCGTAACTGCTTTTCCGTCTACCATGGCATCCATCCATGTAAGAGCATGCCCCTGCGTTCCGGCCCAGATCAGGCCATTGTCCTGCATATGGATATCAAAATCTGTCCCAGCCCTGAATCCGTCGAGGATCATTTTCATTTTGCGGCTGTATGCACTCCAGACAGCCTTTTTATCACCTGTGTGTTCAGCATATTGCTGAAGCGTCCAGAAAAACCACAGTGGGGCATCAACGGAATTGTATGCCGAGTCATTCCCTTCCCCGATATTCGGGAATAAAGGGCCTTTGAGGTCAGCAATCATGGAATCGATCACTGCCTTGCATGTCTTTGCATCATCATTGAACAAAGTCAATCCCGGCAGGGCGATAAAAGTATCCCTGCCCCATCGGCCAAACCACGGAAAACCGGCTACCACCCAGGTCTTGTTATCACGCTTGATAATAAACTGCTGCGCAGAATTTGCCAGGCAGTTCTCAAAATTATCACGGGGTGTACGTTTTTTTACCTCCGCAGTGAAGGAACGCTTGATGCCTGCGGGCTTCACCTCAGAAGTCCCGGCGCAGAATACAATGCTTTCGCCCTTTTTGATCTCAGTTTCAAAGAATCCCGGCACAAAAAGATCTTCCTGGAAATCGTAGCCACGTTCCATCTCCTCCTGGTACTCGATATTGTAATACCATTCCGGGTTGTGGATGTAGTCAACCTCTTTTGAAAATTGCATAAACAAAGGGGTATACCCATTGTACAAACGTACGCTGATCCCGTTGGGTACTTTGCGATGCTTGTCATTGATATCGAAATTTGCTTTCGAAAGCTTATGCATATTCCTGAATGCCAGGAAAGGGTTAAACCTTAAGCTCGTTGGCGAATTTGCATCTTCAAGGGTATAGCGGATCATGATCCTGTCAGAAGCTTCAGAAAAGATCATTTCCTTCCTGAGCAATACCCCACCAACCCTGTAAAGAATATTTGGGATAGGTTCGGTATTGAAATCACGGATATATTTATGGCCACCGGGATTATAAACGCCACCCGGGTATTTGTGGATACCAAGGTTAAAGCCGGCATCATGTTGTATCACCACCTCATCCATATTCGACAATAAGACATGATTCTCATTATCGATGCCCGGTTGGGGCGCGATGAGAAGTCCATGATACTTCCTTGTATTGCAACCGATAATGGTACGACTGGAGTATGCTCCCGCCCGGTTGGACCTGATCAGTTCCCTCTTAAGGGAATATCCCAGGTTTATTAGCTGGTTTTTATCAAATTCGATGTAACTCATTTCTTAAAACAATTGCCTGATTTCTACGCGATCAACGTGCTGCAAAATTAGCTCTTTTTTATCTGGTATAAATAAATATTATACATAATTAACATAAAATTAATAAATTGGGTGAGCTTTCAGCGATATTCACATTCAAATCACAATTGTTAGCTAGATATATAATGAAAAAACTTACTACGATCCTTGTTTTTACACTGCTTCTTTTTACTGCTGGCTCAAGCTTTTCACAGGACAAAAGGCCGCTCAGTCATGATGATTATGACCTCTGGAAGAACGTCACAAACAGCATGATCAGTCTTGATGGGAATTTCGTCAGTTATGAAATAAACCCACAGGAAGGCGATGGCACACTCTTGTTATACAATACTGCCAATGAGGATTATATGGATTTCGAAAGAGGCTATGCTGCGCGTATATCCCCGGCTGAAGACTTCATCGTATTTAAAATAAAAGCACCCTTCGACACCATCAGGCAGGCCAAGCTGGATGGTGTGAAGAAAGACAAATTGCCAAAGGACTCACTTGGCATCTATATCCTCGAGGCCGACAGCCTCGTTCTCATTCCCGGCATCAAATCTTTTAAGGTTCCTGTGGAGGGCCAATCGTGGGTCGCGTGGCTGATCGAGAAAAAATCAGAGATAAAAGACACAACTGCTGCAGACACTTCCTCTGCTAAGGAAGAGGCAAAGCCGGAAAAGAAAAAGAAGAAGCAGGATGGGAAGACTATGGAGGTATATCATCCCGGAACAGGAGAGATGGCTTCGTTCGAAAATGTGACTGAATATTCATTCTCGAAGAATGGAAATATGCTCACTTTCCTGACAACAAGGAAGGACAGTATCGACTCTGTGTTTGTACACTACACGATCTACCCGGGGATACAATCTCAGCTTCTGTATCAAGGCCCCGGCTATGCGAAGAAGGTAACAGCCGATGAGCAAGGTGGGCAACTGGCCTGGCTCTTCTCGGCCGATACCGGGAAGGTTAAAGTTTATGATCTTCAACTCTGGGATCTGAACAGGAATAAGCTGATCACGGCGGTGGATACCAATGCTTCTGCTATGCCTGCGGGATGGTGTGTATCAGAAAACTCAAACATTCTCTTTTCTGAGGATGGCAAACGTCTCTTCTTTGGTACGGCATCGATACCTGAAGAAGAAGCAGAAGACACGCTCACCGCTGATGAAAAGGTGAGTGTTGACATCTGGAACTGGAAGGACGACCGCCTGCAACCTCAGCAGCTCAAACAAAAAGAAGATGATCTGAAAAGAGCCTATATGGCAGTATATCATGTTCCCCTGGGGAGGATGGTACAACTGGCAAATGAAGAAATGATACGAATCAACATGGACAAGAAGCATCTTGGTTCATATGCCCTGGGGTTTGCACGCAAGCCTTATTATAAAGAGATGTCGTGGGATGCGGAAGGATACCAGGATGTTTACCTGATCAATGTTGACAATGGCGAGAAGAAACTCATCCTGGAAAAGCATCAGTCAGGAGCATACCTCTCACCGCTTGGCCGCTATATTGCTTTTTATAATGAGAAGGACAGCAGCTGGAACTCTTTTTCCGTCAAAAGCGGGGAGTTCGCCACGCTTACTGAAAATATTCCCGTCTGTTTCAGCTACGAAGAGTTTGATATGCCCACCACCCCCGGACCTTATGGCATGAAAGGATGGACCGCAAATGATGACAGGATGATCGTATATGATCGCTACGACCTCTGGATGCTGGATCCCAACGACGAAGCCGTGCCGATAAATCTCACCAACGGCAGGAAGAATGAATTAAAGTTCAGGTATATCATCCTTGATCCAGATGAAGAATATATACCCGATAGAGAAGAGCTTCTTCTCAAGGCTTTTAATGAAGCGAATAAAGAAGCTGGATTTTACAATCTGGTATTGTCAAGGGATCCTGTCCCCGAAAAGATCTTCATGAGCCCCCATAGCTATTACACTCCTAAAAAAGCAAAGAATTCTGATGAGATGATCTGGCAGAAGATGAGCTTTAAGGAATACCCGGACCTCTACCTGAGTGATCGGAAATTCAGTTATGAAAAGAAACTGACCGATGCCAACCCGCAACAGGCAGACTACCTATGGGGCAGTGTCGAGATGGTACATTGGACTTCGGCGGATGGCATTGAACTGGACGGCCTTCTCTACAAGCCGGAAAATTTTGACCCGGATACGTCCTATCCAATGATCGTATATTTCTACGAAAAATATTCTAATGGACTTCACAGGCATTACACTCCGAGGCCCAGCAGATCGACGGTAAACTTCACATTTTATACCAGCAACGGTTACCTCGTTTTTGTGCCCGACATTGTGTATAAAACAGGATACCCCGGGCAAAGTGCGTACAATTCGATTGTTAGCGGTACCCTCAAGCTAATGGAAAAGCCCTGGGTAGATGGGGAGCACATCGGCATACAGGGACAGAGCTGGGGTGGATACCAGGTAGCTTACCTGGTGACCCAGACGAATATGTTTACTGCTGCTATGGCTGGGGCACCTGTCAGCAATATGACCAGCGCTTATGGCGGAATCCGATGGGGATCGGGCATGAGCAGGATGTTCCAGTATGAAGGCAGCCAGAGCAGGTTGGGCGGCACCCTCTGGGAAAAGCCCTGGAGATATATTGAGAATTCCCCAGTATTTTTTGCCGACAAGGTAGAGACACCCCTGCTGATGATGCATAATGATAAAGATGGGGCCGTTCCATGGTACCAGGGCATAGAGTATTTTGTGGCGCTGCGCAGGCTGAACAAACCGGTGTGGATGCTTACATACAATGATGCTCCGCACAATCTGAAGCGCCGTGCCGACTGCAAAGATTTGAGCATTCGTATGTTGCAGTTCTTCGATTACTATCTGAAAGATGCTCCGGCCCCGGTATGGATGGAATATGGTATTCCGGCAGTGGATAAGGGGAAGGAATTTGGTTATGGGTTAGTCGAATAGGGTTGCCAACCTTATTAAGGTTGGCAACCCTATTCTATTTAGCTGGGAATCTTTCACTTATATATTTCAGTGCTTCCCTGATCTCTAAACTGGCCGAACTGGGTCCTGTGCGGATAAAAAACTCTTCTCCGAAGCCCTTCTGACGTAAAAACACCGGTGCCGGGCTGCGCAGGCATTTTACATGGCACACCGTTCCGCCGTCGATCTTCTCAAGGGTAGTTTTTATGTAAGGTGTGACCTCCTGGCCCATGGAAGCCTTCACCAGGTTCCAGAAATGCAAGAGAAATTTATCATCATTTTCAAACTTATCGATCTCGACCCCTTCCACCCTGCCATCGTCTTCGACGCCTATGAGCAGATGGCCTCCACTGGAATTCAGAAAGGCAGAAATGGTTTTAAGACTGGCATGTTCAATGGCAGAATTTTTCTTCTCTTGCCGCATATCCCATCGTAAGGAGGTTTTAAACTCGAGGTTATAGCTCTCCCCTGCCCCGATCAGGTCGCGAATACCCGGCTCGAGATCTCTACCGGCTCCGGTAAAAAACGACACATATTCAAGGGCCTTGATTGCCTGTGCATGCAACTCCTTATAAGCTTCATCCGGATGATCCTGATTTACCTTGAAATGACGTAATTCTTTATCGTATAATTTGCAAGCATCAGGTTTTTTATCACTCATTTCGTGCCTGAGGTTTATGGCCAGCACGGCAGTAGCATATTCAGAGGGTGTCATCTTTCCCATAACGAGCATCATGGGCATAACAATGCCTGCAGCATGGATACATGACAGGAGGTTTGCAGCTGTCTTTTGTGCATCCATAAGTCCTTCGTAGGACTCCAATATCATAGTCCGCAAAGCGTCCATTTCCGGAAAGTCCCCACCCTGCCCTTCTTTAAGTTCATCAACGAAGCTGATGAGCCGGCGGCCTACCTCCGGCATACCCCAGAAGACAAGGTTGAGTATGCCCGGATGATCCTCCAGGTAGTCCAATGCTTTTGCTGTATCTAATAAGCTACTCCCTTTTCCTGATCTTAGCACGACCAGCGGATCATTTCTGAAAGCATCATCGAATGATTCCTTGATGTGGTCATTTTTTTGCTCAATAAAATCCTTTTGGAAACAGAAGAGGGCAAAGCTGCTCACAGCATACAGGTCTATTTCTCTATAAATCGTCAACTTGGCCAGGATATGCTTAAGCAGGCGGATATCAGGATCTGCCAGGTCATTCCCGCCAGGAGTTTTCAGTGCCTGATCGGCATAATATATTACGTGATCATAATCGCGCATCACCAGGTCGAGCTTGCCGGGATCTATAGGGTCGGGGTAATTCATTGCATGCTTCTTTTGAACGGATAAAAATAGTCCAAAATGCTGAAACGACTGGCGAAAGCCATGAATTATTTCTTAAATTAGCATGGCTGTAGACGGCAGCCCTGTATTCAACACCAATAGAAAATCTTAATCAAAAGCCATATGTCAGAAGAAAATCACTTTTTTATTTGCCGGAATGAATCCTGCAAGGATGAGACTAATTTCTCAGGAGAAGCCCTGTCGGGAGGTAAGATTACCACATATCAGATGCCCGATGAAGGTGAGTTGATATTGTGTGAGCATTGTAAAAGCGAATACAAGCTGGTAAACGGAGACCCCCAACTCATATTGGGGGAAATAATAATAGAGAGTCAGGATGCCAATATAAAGTTCTTCAATCAGTACGAGTCAAACCATATCCATTTCAAGAAACTGGTCCTGCGTAATATTGATGAAGCAGATTTCAAAGGGAGGGCAATCTCCTTCAATCATTGCACTATAGATGAGCTAATTATTGAGAATGTAAATATCACCTCTACTTTTTACCCGATTTCCTTCTCAAATTGCCAGATAGGCAGTGTCAGTATCATCAACAGCCAGCTTATAAAAGCCAGCAGGAACAGCTATAAGAGCTTATATACCTTCTTTGGCATTGTTTTCTTTCAAACAGAAATAACTGAAGGCTTCAGTATTGAGAAGAGCATGTTCAGCGTGGTGGTCTCATCATGTAAAGTTAAGTGTCAGATCAAGATCTCGCAAAAGAGTAAGATCGAAATTGCGCTATCCAATAACGATCATGAGCCTGTCATCAAAACAGACAAAGGGTCTGAGGTATTACAGCTATTTAAAATCACCGGCCGTGACCCATCCAAAACACTTAAAAAAGTAACAAGCTCCGGAGAACTCATCTCTGACAAAAGTATAGACGAATTGCATATCAACCCTGATGAAAAAAATACAAGCACACTGGAAAACTGTCTGATTAAAAAGCTGATCTTCCAGGATGGATCCAGTATTGAGGGGATGCTTCATTTTAAGAATTGCATTATTGAAAGCATAGAAAACAGGCCCAATGTTTTTGAACAGGATCTTGTATTCCTGGGATGTACATTCAGAGAAAAGCTCTTGGTTTCCAGATCACGTTTCAAACAATCTCTGATCTATGAGTTGTGTACTTTTGCTAAGGGTGCTACCTTCAACAATATTTCGATTGAAGATGACCTCCACCTGAGCTACTCTGACTTTAAGGAAGGCCTCTACCTGGCAGGAAATAAATGCAGTGGGTATGTTAAGTGTCAGGTCAACACCATGCAAGGGAAGTTGAACCTCGAAGATAATGTGATAGGCAGGGATGTCCTCATAAAATCTTTAAACTCCGACGACAACCTGATCATATATCACAATGACATAGCCGGATATCTCTTTTTGAAACAACTGCATCTTAAGGGGAAAGCAGATATTAATATGCTGAATGCTGACGCCCTGACAATAGAAGATATTGCAGTTATGCAATCAATGGAAATCACCAATTCTTTAATAAACAACGACCTTAGCATCACACGGATGCAGGTAAAAGGGGAGACTAATTTTTGGTTTACCAAAGTAGACGGGCTCTTAAAACTAATCCGTTCAAAATTTGAGGATACCATAGCAGTATATTTTCTGGAAAGCAAACTCAACATCATTGCGAACATAGATGTTGCCGGAGAGGTAAAATTTAACTCCTGTACTTTCAGCCAGCAAACCCTTACCAACAGGAACCTTTTCCATGGAGAGTTCAATTGGGGAACGATGCAAACGCATAACCTCTTCCTGTCGGATAACTATATTTTTGATACGGCCGAAATCGAAAATATCCAAGCCCTAAATTACACTATCGATGACAATGCGTTTGTAAAGGGACTTGAAATAAAAAATTCACATCTGAGCGAAATCAAACTAAATAACAATTTCGCACTGGATTATATCAAGCTAAACAACTTACAAACAGATGACATTTTCCTCGCTGGTAACCGGATCACGAATGAAATTATGATCAACCACTCCAGGTCGGTCGACCTGATGTTTAATTTCAACACTACTGCCATCCTGAATCTGTACAACAGTGTGTTCGCTAACATCACTATTTCTGAATGTGATGAGTTGGGCGACACCAACCTGAGCAACCTGACCGTGAGCAGGAGCTTTACAGTCAAAGATTGCATCATAGAGAAGGAATTGTATATGGACAGATGCAAGCTGGATCAGGACTGTTTGATAGAATATAATACTGCCAGCAATTTCAGGCTCAAAAATTCGGTAACCAGCAACATAAAGTTTTTCAGAAACTTCTTATCGGACTTCTCCAGCATTTCCGATACTAAAACAGGACACCTGGATATTCTTGAAGTCCAGAGCTTTCGCACCTGGAGTTTCAAAAAACTCGAATCGCAACATATTAGACTTGAGAACAATCATTTCAAGGAAAATCTTGAACTTATTAGCATAAAATCGAATGATTGCTATGTAACGGATAATTATGTTACTGAAAGCATTCTTATCAATGATGCCACTGCAAACGACCTCTCAGTAGTAAACAATGTGGTCTATTCGGTAGTCGCATTCCCACCCTCAGCCGAGGACGAAGACAAGGCTACTGAAGATGAAAAGGTCCTATTGGGTATGCAGATTGAGCATAGTAATATAGAAAATGAGATAAACATACGTAATAACTATACACCCGAACAACTTTTGATCAGGACAACGCTGAGCGATAAATTTTCTTATTCAAGAAACCGCACACGTACGTCCAAGATCAGCATGGGCAGGTATCGTCAGATGTATATTTCTAATTGCGAAGATATCGTAGACTTTTCATGCAATAATGTGAGTGTGGGGAAAGATCTCAGCTTTAACAACAATCAGTTCAATGGAGAATTCATCATGCTGTATTGCAAGATCGAAAATGATCTGGAGTTTAAAGACAATACTTTTTCAGATGTACACAGGATCAGAAATACATCTGTTTTTGGTACACTTTCCTACGAAGAATGCAGTTTTAGCTATGCCATGTTCTTACAGCAAAATAAATTTACTGCGGTTCACCTTGGAAATGTAGAAGTTCATTCCACTATTTATTTCGATCATAATGTAGTAGAGGGGAACCTCAGCTTTGGTAAGGGTGAATTCCTTAATGATTCTTCCACTATTATTTTTGCCAGGGCCATCGCCATTATGGAAAATAAGATCAGGAATGCTGAATTTAATAAGGTTCAATTTGACTCTACCGTAGCTCTGCGGCACAATAATTTTGAGGGAGATCTGACCTTCCGTGATACCAGCCATCAGTTAAGTCTTGATTTTACAGGGTGTTTTGTGGGTGGCTCATTTGTGTTTCACAATAGTAGTCAGCAATCGGGGAATGGAGACCTTATCCTCGACAATACTTTCATCGACAAACGGCTCTCATTTACAAATTATATACCTGCCAGCTTTTCCTTTATCAATGCGACTTTCAACGGATTTGAAATTCCTCGAAACTGGAGGATGAAGGGGAAAAAGCTGATGAAAAAGAAAGATAAAAGCTATGCAGCAAGCATTGAACCGGAACAGGGAAGTTCTGCCGGCAACAGACTCAAAAAGTTCTTTTTCGGTGACAAAAAAGACTTTTTAATCAAAGACAATATTATCCAGGGAGGTGCATATAAAGATAATGACCTACCCTATGGCTTTATGAAAGAATATTACCAGGAGGATACTGTGTTAAATGCTATCCCCGACAATTGGAGGAAACTGCAAGAAATCTTATTTCATGATAACGAAAAACTGGATCAACTGGATCAATCTCACCGACGAGAGGACAAAGCCACAGATGAGCAACTTCTTCGAGGATATTATGTTTTGTATAAGCAAAGTATACAGGAAGACTTCATCCCAATATATTACAAGCATTTCAGTGATGAGGGCACGCAAGACATGATTAAGGTGGCCAAGTACTTTTCCACAGTAGAAAACAATTATAAGGATGAGTCGATCAAAGCTGTTTTTGCTGAGGTTCAGGCATTTTTCGGTGTCTTTCACAAAGCACTCATGGCCTTTAACGACCACAGCTTATATCAGATCAACAACCATAGAAGAATGGCCAGGAAGAGATGTAAAAATGGCATCTTTACCCGGCTGGAAGAGCAATACAAGGTGCTCAGGCATATCTGGGGCAGTAATGGGGAACTAAAAGAAGAAGATGCCGCCTATTATAAATGGATGCACTATAAGAACGTGGGAGAAATGCGTTTAGCGCCATGGCGCAGCAAACCGAAGTATTGGATGAGATACCTCCTCTATGAAAAGGTTTTTGGCTGGGGCGTGGATCTGTACCGCATCGTATTGTCGACCCTTGGCATGGTAGGCCTCTTCACATTCATTTATTTTATCATATTCCACTCAAACCCGGAACTGTACGTATATTGGGATAATGTGAAAGTATATGGCACTGAAATTACAGGCTGGAAACCTTTTGTATTTGCCATTCAGACAACATTCAGTGCCGGACTGGGCGACTGGGCGCCTATCGGCTCAGGGATCATTAAGATTCCGATGACAATCAACGCCATACTCGGTGTGTTATTTGTCACCTTCCTGATTGGTGCTTATGGCCGTAAGATGCTGAGATAAATTTTGGATTTTGAGTTTTGGATTTTGAATTATTATCCGAATTTACATTTGGGATACACTACTGTCCGGTTTAAACTTCGCAGGCAATGTTAGCAAGCATGAGCATGGATCTCCCCCTCTCTTTTCAGGATAGGGGGCCGGGGGGTGAGGTGCTTTAATAATGGGATTACTCCCCCGATCCCGAGTACTCGGGAGGGGTCGTGATCCCGGAGGGGGGAGGGCATAAGTAACTGAAACCCTCCTTCGTCGGCATTTTTATTTGCCCCCCACAGCTGTTCAAGCAAGCTTGACAGCTGCGAAGTACTAATAAAAAAACCCGCGTAAAGCGCGGGTTTTGAGTTAGTTAGCGGAGAAAGAGGGATTCGTCCCACCATATTTCAAATTTCTATCTAATTGATTAAGTGCTAATTAGAAAACACGTTTTCTGGAATTTATACTCATTTTGGCGACCATATGCCGCACATATATTTCCGTTTTTTAATGATTAATTCATTCTTAGCTAATTGTTACCCCAATTGATCTTGTCGTTTACATCAATTAAATCACAAATAAAAGTATTAATAAGATACAAATGACAATTTTCGAACTTGTGCATTTCTTGCACAGGTTGCATTCTTATTTAGTTAAATTGTACCGCATATATTAGCAATGCGTCTGCCATCATCACTTTTAAATATTTCCGTTTCCTTGTATTCTATGGCTCAAA
>Ga0164313_10002357_pt1 | contig 16986 bp, 11 predicted proteins | sample GuaBasSedimGuay4_FD_113735 | JGI IMG/M metagenome (GOLD analysis project Ga0164313, IMG submission 113735) | Subseafloor sediment microbial communities from Guaymas Basin, Gulf of California, Mexico - Guay4, Core 4569-4, 0-3 cm | ecosystem: Environmental > Aquatic > Marine > Hydrothermal vents...
GCAGGACGGGGATTATCGCGAAGGTTGTCAATGATCGGTTTGATCTTTCTCTGGACATCGCGCGGTAGTTTCCGAAAGTCCTTTTTTGCAGCCGGTCCGATCTTGACCACATATCTTTTTGGGCTCAATTACAGCTCCAATTCCTCCATGAAAGCATCCCAGGATGCACTTCCTTCCAATTCTGCCTCTTTCAGGGCAGCCCGGGCCGCAACCAAGTCAATCCGGTCTTCGATGGCCCGGAGAATATTCATATCCTCCACGGAAATGATCACTGCCACCGGCTTCTTGTTTCGGTGTAGAACAATCCTTTCGCCGCCGTAAGCCACTCGACTCAAAGTGTCTGCAAAGTTTTGGCGAACGTCACTGGCCTTCATCGTCACCATGGTCAACCCCTCATCCAATGGAAATCAAATGTACTATCTGTACTGTTTGTACTGTTTGTACTGTTTGTACTAACCGTACAACATATATCGACAAAGCACCAGAATTATTTGTTTTTTCTTCCGGTTGGGGCCTTTCATGAAGCTTATTGAGCATTTTTTGGGCCTTGCCGTCATCCACGGTTAATACTCGGTAATCCCTTGAAATCCCCCCTCTCAAATGGGAGAATGATTTTTCGTGATCATACTCGCCCATCCCGCCCCACAACGCCCAAGGAGGACCCCCATGATCGTCGGCGTCATCGGATCCGGCTCGATCGGCCCGGACCTGGCCTATGGTTTTGTCTCCGCTCTGGCCAGCGACCCGGACAGCCGTGTCCTCCTCCACGACATCAAACCCGAGGCCCTCGAGGCCGGCCTGGCCCGCATTCAGGGTTATGTGAAAAAGGGTGTGGATCGCGGCAAGCTCAGCCCCAAGGTGGCCGCGGCCATCGGCGGCATGCTTGTCACCACCGAAAACCTGGGCGACCTGGCCGATTGCGATTACGTGCTCGAGGCGGCCACCGAGGACCTCAAGATCAAGAAGATCATCCTGAGCAACCTGGAAAAGGTGGTGCGGCCCGATTGCCTGATCGGTTTTGCGACCAGCGGCCTGCCGCGTTCCGTGATCGCCGCGGACACGACCCACCCCGAACGGTGTTTCGTGAACCACCCCTTTTTCCCCGCCTGGCGCGCCATGCCCATCGAGGTCGTGCTGTCGGACAACGCCGAGTTCAGCGACCGCATGCTCGCGACCATGAAAAAGCTGGGCAAGGTGCCGGTGATCACCGCCGACGTGCCGTGTTTTGCCGCCGACGACATCTTCTGCAACTACTGCGCCGAGGCGGCGCGCATCCATGTGGAGGGCGTGGCGTCGGTGTGGCAGGTGGACAAGATCGTCAACGACGCCATCGGCGGGGGCGGCCCCTTCAACGTCATGGACCTGACCCGCGGCAACCTCTTGAACGTCAAGTGCCTGAAACTGATGGAAGAGGCCGACACGGGCAGCGAATGGTTCACACCGCCCGAGGTCTTCTCCACCCAGGCCAACACTCCCTGGCTGGATCACAAGAACCCCGGCGACCCGTCGTACAGCAGTGAGCTGGGCAAACAGGTCCTGGATCGCATCCTGGCCGTGATTTTGGGGCGCACCTACTTCGTGGTAGACAATGACATCTGTGATCCCGCCGACCTGAACTGGCTGACGAGCAACGCCCTCGGTTTCAGCCAGGGCCTGCTGGATCTGGCGGCCGAGCTGGGTGCCGATCGCGTGCACGAGATCTGCACCACCTACGCGGAGGCCAACCCCGGGTTTGCGGTGCCCAAGAGCATCGGCGATCGCGTGCTGGTGGATTTCAAGCGCAACCTGCAGGTGGAAAAGGACGGCAACCTCGCCACGGTGACCATCAAACGGCCGGAGGTTCTGAACGCGCTGAACGACCAGACCATGAATGAGCTGCGAGACACCTTCGACGAACTGGAAGCCGACGACAATGTGGCCGGAATCGTGGTCACCAGCTACGGCGGCTCTCTGGCTGGCGCGGACATCAACGAGCTGGCCGCCCTGCCCACGCCTGAAGAGGCGGCGGACAAGTGCCGCCGCGGGCACAAGATCCTGCGCCGGATCGAAAACTGCGCCAAGCCGGTGGTCATCGCGGTGAACGGACCGGTGCTGGGCGGCGGCGCCGAACTTTCCATGGCCTGCCATGCGCGGGTCGTGGGCCCGGGCCTGATGCTGGGCCAACCCGAAGTGAACCTGGGCATCATCCCGGGTTACGGGGGTACCCAGCGCTTGCCCCGACTGATCGGGCTGGAAAAAGCCGCCGAAATGGTGCGCACCGCAGGCACCATCGGCGCCAAGGAAGCCTGCGAGCTCGGTTGGGCCACGGGCGAACCCGCAAATGATCCAGTGGCCGCGGCCAAGGACTTGATCAAGGCCCACCTGGATGGGTCGGCGCCGATCAAGCGCCTGGACCCCGGTCCCATCGAGGTGCCGGCCACCTTGCCAAATATCGACATCGGCCACCGTTCCCTGGCCATCGATCGCATCCTGACCGATACCCTTTTAGCAGGCCTGAAAACCGACCTGGACAGCGGCCTGGAGATCGAAGCGGTTGCCTTCGCCCGTTGCAAGGAGACCGTCGATTACGACATCGGCATGACCAACTTCATCCAGAACGGACCCCGGATTCCCGCGGTCTTCATGAACGAATAAACAGGAGACGAGCATGACCACGAACAGCCAATCCATCGTCATCCTGGACGGCGCGCGCCGCACCCCGCGGGCCGACATCCTGATCAATAACCGCGAACCCGGTCTGTTCTCCCGATTCTCGACCACCGCCCTGGGTGGCCTGGCCATCAAGGCCACGCTGGATAATACCCCCGTGGACAAGGGGCTGATCGGTCACGTGATCATGGGGATGGCCTCGCACAGTCATCGCGACAGCATCTACGGAGCCCAGGGTATGGCCTGGCGTGGCGGCCTGGCCGACGACGTTCCCGCCCTGACGGTGGCCCGCATCTGCGGCAGCGGCGCCGAAGCCGTGGCCGTGGGCATGGAGCACATCCTGGCCGGTATCCGGCACGACCGGGACCGGCCGTTCCTGGTCGTCGGCGGCGGCGAAAGCATGCAGTACCCCTTCAGTGTCTATGGAATGCGCGGTCAGAAAGTGGGCACGGCGATCCAGAAGTACGGACCGCTGGACCCTCGCGGCCTGCCACGCGGCTCAATGTTGCAGGACAGCCTGTTGTTGGGTCTTTATGATCCGGGCGCCAGCCTGGCCATGGCCAACACGGCCGAGGAGCTGGCGCGCCGGTACGAAATCACCCGCGAAGAGGCCGACGCCTTCGGCCACCGCTCCCACATGAACGCCAAGGCCGCCCGTGATGAGGGATTGTTTGCCGAGGAGATCGAGCCGGTCACCCTGCCCGGCAGCGGCGGCGAGGCCGACGTCGTGGTCGAACACGACACCCACATCATGGACAACATCAGCCTGGCCAAGATGAGCCGGCTGTATCCGGCTTTCGAAGCGGGCGGGATCATCACTGCCGGCAACGCCAGCGCCGTGGTCGATGGTGGGGCGGCCATGGTCCTGGGCCTGGAGGACGATGCCAATACCCACGGCCTGAAACCCCTGGCCCGCGTGGTGGCCGTGGGCACGGCGGCCTGCGATCCGCGGATCATGGGCTGGGGCCCGGTGCCCGCGACACGGCAGGCTCTCGAACGGGCCGGCCTTTCAGGCGGCGACATCGATCACGTCGAGCTGAACGAAGCCTTCGCACCCCAGGCCCTGGCCTGCATGCGGGACTTCGCCGACATGGACATCGACCCGGAGAAGGTCAACCCGCAAGGCAACGCCATCGCGATGGGCCATCCCCTGGGCGCGACCGGGGCCGTTCTTACCTTGACCTGCGCCTATGCCCTGCGGCGCAAAGGCCAGCGATACGGATTGGTCACCATGTGCATCGGTGGTGGTCAGGGTAATTCGCTGATCATCGAGTCCTTGTAGTCGATAAACCTCAACCTGTGAAAGTCGGTCGCCATGCCCTTGTCCTACCATTGCCCTAAATGTGATTGTCTTCTGAACCCCAACGTGCGCGTTGTGCTCATCGCCCGTTTCGGCGACAAGCAGGGCATCGTTTTGATGAGCTCGCAGCCCGGGGACTACCAGGTCATCTGCGACAAGGGCATATGTCACGATGTATCCAAGGGTGATATCATCAATTTCGCCTGCCCGGTATGCCACGGTTCCCTGACCTCCGAGTCCCATGAGAACTTTGCGGAGCTCAAGGTCGTGAATTCAGCGAAATCTGGACACGGACCCTGCCTGTTACGCTTCAGCCGGGTCAGCGAAGAGCACGCGACATTCTTGTATGATGGAGATTCGGTGAAGCAGTTTGGGGAAGAAGCGGGACTTTTCAGCAAGGAGATGACCGTTGAGGGGGACTGGGGGTGGTAGATGACACAGACGAGGTGTCGCAGGGCCCCCCGAGGGACCTTTTGCGCGAATAACTGATTGAAATTAAATAGTTTAAATTTTTCATTCCTGTTTCAACCCTCACTGCGCCGGGATCGCGCCCCAGATACCCATTGACACCCACACCCTTTTTAATTAAAATACAGTTCGAACGTTCGTTCTAATTCCGTAACTCATTGTGATAGATGGTTATTCCAACAAAGGAAACCCTCGTGACCCCATCCCCCCGTACCCAGATCGTCGATTGGGCCACCGAAATATTCGAAGACCTGGATTTCACCGCTTCGATGAAGTGGCTGGACGATCATCCGGGCAGCAAGGCCGCCGGGTTCCTGCCCGTCTACGCCCCCAAGGAAATCATCCATGCCGCGGGCATGCTGCCGGTCGGCATCCACGGCAACGGGGCCATCGAGATCATCCGGGGTGACGCCTACTACCAGAGCTACATCTGCCATCTGCCCCGGTCCGTGGTCGAGCTGGCCGAATCCGGCAGGCTGGATTTCCTGTCGGCCGCCTTGTTCCCGTCAACCTGCGATGTGATCCGCAACCTGTCGGGCATGTGGCAGATCATGTTCCCCGACATATATGTACGCTACCTGGATCTGCCGCAGGTCGCCGACCCCGTACTCGGAGCCAAGTTCTGGCAGCGGGAACTGAATGTGATCCGGGAGGAACTGGGCCGGGTGGCCGGAGTGAACATCAGCGATGAGCGTCTGCGGGCTTCGATCGCGGTGTACAACGAGGTGCGCGAGGTCATCGGACAGCTGTACGATCTGCGCAACAGGCAACCCTGGAAGGTGCCCACCGAAGAACTGTACCTGCTGCTGCGGGCGGGTGAAGTGGTGGCGCCGGAAGTATTCATGGAGAAGGCCCGCACCTACCTGCTGGCCGCCGAAACCAGCGGTGAACACATCAAGGACCGCACCCGGGTGATCATCGTGGGTTCGTTCTGCGAACAGCCGCCCCTCGGGCTGATCAAGACCATCGAACGCGCCGGTTGTTACATCGTCGACGACGACTTTCTGGCCGGCAACCGTTTCCTTACCGATGCGGTACCCGTCGAGGGCGACCCGGCGGCAAACCTGGCCACGACCTTCACCAGCAGCGCCATCAAGACTTCGGTGCTTTACGAACCGGATCCCGACGGTAAGAAAAACCTGATGCAGCAGCGCGCCAAGGCCGCCGGCGCCGACGGAATCATCTTCTGTGCCGCCAGCTTCTGTGACCCGGCCCTGCTGGACCGGCCCATGCTGCGCGACGGGGCCGAAAAAGCCGGCATCCCCTGCATCGCCTTCAAGTTCGCCGAGAACTCGGGGCAGTTCCAGCAGTTCCGCGAGCAGGCGGGCACCTTCAGCGATTCAATCAAACTGTGGGGAGAAGCGTCATGAGCGACCAGAAGACCAAAATCCAGGAAGCCCACAAGGACGAATCGATGGTCATCCAGAAGGAGATGATCGCCGAGCACTACAAACGGCTCGAGCGCGCGCCCGAAACCAAGGAGCCGGTGGTCTACACTTTCGTGCCCGGCAACCTGACCGAACTGATCCGCTCGTTCGGCTGCCTGCCCGTGCTGCCGGAAATCAACGCCCTGCAATCGGGGATGAGAGGAAAAAGCCGCGGCTACATCGCCGAAGCCGAGAAGCGCGGCCACTCCGAGGATGTCTGCACTTACGTGAAATGTGACATCGGCATGGCCATGGCAGGCAACATCGGCCCCACCGGCACAAAAATCCCCAAGCCGGATCTGTTGCTGCTCTCGTACACCGGCTGCTACACATTCATGAAGTGGTTCGAGCTTCTGCGCGAGGAATACGACTGCCCCTGCGTGTTCCTGCACGTGCCCTACCAGGGTGACGGCGAGATCGAACCCGAGCACCGGGAATACATGATCAAGCAGATCAAGGACGAGGTCATTCCGGCCCTGGAGAAGATCTCCGGTCGCAAGTACGACGAAGACGCCCTGAAGGAGCGCCTGCGGCTGAGCGTGAAGGCCGAGGACGACCTGGTCTGGGTGCTGCAGTCGGCCATGAACAAACCCTCACCCATCGACGCCTATTTCGGCGCCGTGTATTACGTGGGTCCGATCTTCAGCGCCTTCCGCGGCACCGAAGAAGGCGTGAACTACTACAAGGCGCTGCGCCGGGAAGTGCAGGGTCGCCTGGACGCCGGTCTGGGTCCGGTGGCGCCCAAGGGCCCCATGGCCGAGGAAAAATACCGGCTCGTTGTCGAAGGTCCTCCCAACTGGACACACTTCCGCGAGTTCTGGCAGATGTTCGCCGACGAGAACGCCGTTGTCGTGGCCTCGACCTACAGCAAGGTTGGCGGCACCTACGACTTCGGATTCCGCCACAATCCGGACGATCCGCTGGGCACCATGGGCGACTACTGTGCCGGTTGCTACACCAACCACAACCTGCCCGGCCGCATCGACATGCTGTGCCAGTATCTGCAGGACTACGAGGCGGACGGCTTCCTGATCAACTCCGTCAAATCCTGCAACTCGTTCAGCGCCGGCCAGTTGATGATCCTGCGCGAGGTCGAGAAGCGCACCGGTCTGCCGGGTGGATTCATCGAATCGGATCTGGTGGATCCGCGCTACTTCTCGGCCGCCAACATCAAGAACCGCCTGGAGAGTTACCTGCAAATGGTCGAGGCCCGCCGTGTCGGCGCCTCACAGAAAGGCATGTCAGCATGAGCATCGCCTGTGTTGTCGGTACGGACCTCGGTTCGACCACCACCAAGTCCGTCATCCTGGACGAAAGCGGGGAGGTCCTCGGCCGCGGCATCACCAACAGCCGCTCCGATTACGACCGCGCCGCCAAGGTCGCGCGCAGCGAAGCCTTCATCACCGCACGCTTCAACCTGCTCAAACGCGAGGTCGAACAGGCGGCCGGGCCCGAGGTACTTCAGCACCTGCTGGACGCCTTCCGCCTCGAGCAGACCCTGGCCCAGCTCGATCGCCTGCATCAGCTGGTATCCGGCACCCTGGCCTTCGGCGTGCCCGGGGAACTGGCCGGTCCCGCCGCCGAGGCCGTGGACACCATCATCGCGCGTATCCGGCAGGAGGAACTGGATCGGTTCAAGGAAACAAACCCTTCCAAACGTTCGGACTTCTTCCGCGACACCGTGGGTTCAGCCTGGAGCACCATCAGCGAGGAGATCGGCGATCCGAAGGGCGTGAGCTTCGACATGCTGCTCGGCCTGTACGACAAGTGCATCATCCAGGTGGAAAACGAACCGCTGGCCCTGGGTTTCGGCGACCACATCGAAAGCGCCCTGGTGCGCATCGGCGGTTCCACGGAAGTGAAGACGGGTGTACACCACGCCGTAGAGGCCGAGTTCGACGTGCGCGAAGAAGTGGGCACCGGTTACGGTCGGCAGCGCCTGCCCTTCCCCAAGGAGATGATCCGTTCGGAGATCCTCTGCCACGGCCTCGGCGCTTCGGTCATGTTCGGCGGCACCCGCACGGTGCTGGACATCGGCGGCCAGGACACCAAGGCCATCCAGGTGGACGAGAACGGTATCGTGACCAGCTTCCAGATGAACGACCGCTGTGCCGCCGGTTGCGGACGGTATCTGGGCTACATCGCCGACGAGATGAACCTGGGACTTCACGAACTGGGACCGCTGGCCCAGAAAAGCACGCGAACGGTGAAGATCAACTCCACCTGCACCGTCTTTGCCGGGGCCGAGCTGCGCGAGCGCCTTTCCCTGGGTGAAAAACGCGAGGACATCCTGGCCGGCCTGCACCGCGCGATCATGCTGCGGGCCATGAGCCTTCTGGCCCGCTCGGGCGGGGTGGACAACGAGTTCACGTTCACCGGCGGCGTGGCCAACAATCCTGCTGCGGTGTCGGCCCTGCGCGAACTGGTGACCGAAAACTACGGGGACAAGGTTTTGAACATCTCTCCGGACAGCATCTACACCGGCGCCCTGGGCGGCGCCATCTTCGCCCACAGGAGCGCCAACTGATGAGTACCGAAAACACGACACGAACAGCAACCATCACCGCGGGTCTGGACGTGGGCTCGGGCGCGGTCAAGGCCGTGGTCATGGGCTTTGAAGATGGTGGCGAAGAATTGCTGGCCAAGGTCAGCACCAGGATCCGCCGCCGGGACATCAACGACGTGGTTGACGATGTTTTCAGCCAGGCGGTTGCAGAAGCAGGCGTCGACGGTCTGCACTACGTGGCCACAACCGGCGAAGGCGAGGACATCCCCTTCGCCACGGGTCACTTCTACGGCATGACCACCCACGCCCGCGGCGCGCTGTTCCTCGATCCGCGGGCTTCGGCAGTGCTGGACGCCGGCGCCCTGCACGCCCGCGCCATGGCCATGGATGGTCGGGGCAAGGTGCTCAACTACAAGATGACCAGCCAGTGCGCGTCCGGGTCGGGGCAGTTCCTGGAGAACATCGCCCGCTATCTTGGCGTTTCGCAGGCCGAGATCGGCGATCTTTCCCTGGCCGCGGACAATCCCGAAAAATGCAGCGGCATCTGCGCCGTTCTGGCCGAAACCGACGTGATCAACATGGTCTCCCGCGGCATCAGCACCGAAAACATCCTGCGGGGAATTCATGAAAGCATGTCCGGGCGCTTCGTGCGCCTGCTTCGCTCCCTCGACTATGGTGAAGTTATTTTCATGAGCGGTGGTCTGGCCGGCGATGCGGGACTGGTCAAATCCTTGGAGGACGAATTCGCCGGGCTGAAGAGCCTGAAGGGGCCCGTGCCCGAGATCGCCACCCACCCGGACAGCATCTTCGCCGGGTCCATCGGGGCGGCCATCTGGGGGAATTTCCGGCATGGGAAACTTGGGTTGGAAGGTTTGGCCTGGCCTGCCGGTTCCCAGGATTAGGTCAGGTTGCGGGATTCTGCATAACCCTGTCTGATTGGCAATACAGGTCTGATATCCGAACCTGGGCCCTGACTCCGCATGTTTTTCGTAAGGTCTTTGTTTTCAATTTATTAATTGATCTTTTTGATTCCGTCCCGGATTGGCATTTCCCCTGCATTGGTTATACCTGATTCCGAAACGAAGAGGGTCCCGCAAAGGAACCCCTCTTGTCGAATTGGGCAAAACCGGGTAGGGTGAACGGGGGGGCTGATTTATGAATAGTTATCAGCAGGAAATATCATGAAGACTTTTTTTAAAATGTCTGCCCTTTGGGGCCTGTTTCTCAGCCAATTGCTTTTGGCCCCCGCTGCCTTTTCCCAGGAGCCCACCCGGACCGCTCCCCCTGATTGGGTAAAGGTCCAACCCGTCCCCCTTGAAAAGGCTATCGACCCTGCCGCCCTCGTCGGCGGATTCCATTATATTCTCGCCGACTACCAGACCAACATCCCCACCCAGCAGGTTTATCGCCACAATGTTTTCAAGGTCGTCAGCAGCGACGGCGTCCAGAACATGAGCGACATCGAACTGGAATACGATCCCAGTTACCAGACCCTGCAATTCCACCTGGTTCGCCTGCATCGGGATGGCCGGATCATCGACAATCTGGCCAACCACGAGATCAAGACCTTTCAACGCGAATCCGGCATGGATCGTCACCTCTACAACGGATCCCTGACAGCGGTAATCAACCAGGAAAACGTCCAAATCGGGGATATCATCGAGTACTCCTACACCCGGACCGGTTTCAACCCGATCCACGGTAACGATTTTTTCTATGGTTTTTACCAGAAGGTCTCTTTTCCCATCCAGAGACTCCGCTTCCTGCTGATAGCCGACGCGAAACAACCCATATATTTCAACTACTTGAATGACGCCGTGCCGCCCACTACAACCGACAACGGCTCCCTGGTCGAATACAACTGGATCTTTGATGACATACCTGCCCACCTATTCGAGGACAACACTCCTGACTGGTTCGATCCTCTTCCCTTTGTCGGAGTTTCAAGTTATGACAATTGGTCACAGGTCGCCGACTGGGCCCTTCCCCACTACCAGGTGGAGCCCGCCGACGCGGCATCCCTGAAAAACCTGGCCCCCGAATTGACCCCGGCCACCGATTTGGAAGACCAAATTATTCAGGCCATCCGTTTCGTGCAGGACGAAGTGCGGTACCTGGGCATGGAACAGGGATTGGGCGCCTACCGACCCAACCAACCCTTCGGGGTCTACCAGCGACGGTTCGGGGACTGCAAAGACAAGTCGCTGCTTCTGGTGACACTGCTGAATAACCTGGGCCTGGAAGCTCACCCTGTCCTGGTCCACACTGTTCAGGAAAGCAGGGTGAGTCAGAAGATTCCCAGCCCCGGGGCCTTCAATCATTGCATTGTCCGGTTTACGCATGACGGGCAGGATATTTTCGTTGATCCCACCATGTCCGGCCAAGGCGGCGATCTTGACCACCTGGAAGGATTGCCCTACGGCTCGGGCTTGGTCATCGCGAACGGGGTCACGGACCTGGTTGATCTGCCCACGCCATCGCCGGAAACCATCGACATCGCATACACGATCACGGTCGAGAAAGTCGGTGGGCCGGCGCAGCTGGCCGTCCGAACCACATACGCCGGCCGTGGGGCCAATAGCCGGCGTGATTGGTTCATCAACACCAGCATTGATGAAATCAGCCGCAATAGCCTGGATTATTACAGCGAGGCCTATCAGGGACTCACCCAGGTCCATCCTGCCCGTGTCATTGATGAGGAGCGTGACGGCGGCAATGTCCTGATAGTGGAGGAGAGTTTCCGAACCGAGGATTTCTGGACCACCTCCGAGGTCGACTCCAATGCGGTGTTTGCCGAAATGGTCCCTCTCGAAATGACGGAAGTCGCCGACGTTCCGCCAAGTGCCGAGAGAGCCTCTCCCTACTACCTAGGCCCCTTGTTGGACCTTTCACTGACAATCAAAATCGTCATGCCCGAAGATTGGCCGGTGAAATCGGATAAGGTCGAAATCAAGAGCGATGCTTTCGCCTACAATTCCGAGATGAAAGGCCGCGGCAACACGATCGAAATGTCCTACCGGTACCGGCGGCTGAAGGAATCCATCCCACCCGAGGATACCCTGGACTTCCTCAAGGACCATGACCGCGTCTGGAATGACCTGACCCTCTACATTACCCATGATCCGTGTAAGGAAGAATTCAGCTTCAGTTGGTTCGCCGGAGCCCTGGCCGCCCTGACCTTCCTGGTGACCGTCCTTGCCTCTCGCCGCATAAGCCGCGAGTACGACCCCGCTCCGACGGTAACCCAGGAGTCAGCCCGGTCCATCAGGGGGTGGCTTATCCTGCCGGCCATCGGCTTCTTCACCAGTCCCTTCTACATGGCCTTTGATTTGATCAGCGACACAACATATTTCAACCACAATACCTGGGTCTCGGTGTTGCAGGAAACGGACTATGCATCCTTTTCCGGTTTTGGCGTCGTGCTGGTTTATGAACTCATCGGCAATACGTTTTTTCTGGTTTTTTCACTATTGATTCTCGTTCAGTTTCTCCGAAAACGCAGCAGCCTGCCCAGGTTGGTGGTCATCTACTTGTCGTCCACCTTCATTTTCATAGGCCTTGACTTCATAGGGGCAAATTTTTTAATCGACACGCATTTGCTCCCCGACATCCAACCCGAAGAGATCAGGAATATGGCGTCAGCCCTGTTTTCCGTCTTGATCTGGGTCCCCTATTTCCTGAAGTCCAGTCGTGTCCGACAAACGTTCATCAACCGAGCATTATCGCCTGCTTCGGTAGCTCCGATTGTTGATGCCACACCAGTTGGCCTTGCGGCAACGGCGGCAACGGATGCCCTGGAAGAACCGCCCGCACCGGCAACCATCCTCCCTCCGGCCCCTGTCCGGATCGTCAGATGGCCCGCGGTCATGATTATTACAATTATCTTCCAGACCATCGGTGTCGTTGTGGGCCTGGTTTCCGGAATTTCATCCTTCCAGGACTTCCCCTCCGTCGATTCCTCACCGTCCTCCCCTTACATGGTCGGACAAAAAATCGGTGCGGTCCTGGGTCCCCTGATCGTCATCACACTTCCCTTGATCGGTCTGCTTTCCCTCGTCAAGCGCCGCACTTGGGCCAGGACATACAATGGTGTTCTTTTTACCATCCTTTCCTTGGGAATACTCCTGGGCGCGATCTTTACCTACAAACCGGACTCGGATCCCGATGCCAACGCATCCTTGATCGGTTTAATAATTGTTAGTGTTCCCCTGATTCTGTTGGCCCTTGCCTTGCACAGGACCAAGGCCGCGAAGACCTTTCCAGGCGCTATTCTGGCCAAAGGCCCGGTTGAAATATCTGATACCGCGGACTCAGGCATGCAACCCGAAGCCTCACGGGACTACGCCGACCATTGCCGGCAACACACCCTCGCGCTTTTCCAGAGGATCCAGACCGATTTCCCGGATTTCGAAATGACGATCCTGGACCACGACCCCAACGCGCCGGCGGCCATGGTCATCCCCGTGCAGTCCAGGATCACGCGGCGCATCTTCCTTGATCTTCAGAAAACGTCCGTCCTGAACCTGAGCATCGGGCCGGTCTGGTTGACCTGGCAACCCTGCGATCAGGAACATATCCGGGACGATTATTTCGCCACGGTGTGCGCACTTTTGGCTGGTACCTACCGTTTCGTGGAATACCGGCGTGGGGCCGAAGTCGTGAAGGCCGAGATCCAACGACCGCACAATCAGGGATGGGTCAAGGTCCGCCAGTGGTCTATCGCGCGTTGGACTTCCTCCAGGGGCCTGGAGAAGGAAGTGATTATTCTGGGGCGATCCGCGTCACCATAACACCGCAATTGCCCGCTTCCGGTGGTTCGCCTAGTATGAGGCTGGCTTTGTTTCATCCCCGTCACAAGGAAAGGCCCGCCCATGACGCCCAACAGCGCCCCGGCTCCCCGCACACCCCTCCTGTCCCGCATCCTGGGCGCCATCGAAAAAGTGGGCAACGCCCTGCCACATCCGGCCACGCTGTTCGCCATTCTGGCCGGGTCGGTGATCTTCCTGTCCTGGCTGCTGAGCGAACTGGGCATGACGGCGATCCATCCCAAGGATGGTTCGATCATCGAACCCATCAACCTGATTTCGCGCGAAGGCCTGCACTGGATCCTGGATAATACCGTTAAAAACTATACGGGGTTTGCACCACTGGGCACTGTGCTGGTCGCCATGCTGGGCATCGGAGTCGCTGAAAAGAGCGGCCTGATCTCGACCTCCCTGAGGCTGCTGGTCCACGCGGCCCCGCGCCGCCTGTTGACCTTCGTGATCGTATTGGCCGGAGTGATGTCCAACATGGCCAGTGACGTGGGTTACGTTCTGCTGGTGCCCCTGGGTGCGATCATTTTCCTGTCGGTCGGCCGACATCCGATCGCCGGGTTGGCCGCGGCCTTCGCCGGTGTATCGGGCGGTTTCAGCGCCAACCTTTTGCTGGGCACCATCGACCCCCTTCTGTCCGGCATCACCCAGGAGGCGGCCCGTATCATCGAGCCCGCCTATTCGGTGACCCCTGCCTGCAACTACTACTTCATGTTCGTGTCGACATTCATCATTGCCGCCTTGGGTACCTGGGTCACCGAAAAGATCGTGATTCCCCGGCTAGGCTCCTACAAGGGACAGACCGAAGACCAGGGCGGGGACCTTCAGCCTCTGACCTCTGCGGAAAAAACAGGTCTGAGATGGGCCCTGGGCGTCAACCTGTTGCTCATTTCGATTGTTGTGTGGGGACTGGCGCCGGCCGACGGTTTCCTGCGGGGCATCGAAACCGGAAGCGTCCTGCACTCGCCGTTCATGCACGGCATCGTGACCTTCATCTTTCTCGGCGGCCTGCTGGCGGGTCTGGCCTACGGATTGGGCGCCGGCACCTTCAAGAGCGACAGCGACGTGATCGTGGGCATGAAGGAATCCATGGAAACCCTGGCCCTGTTCCTGGTCCTGGTGTTTTTCGCCGCCCAGTTCGTGGCCTACTTCAAGTACACCAACCTCGGCATGATCGTGGCCATCAAGGGCGCCAGCGCACTCAAGGCTTCGGGGCTGGGATCCATCCCGCTGATGCTGTCGTTCATCATCCTGGCCTCGGCGATCAACATGACCATGGGCAGCGCTTCGGCCAAGTGGGCCTTCATGGCGCCGGTGTTCGTGCCCATGTTCATGCTGCTGGGCTACACCCCCGAACTGGTGCAGGGCGTCTACCGGATCGGGGACAGCACGACCAACATGATCTCGCCCATGATGTCGTTTTTCGCTTTAATCGTGGCCTACGTCCAGAAGTACGATGCCAAAGCAGGTCTTGGGACGGTCATCGCCACCATGCTGCCCTATTCTGTGGCCTTCACGATGGGATGGATGGTGCTGCTGGTGATCTGGCTGGTGCTGGGTCTGCCAATGGGTCCCGGGGCCGGGTTGTATCTCGCCGACTGATCATGATTCCCCCGAGGCCGTCTTGATCCGGTATTCCCGGCCGATCAGGACAGCCAGGATGACCCAGATGACGACCAGCCCGGCATTGAAGGCCGCGAAGCTCCGGATATTGAAACTCAGGTACGTGGTGCCGGCAAACACGAGCCCGGCCGAAAACACATCGCCGGCCCGCACGAAAAAAGTATCGACGGCCTGCTTGGCGTTGTACTTCTCCTCGCGCGTGCACGGCAGGAAAAGCACGTTGCGGACGGTGTTCTGCAGGGAGTAGTCGGTGGCGTTTTCAAAGGTTTTTGTCCAGCGCAGGTAGGCCAGAACCGGCAGCGCGATCACCAGAAGATTGCCCACCAACGCCGTCAACGGCAGGATGAGCAAAGCCACCCGCACTCCCATGTACTTGAGGATCCTCGACACGGCGAAGAGTTGCAGGATCACCCCGAGCACGTTTACGTAGAAGAAGAAATCGGAATAGAATTGGCCAATCCATGCCCCGGCATCCAGCCCGCCGGCCATGCCACTCGCAACAGCCTCGGCCGCGGCATTGCTGACCAGTTTGCCCAGGATGTACTCGCCCGTGGTGTTGACCCAGTTGGCCAGCAGCATGAGGAAAGCGATCATCGTCAGGTAGCGGCTTCGCATTACCAGCTTGAAGCCGTTGGTCTTGCCCATGCCCTCGCCGTCAGTTTCCGCACCTGTTTCCGGACCAATATTCTCATCGACCGGCTGCTTTGAATCCTTGTCGGGGGCGCGTCCCCTGCGCCGTTCGCGGGTATCGACGATGTTCGTCAGAACAATGGACAAACCCAGCAGCGCACAGGCCAGAAGCAGAAGTTGCGCCATCCCCACGAGCCCGAGCAGAAGCCCGGCCATCTTACTTCCGACGACCGCGCCCAGCGAAGCGCCGAAGGCCACGATCACGAACAACCGTTTGCCTTCTTCGGTGGTGTAGACATCGTTGGCGAACGACCAGAACTGGGCCACCACCATCAGGTTGAAGATGCCGACCCAGAGGTAGAAAACCACCCCGACCGGCGCACCGGCCAGCACCAGGAAGTAGAATGCGACCAGGCAGGCCATGAAAAACAGCGTGACGATGCTGATCAGCTTGCGCCGCTCGAACCGACCGGCCAGGCGCGCGTACAACGGGACGGCAATCGCCAGCAACAGCACCTGGCCGGCTGACGCGTAACTCTTCACTTCCGCCCCGCCACCGGTGAGGATGAGCGATTCCCGGACCGGCTTGATGAGGTAGTAGGCCGTCAGCAGAAGGAAGACGTTGACCGCCAGCAGCAGCAGGGTGCCGCCCTCGCCGGCTTTGACCTCGGTGAACAGGCCCAGAAGCTTTTCGAGGGGATTTCGGGTCTCTTCGGGTCTGGTCACCAAGTGTCTCCTCTAAATAATCCCCATCGCACGGATTCACCGCACTTCATAGAACACGAGCCCCGTGGAAAGGGTGTCGACCGCAACCAGGTAATGGTCCCAGCTGTGATCGCTGAAGACGCGGAAGTAGCGCACAACGTAACCCGGGTCATCGACGATAAAGCGGATGTCGTTTTCCGCGATGAACTCCGGCAGCCGCTTGTCCTCCAGGTACGGCAGGGCCCGGTTGTTGACGACACAATCCAGATTCACCACCTGGCGTGGAGCCAGGTACCCGAAAGTGCCGGAATTGAACGAAGCTACACGGTCGCCAGGCGCAGTCTTGGTGGCGACAACATCGGCAGCCTCCTGCCAGCAATTGGTTTTCGACGCCTCGTAGCGGATCTCGTTGAGGAAAACGGGGCCCAGAGCCAGCATACCCAGAACGTAACAGCCAATGATCAGACCTGAGGCGAGCCTTCCGCGTCGGGGTGCCGCCTGGCGCGCCAAGGCCTGGCCCAACGGTACGGCCGCGAAAATGGCCGCCACGGTGAGGGGGCCGGCGGCGTACCACGAGCGGAAATTGCCCAGGATCAGGAACGAGGCCGCGACAAATCCGCCGGCGTACATGATCGGGGCGGCGAGCCAGCGAACCCGGTCCAGGAAGTGGCGCCGGGTTTCCTTCGGGGACAGGATCGCCACCAGCCACCACACGACCAGAACCAGCATCGCGACTTCCAAGACGACCACGAGTTCGCCAGGTAGAGGCAGACGTTGGCTCAGCGATCCACGATGGACAGCCAGCAGGCGGCTGCCCAGATCTACCAGGCCCCCCTGACCGCCGTCCTGGACGACCTCGCGCAC
>Ga0164313_10002358_pt1 | contig 16986 bp, 15 predicted proteins | sample GuaBasSedimGuay4_FD_113735 | JGI IMG/M metagenome (GOLD analysis project Ga0164313, IMG submission 113735) | Subseafloor sediment microbial communities from Guaymas Basin, Gulf of California, Mexico - Guay4, Core 4569-4, 0-3 cm | ecosystem: Environmental > Aquatic > Marine > Hydrothermal vents...
CCCTGCGTCAGCATCCAAAAGTGAATTCATCATGGCTTGGAGATAAGGTCAGATATAATAACCATATTCATATTGGTGTAGCCGTTGCTGTTGATGAAGGGCTTTTGGTTCCGGTTGTAAAATTTGCCGATCAAAAATCATTATCACATATTTCAACCGAAATTAAGAACCTCGCGTCTATGGCTGTAAATAAACAACTTCAGCCTGACCAATGGGAGGGAAATACTTTCACCATTTCTAATCTCGGCATGTTTGGCATCGAGGAATTTACAGCTATCATTAATCCACCGGATGCCTGCATTATGGCAATAGGAGGAATTAAGGAAACTGCCGTAGTAAAAGACGGAAACCTGGTTCCGGGTAATGTAATGAAAGTGACTCTTTCTTGTGATCACAGGGTAGTTGATGGAGCTATTGGTTCAGCTTTTCTGAAAACTTTTAAGGAGCTACTAGAGGAGCCTGTAAGGATATTAATTTAATCCCGATTGCGATCGGGACTGCCATTCTGTCTTGGGTATGAATTTTGCTATATTGCCTGAGAAAAAACAATCATATGGATAAAATAAGATCAACAACGGTATTGGCTATTGAGCATAATGGGGAGGTTGTAGTTGGTGCTGATGGCCAGGCAACTATGGGGAATTATGTTGCCAAAAGCAATGTAAAGAAAGTAAGAAGTTTACAGGATGGTAAGATTGTAACTGGTTTTGCCGGATCAACCGCCGATGCGTTTACACTGCTCGAGCGCTTTGATGAAAAGCTAGGAAGCTTTGGTGGCAAAATGAAGCGCGCCGCCATTGAGTTGGCTAAGGATTGGCGTATGGATCGTTACCTGAGAAGGCTTGAGGCGATGTTGATAATTGCCAATAATGAAGAAATACTGGTACTTTCCGGTACCGGAGATGTGTTGGAGCCGGACAATAACATTGCTGCAATTGGTTCCGGAGCTATGTATGCTCAGGCAGCTGCTCTTGCCCTAAAGAAGCATGCTCCCCAGATGACAGCAGAGGAAATCGTCAGAGAAAGCCTTAATATCGCGGCAGATATATGTATCTATACCAATCATAATCTGGTTGTACAAAAAGTAAAATAAGTTTATGTGAGAGCGTAGCGCCTGCCTGCTGCAGGCAGGGTTCCATACGTTCTTAAATTTTAAAGTATTTTTTATAACTAGAAAATTTTTAACGTATGAAAATTTATCATAATCCAAGATGCTCCAAGAGTCGACAGACATTGAACATCATAAAAGAGTCTGGTCAGGATGTGGATGTAATTGAATATCTAAAAACTCCTCCAACAGTGGAAGAACTTGAGGAAGTCTTGCAAAAATTGAATCTACCTATCGAATATTTAATTCGTACTGGAGAAGAAATTTATAAAACTGAATTCAAAGGCAAAGATCTCACAGACGAAGAATGGATTAAAGCATTGGTAGAGCATCCAAAAATGCTCGAACGACCAATCGTTGTTAATGAAGACAAGGCCATCCTTGGCAGACCGCCAGAGAATGTGAAAAAACTTTTACCATAAAAGTATGACAGGGTTGGGCTATTAACCGCCCGACTATTTTTTGTCCTCTTCCTTAAAGTCTAGCGAGGCTGAATTTAGACAGTATCTTTGGCCGGTGGGTTGAGGGCCATCGTTAAAGCGATGACCAAGATGCCCACCACAATTGGCACAAACAACTTCCTCTCTTATCATTCCAAGTGAGTTGTCAGTTACAATTTTAACATTGTCATTATCAATTGGATCCCAAAAGCTGGGCCACCCTGATCCTGATTTAAATTTCGTGTCAGAACTAAATAACTTTTGATTGCACCCGGCACAATAGTAGTTACCATCTTCTGTGTTTTGCCAGTACTTACCTGTAAATGCCCTCTCAGTTCCTTTCTCTCTTAAAATATTATATTCTTCAGACGTTAACTCGGCTTTCCACTCCGATTCTGATTTCTTGATATTGTATTCTTCGTTTTCCATTTTATTTGTTTGCGATAAGCAACCAGTAGTAATGAAGGCCATTACCACCAGAATGATGACTTTAACTTGTTTCATAGTATAGCAATTTATTACCTTTCGATTAAGGATCTAACGCAAAATCGCTAAGAGAAGATATAAGTTTTTTCTTTTGTTCCATCAGATTGTGGTGTATTCATCCTTGCTTTCTTTAATTTGGTGCTTTTAATAAAAAAATGGCTTTAGTAAAACCTTTATCTCCCGATGCAAATGAAGAAGTTGCTGAGTTAGCAAAGTTCTTTAACGAGACCCTTGGGTTTTGTCCGAACTCTGTACTCACAATGCAAATACGCCCAGCTGTTGCCAAGGCATTCATTGACTTAAATATGGCGGTAATGGATAATAAAGGCAGGGTAACCAGTGATTTAAAGAGACTTATTGGCTATTTAGCAAGTTTTACTGCTGGTTGTCAGTATTGCCAGGCACATACTGCTTTGGCAGCCGAAAGATATGGTGCTGGTGAAGAGAAGATTAATAATATTTGGGAATATAAAACTCACTCTGCTTTTAGTGATGCTGAGCGAGCGGCACTCGATTTTTCTATAGCCGCCGCAAGTATACCTAACTCTGTAGATGCTGAGATTTCTGACAACTTACATAAATATTGGGATGATGGTGAGATTGTTGAAATACTTGGAGTTATTTCTTTGTTTGGCTTTCTAAACAGGTGGAATGACAGCATGGGTACAGAGATGGAAGAAGGAGCAGTAAAGACAGGAGAAAAATATCTGGCCCCACGAGGTTGGTCAGTAGGTAAGCACAAATAAATTTTTATAGATTGAAATTCAGCGATTTTAACTTTGACGATCACCTGAACCAGGGGCTCGAAGCCATAGGTTTTGAAAAACCAACTGCAATACAGGAACAGGCAATTCCACATATTCTCAAGAATAAGGATATAATTGGTTGTGCCCAGACAGGAACAGGTAAGACGGCAGCTTTTTTATTACCTGTAATTGAAGATATATTACGTAATGGCCATGATGGCTTAGTAGCATTGATTATTGTGCCTACGCGTGAACTTGCAATCCAGATCGATCAGCAGGTTGAAGGGTTAGGTTATTTCACCGGCGTAAGTTCTCTGGCTATTTATGGTGGTAAAGATGGTGTGTCTTTCGGACAGGAAAAGCAAGCCTTATCTGAAGGTGCTGATATTGTAATTGCCACGCCCGGCCGATTGATATCTCATTTTAATTTGGGATATGTGAATATGAAAACCCTACGCTTCCTCGTACTTGATGAGGCTGACAGAATGCTTGACATGGGCTTCTCTGAAGATCTTGAAAAGATTGTTGGTTATTTGCCAAAGAAAAGGACAAACCTTCTCTTTTCGGCTACAATGCCTCCTGATATTCGAAAGCTGGCTAAGGCAATATTAAATAATCCTGTTGAAATTAACATAGCCTTATCGAAACCGGCAAAAGGAGTTGTACAAGCGGCATTTTTAGTATATGAACCGCAAAAGTTAGGTTTGCTTGTACATCTGCTTAAAGCAAAGAAACTAAACAGTGTTATCGTATTTTGCTCAACCCGTAAATCCGTTACATTATTAGAACGTGGTTTAAAGAAGGAGGGCCTTCAGGTAGGCGCCATAAGCTCAGATCTGGATCAGAGACAGCGGGAAGAGGTAATGATTAAATTTAAAACAGGTGTGCTGAATGTTTTAGTGGCAACCAATATTGTATCACGTGGTATTGATATTGTAGGCATTGAGTTAGTGATTAATTATGATGTGCCCAGAGATGCTGAAGATTATGTGCATAGGGTAGGTCGTACAGCCCGTGCTGATGCCGATGGCATAGCCTTTACTTTTATCAGCGAAGAAGAGCAGCGTGACTTTAGCGATATCGAGAAATTAATTGAGATGGATATCAAAAAGATAAAAGCACCGGCTCACCTAGGTGAGAGCCCCGAGTATAATCCACAGCGGCGTGTACAAAGAAAACCTTCCTTTAAAAAGAAACGTCGAAAATAGCTCTGTAAACTTTTTAATCTACTTTACAGTTGCGTTATATAGCTTACTCTCAAGTTTTGCGTACTGCTTTGGGTCGCCTTTGCGCATAACCATCTTACAGCTATTTGTTGCCTGGTCATAGTCATACACCTGATAGATGTAAACATGGTCATTTGATATTAAAAGTTGACGCAAGTCTTCGCTGATTTCAAATGGGGTAGATGGACCACCTGTGCCGGCAATGATATAAATTTGTTTGTGTTGCCCATCAAACTCAAAGCTGTCAATTTGAGTAATCTTTTTAAAAGAGAATTTAACCAGGGCAGCCAAATCATCTTTATCGGCATGACTTAGCATATACTGTTCATAACTTATAACATTGTCCAGTACAGAGTTATATAATAACTCCGGTAGAGGGTCGCCACTTTTACTGGTTGAGAATTTTGCATTCTCAGCAGGTATATTAAAGACTTTGTTAGAGAATATGCCAACATCTATTTTACCATTCCAGATATATTCAACAACTCCCAGGTAAACAGACTCAAAATCATTAATAAATTCTTTGCTCATTTCCAAGATGCTATTCCAGCCAATGGTTTCCCCCAGATCCTTTTCTATTTCGGTATAACAGTTAAAGTTTTCTGTATAATAATCAAACTTTCGAATGTCAAAATTGCTAAGCTTGTGGGTGCCTGACCTTAAGCAGTCAAGCTTAAATACAAGTTTACCCGCTTTAATATCAACACCAACGCTAAAGAAAATTTGCTCATCAACATATTTCTTATGTTTTAATTTGGTCCAGGTAAATGACTTGTACTTACCGGCAACCTGCCAGTACCTTTCCCTTTCCATCATATAACCATCAGGCAAGACGCTTTCGCCCCAGATATTGGTAGGGTGCATAATCTGTTCTGCAAAACTCTGACCAACCTCCTTAAGGGTAGGATCATTTGCTTTATAAGACTGACCGGCATATGAACCCAATCTTTCAATTTGTGACCAGTCGAAAAGCCCACTACCACTAGCTAGAACATGTTCTTGTGGCTTTACATGATATTTTACAGAGTCGCTTATGCTATCAATATCTCGCTTCAAATTGTGATCGTTATAGAATTTTATTAACAGATCATCAAGCTGAGAATGTTCAGTTCCATTACCAAATACGGCCTTTACCTCCATTAGTATCTGGTATTTATTATTGTTCAGGAACAAAAGCTGAAGTGGAACAAACTCCAACTTCCCTTTTATAGTTGCTGTAATAAATGTTTCGGCTTGCCTGAAAGACTCTATATAAGCATCATAGTTTGAGTCTCTAACAGAAATACTGGCCTTTACCTTTTTTAGTAGTGAGTTAGTTATTTCTTTCATTTTTATCTTGCCATAAATGAGGCGAAGGTTAGTGTTTAGTAATTTTCGTAGAAAGACTTAATATTCTGTGTTACTCTTCTATAAAACTGCTCACTAAGTATGTTAAATGTTGCATCTCTGGTAGGTGCGGCTAGCTCCTTCTGAGTACACATATGTAATTGTTCTTCAGTCAGTGCCCTTTCGTCTCCATTAAAGTGACCCCATTTCGATACCCAAATATGCTCAGCAGGAAACTGTTCCTCCTTTAATACTCTAGTGCCGGTAGACTCTGAAATTGTCATTGAAAGCATAGCCTTAGAGGTAACAGTTTTTTCGTAAGTAGTTAATGTTGCTTTTACCGATGCATAAATAGGAATATATCCTTCCTGTACTACTATTTCACTTGCCATAGCTCCGTCACCACCACATGGCCCAAGTGCATCACCATGGTTAAGGTGTGCCTGTACTGCGGATTGTGCAACTTCCAGGGTCTTGCCTTTATGACAAATTTTCACTTTGCCGCTGCCTCCGCTGTTGCCATCGCTGCCGCTATTGCCGCTGTTTCCACTGTTCCCGTTATTGCCACTGTTTCCATCATTGCCGCCACTGGTATTACCGTCATTATCTCTTCTGCCGTCATTACCGGTTGTGCCGCCAGTGTCTCCACTATTGCCAGTGTTAGTAACAGGAGCCTTAATAGTAGCTACAATTACGCTATCTTTTATCAGTTGCTCAGATGATTCTTTAAAGTAAACATTGCCAATGCTAAAGTCCATATAGCGTAGAATAATTTCATGGTCTGGCTGATATCCCAATTGTATCATTTCTTCAGGACTGTAAAACTCCACGAAGTTTATATAGGAATCTTTGCCATGTAAATATTCATCGATTTTGTTCTTAAAATATTGGCCGCTAACAGCATAAGTTGCGGGTACTTCATCTTGCTTAACCATGACAAATAATGTTGCCATAATTCTTGCTTCTTCCATTCTCGCATTGGTGTCTTTATAGTTAGCAACATATGACTGAGATTCGGCGAACAAATCATATGCCCTTATAGCATCAGGACGAGTATTTTTTAACAAAAACTCTAAGCCCTTGGCGTATGTTTCTTCCGCAGCTCTTTTCTTTACGTTATCTATCTCTGCATAGTAATTCTTTGGTGTTGGAATCAATGTAAGAGCTTCTGGTGACCTCAAGATTTCCTCATACATATGATTAACCTTATTATAATTTGCTAAAATGCGCTTCCACTTTGAAGGATCATTTGATTTCTGCAAATTGTCATTATCCAGCTCGATAGTTCTCAAAGCCAAAGGGTAGGCATCAGTTAAAGCTATTCTGGCTTTTTTGTTTTTTGGGCTCCTTCTAAGTTTATCAACAGATTGTATTACAGAGGTGTAATAATTCCCTTTTTGATATGCCTTTTTGCCTGAGCCACAGCTGTTAAGCAAAAAAGCGAAAATAAGAGCGAGTGCTAATAAGTTGTATTTTTTCATAATCATAGTATTATTTTTCTTCAAATGGGGTTGGTATCGAGCCTTTAGGCAATAGTTTTAGTAATAATGGTAAGGTCAAAAAGCTGCCAGGCAAGGCAATTATTACAAATGTTGGCAGGTTCTTTAGAATATCAATTAACTCTGTCCTTACTTTTATCTGTTCTTCTTCATTTAAATCAGTTTCATTCGACTTCGTTAAGAGCGCCATCAGCTCTTTACTATCTTTAATTTCTTTACTAATACGACTTTGGTTCTGAACCATCACTTCAGATATGCGATCCAAAAACCGTGCCCGTATATCATCGAAGCTATTTTTTGCTTGCAAAAATGGGATGTTACCCCAATTTGAGAGGACAAAGCTTTCTATAGCCACCATGCTCTTTTCCAGTTCTTCTCTGGTAAAACCTAATTGGTCAGACAATTCAACAATAAATTTTTTCTCTCCTTCAGTTACTATCTGGTCTGCCCAGACTGTAAGAATAGCCAACTCCAGAATATACTTTTTAAGTAGCCATGTTTTAGCCGGCGACAGGTCAATATTATTTATATCGATACCCTTATTGATATACTCTGCTGCTTCTTTCTCCATATTCTCAGGTAAGTGAGCAGACGCTAAAAATTGGTTGAACAATACTTTCTCTTCTTGCTGAATCGTATTATCAGCATAGGCAGCACTAGCCATGACCCTTAAAAGTAGCAAGTGAACATCATCTCGATGTTGCTGAATTTCTTTTACTGTAGCCTCTTCATGACGTCTCACAATCCACTCCCCAAAGAAGAAGACATCCAGAAATAATAAACTGTTATTGAAGAAACTTATCCAAAAATTATCGAGTTCGAGTGTTTCTGAATTTAGTCTGTCATTTAATAACGCCTCAACAATTTCTTCACTATTGAGTTTCTTTCCCCAAAAATTCCGGTCTTTAATTTTCTTGTTTGGGATAACCTCTGAGTAATATTCAATAATTGATTCTGATAGATAATGCACAAACTCATCCGGGTCTTCAGGGATAAGTTGATCAGAAGGAAAGACAGCAGTCTTAATAAACCCGTCGAGTAAAACAAGCTTTAGTTTTGCCGGTTGAGAAAGTTCTAAAAACTCAGGACTTTTAAACTCCTTTGGCAGTACAGGATGCCCATAAATCAGTCCGGAGTTATGAGAGGTCTTATATAAATATTCGTTTTTATCATCCATCTTTTCTTCAGCGACTACTGACTGAGAGCTTATAAGACGTTTGAACCACCCTTTTTCAGACAAATTCATACAGTGAAAATAGAATAGAATATTTTAATCATCACTATTTTAATCATATTATTTGAAAATAAGAGAGAGAAATGCCCTTTTTTAGAGATTGGCAGGAATTTTTGGTACAATTCTAATTAGTATTTATACCTTTATTCCAAGATTCATTAATAATTATGCGCAAATCAAAGTTGGTATTTGTTGTTCTGGCAATAATATTCTTCATAATTCTTGTGATTATTGCCATTGATATTTCCTCACGGACTAGTTTCCCGGGTCAGGATAAATCGCCATCGGAGCAGTTAGATTCGGCGAGTTCGGCACAGGATTAGTTTTGGATTTAACTAAATAAACCAAACAGTTCTACTTCAACTTTTTCAACAATTTCTGAAAAGTCATCTGCATTGGCCACAAAATCCATCTGGTTCACATCTACAACCAGAAGTTTGCCGAGTTTATAATCACCAATCCAGTTATCATAATGCTTGTTGAGGTTTTTTAGATACTCCAGCTGAATGGCATCTTCGAAATCACGCCCACGTTTTTGGATCTGCTCAACCAGCTTAGGCATATCGGCTTTCAAGTAAATTAATAAATCCGGTGGTTTAACAAACTGAATCATCGATTCGAAAATATTCAGGTAACTATCGTAGTCACGGTTGTTTATATGCCCTGATGAATGAAGGTTAGCAGCGAAAATATAGGCATCTTCATAGATAGTCCTATCCTGAATTACTGTATTGCCTGAATTGCGAATTATATTGATTTGATTAAAACGGCTGTTTAGAAAGTATATCTGCAAGTGAAAGGCCCAACGAGACATATCTTTATAGAAATCTTTAAGATATGGGTTATTGTCAACTGATTCAAATTCAGGTTGCCATTTATAATGCTTTGCGAGCATTTCGCAAAGGGTAGTTTTACCAGATCCTATATTGCCTGAGATGGCTATGTGCATAATTAATTTTTTGTAAAACTAATACATCAGATGACCACTTCGAAGTCATGTTTAGGGAAAATATCATGTAGCTTTGTAAGCTTATTGTAAATGGTTGACATAGAGTTTGTTTCATGATTGAAGGAATAGGTAAAATTAGCGATTTGGAGATGGTTAGATCCAGTCCGCATGGTGTATATCTAAAATTTGGAGATACAGAAATACTTATGCCCAACAAGTATGTGCCTGAAGGGCTCGAGCCCGGAGATTCAGTAAGCGTATTTGTTTATAAAGACTCTGAAGACAGGCTAGTTGCTACCAATTTAACGCCAGCAGGTATTTTAGGTGACTATGTTGCTCTCGAAGTAGTAGGAACAGCGCCATTTGGAGCATTTATGGAGTGGGGGTTAGAGAAACATCTACTTGTTCCCAATGCTGAAATGGCTCAGACCATGGAAGTAGGAAATAAGTATGTAGTAAGAATAATGCTTGACTACAAAACAGAACGCCTGATTGGGGTGAATAAAATTGAAAGTTTCTTAGAGGTTCCAGATAATCTTGTGGAAGGTGATGCTGTAAGAGGTATTGTATTTAAGAAAACAGATCTAGGCTTTAATGTGGTTGTGGATTCACAGTTTGCCGGACTGATTTATCATAATTCTATTTTCGAACCAATTGAAATCGGCCAATCTATTACATGCTATGTTGATAAGGTGAGGACCGACGGTAAAATAGACTTGAAGCTAAGGAAGGGAGGCGCCGAAAATATTGATGAAGATGCTCAAAAATTTCTCGACTATTTAAACCAGCATGACAAACAAACTACAATTACCGATAAGTCGAGTCCGGATTTAATTCAGGAAGAACTTGGCATGAGTAAGAAGGCTTTTAAAAGAGCCGTTGGCAGTCTTTATAAAAACCGTATAATTGAATTACTCCCCGGAGAGATAAAGCTTATCTCCTAACTAAATGTGGTAGCCTTTTAGAAGGTATATTGGTTGTCTTCCCAAGTTTAAGAATATCATTAGGATTTTCGCAGATCAGTGCTTTGCCATGGGTGATGACAATCGGGCCACGAAGCAATTCAGGACTGTTCAAAAGAATATTCATGTAACCGTGCATGGTAAAGACATTGCCTTGAACTTTCTCTTTATAGTCTGATGATGATTTATTTAGCAGATTCTTTGGATCATTTCCTAGCATTTGGACTATCTCTTTCCACAGTGTAGTGGTAAGCCTCGTAGTGGTAAAGTCGATTTCATTAACATTATTTGAGAGGGAGTAGGCGAGGGCTTTAATCTTTTTTCCCGAGGCTGTTCGAGGGTCGTAGACCAGGGTAAGTTCGTTGGGGTGTAGCTTCATTCTTGTTGGGTTTTGGGTATAAATACACTTTTGGCAGTGTAGTAAGATATGGAATTTAAATGGCATATGCAAATTTTAGAATTCATGTGACCTGATAAGATACACTGGTTATACAGTAGGATTGTGTGGGCCTGATTTGAACTAAAATTCAAAATATTGTTTAAACTTTAAACTTGAAAATTTGTATATTACAATTCGTAATGTACCAGGGACCGCTATAATCGTACATTCAGGCATATAATTAGCCTTTTTTTAATTTACGGGTAGTACCCAAGATATGATTATTGGTTACCTATGTTGATGATTAAACATTAATCATTATAACCTAATGTAAATGAAAAAGGTTGGCTTCTTCATATTATTAGCATGCACCATGTTAATAAGCCCAATTTTGTGGGCTCAAAAAGGCACTATAATAGAGTCTGGAGATCAGGTATTAGACCCAAATTTGGATGGCTTTGTTTCGCTTACCAATGCAGGTTTTGCTGCTGATGGGTACGATATTGATGAATTTGAGATCAAGATGTTCGGCGTGCCTATCTTCGGCGATGGTGAGGCGCTGAATGATGTACAAAGTGGCCAGCCCTGTGGCGTTGTGGATATTGCTCTGGATACTGCAGGCTATGGAATATATGCCGCCTATGATAATGATGAGAATTTAATTTTTCGCTTCAGGCTGGCGGGAGATAAGAAAAGTGTTCAATCGTATACTATTCTAATAGACACTGACCAACTTATTGGCGCAGCTGACCCAAACTCTAATGCTATTAATCCGGGGTTTGAGATTGAAATTACACTCATTCAAAAATTCGGAGTATATATCTACGCAATCGATGGGCAGGAATCTTGCCCAACACCACTTAAAGCGTACAGTGTGGATACCCACCAACAAAAGTCTACATCATCACGAGAAAGTTGTAACGATTTTGATATTTACATAGATTTCTATGTGCCCCTATCAGATTTGACTGATTTATTTGGCATAACTGCTAATACAAACCTTCGTTTTGCGGGAGTTACTAACGTCTCAGCTACTTGCGCCCTCGATGGTTCAATTAGCGACATTGGCGGGGTAGATGATACAGTCTATGATGGTTGCTTTTCATGTGCTATTCTCGACCTTGTTGAAAACCAGTGCCCTGCATCTGTTTCCAATCTATGTGAGACTTGTGCTGGTTTTCCTCTTGGAGCAACAGCTGTTCCTGAAATAATGCTTCCGGTAATTGTAGGCGATCTTAATATAGAGGGGACGGCAGAAGCAGAAGCTGAAATTTTTATAGCACTTTATTCCGGTGCAGGAGTCTTATTAGATAGAGATACTACTATTACTTGTTCGAGCGGCATCTGGCAATCCAACAACTTCATTGGCCCATTAAATTTCGGTGATAGCGTAGTGGTGAATGCTTTACTACCCGGTAAATGTGAATCGGGGTTATTAGATACTGGTTTAAGTTTTGCTATTGTCTCACCGAACCAGCCACCACATATTACCGGTTCGGTGCAAACAATAACTTATGTAGAAAATTCTCCACCAAAGATCATTACTGATGATATAGTGATAACGGATGATAATTCATCCATTACGTCAGCAAGTGTAACAATAAGCAATAATGAAGTGGGTGCGGACTTATTAGATGCTAGTCCGCCGCCGGGTATTACAGCCTCATTTTCTTCTGTAGAAGGTATACTTACATTTACCGGTACCGGCAGCCTGGCGGATTACGATAGTGCGCTAAGAAGTGTAAGCTTTCAAAACACTAGTGATGCCCCAGGTTTGGATATAAGAACTGTCTCATATGTTGTTAGTGATGGCTTAAATATGAGCCCGCCCTTTAATAAAAATATTTTAATAACAGAACTAAACGACCCTCCTGTAATAATAATTGGCGCTGACCCGGTAGATACGTTATTTGTCTCCACAGAAGAGGATGTGCCATTACAAATATGTATTGAGGCTCAGGACATTGATCTCGACGACCTCTCAATTTCGAGTGTGTCGGTGAAAGAAGGAAATGGAGAGATAAGTATTGAACAAGATTTATGTTTAATATTTACGCCACTTGATAATTTCAATGGATTTGAATATCTGGAAGTTATAATTTGTGACGATGGTTCGCCCATACTTTGCGATACAGTGATTGTAAAAATTGAGGTGTCACCTGTAAATGATCCGCCGCAAATACTTTTTAATGGAGTTCAAACCGACTCGTTATTATACCGGATAGAGGAAGGGTCTATACTCGATTTTTGTCTGGATGCCATAGATATCGAAAATCATAATCTTATTGTTGAATCTATTGCGCTAACATCAGGGACTTCATCTATAGTAGCCTGGCAAAATGATTTATGTTTCCAATATATCCCAGAGCCAGGGTTCATAGGATCAGATCTGGCAGAAATAATTATCTGTGACGATGGTGACCCATCGAGATGTACTTTGGTATATGTGGAATTTGAGGTTTTGGATATTAATTTTCCACCACAAATTACAACCACCACTGCTGATACCCTATTCGTTGAAGTATTTAAAAATAATACAATCGAAATATGTCTCGATGCAACCGATCCTGATAATGACCCGCTTGATTTTGGAGAAGTAGCAGATATTCTTGCCATTGGCGGTGATGCTGTGCTTAATTATTCTTGTATAGATTATACACCTCCAACAAATTTCGTCGGTACGGTCCTATTAAATGTTACTGTGTGTGACAATATATCACCTCCTAAATGTGATGATATTGTTATAAGCATTAATGTATTACCATTTAATAATCCACCACAAGTGGTTGTCAATACACAACCTACAGACACGGTATTATTTACTACTGAGATTAATTCTCCAATAGATCTTTGTTTAGAGGTACTTGATGAAGACAACGATAATGTGGCTACAACTAATGCTGTTACTGATAGTGGCGATGGCACCTTTAATATTGATGGCACCTTATGTATAGAATTTATTCCCGATCTTGATATTGTAGGTGAGGTTTGGGGCACTGTTACTATCTGCGATGATGGAGATCCGACGCTATGTACTGAGACGATTCTAGGGGTAACTGTTACACCGGTTAATGATCCGCCTTCGATATTTTCAGGTGGGCTGGAAGTGGATACATTATTTTATGAAACAACTAAAAATGTTGAATTCGATTTTTGTATAGATGCGTTAGACACCAATAATGATGAGCTCACCATTACTAGTATAGAAGAAAGACAGCCTGGTGGATTTTACGTGCCGGGTACAGGGTCAACCTGCCTTGGTTTTGTGCCAATTGATGGATTTATTGGAGAGACACTTCACTTAATAACAATCTGCGATGATGGCATTCCTCAAGGATGTGATTCGGTGTTCGTCAAAGTAAATGTGCTTAGCCAAAATAATGCTCCGGAGTTATTATATGGCGGTCTGAAACTAGATACCGTTAGCGTCTTTACTCCCGAAAATACACCTATAGAGGTTTGTATAAATACGAATGATATTGATGGAGATATAGTTTCATTAGCAGAATTGTCACTTATTAGTGGAGAAGGCAATATTTCCAGTACCCAGACAGGGTCAGAGTTCTGTATCCTCTACGATCCCGCAATTAACTATTTTGGTACTACGTGGATAAGGTTAGGCGTATGTGATAGCGGCCAGCCTGGTAAATGTGCTGAGGTTATAATCCGCATAGACGTATTAAATCTGAATAATTCCCCAAGAGTTTTTCAGAACGGATTTGTTAGAGATACTCTCAGGTTTTCGATGCCGGCTCGAACGGTGTTATCAAAATGTGTAGATGCCATAGATCAGGATGGAGATCTTTTGAGTTTAAGTGCTAGTGCAACAAGTGTAGCCAATGGTACGGTGGAGACATTATTAGGGGGCCTTTGCCTTAATTATACCCCGGATTTTAACTTTTTAGGCCTGGACTACTTTGATTTGACTGTTTGCGATGATCAAAACCCGCCGTTATGCGCTTTTGTTGTAGTAGAGATAAATGTAATTTCTGTTAATACACCACCAATAATTAAATCTGCTGGAGTTGAGGTAGATACTGTTTTTGCCAATGCCGCAGAACAAAATATGTCGTCTCATTTGTTTGATGTAGAAGATAACCCGAGCGATTTGCTTGAGGTTGCAAATATTGCTCATCAGGGAAAAGGATCGCGTGAAGTTCTATTATCTAATAATTCCCTGTCCTTAGATTATACGCCTGAACTGTTAAGTAAAGGGGAACACATTATTACCATGTTAGTATGCGATGACGGACTCCCAAGTCTCTGTGATTCTGTAACTATAGTGTTATCAGTATCCCAGCAAGAGATATTTCCATATCAGGCAATCTCGCCAAATGGAGATGGTTATAATGATTACTGGGAAATACGTGGCATAGAGCGCTATCCTGAAAATGTAGTACATATATTCGACAGGTGGAATAATATAGTTTTCTCGCTGGAAGGCTATAATAATCAGGATGTAGTTTGGCGTGGAGAAGCAAATCACGGATTAACAAAGGCAGAATTAGCAGATGGGACTTACTATTATAAGTTAAAGCTGGCACCTGAAGGAAGTGTTTTAAGTGGTATGGTAATTATAAAAAGATAGTATGAGGAAAGTTTACCTACTATATGTCTTTTTGTCTCTTATTGGTTTTGGTAGTATGGCCCAGCAATCAACAATGTACTCGCAGTATATGTTTAGTGGGCTGGCAATAAATCCTGCTTATGCAGGGTATGATGATATGCTAAGCTTAACAGCCATGGGCAGGCTACAGTCACTCGGACTTGAAGGTAGTCCTAATACCCAATCTTTTACTGCCCATACACCAATTATAAATAATAAGGTAGGAGTGGGCATCCAGTTTTTTCATGAACAAATAGGCGTTACTGATCAAACGGGGATATATGGATCTTATAGCTACAAAATACACATGGATAAATTTACCTTGTCCCTTGGACTACAGGCCGGGGTGAATTTTTATAAAACTAATTATACTAGTTTGGTAACCTTACATCCCGGAGATCCAATATTTAATGAGGATACCAGAACTGTAACACCGAATATTGGTAGCGGCGCAATCCTTTCAAATAAAAAAATATTTGTTGGAATTTCAATGCCTCAAATGTTATCTACAGGAAACCAGGATAATATTATTGTTCAGGAAAAGCCCTTCATGATTTATGGAGGAATGGTTTTTAAACTTAGTCCAGGTATAATGCTGAAACCATCTATGCTTGCCAAGATGGTAAATGGTAAGCCTGTAGAATGGAATATAAACGCCCATTTGCTGATCAAGGAAATATTGTGGGTGGGGGCGTCATTTAGGCCAGTAAATGCCATTACTTTATTACTGCAAATACAGCTAAGTGAACAATTGTCTTTTGGCTACACTTACGATGCATCTCTCGGTGAGATAAGTTCTATAGAAGCAGGCTCGCATGAGCTTATGATTAATTATAAGTTCAGGTTCTCGAAAAAAGGAGCAGTGTCTCCAAGATATTTTTAAATGCGACAAGGGTTAATTATCATATTGCTCATTATTTCTTCGCTGGCCCATGGTCAGCTTACAAATTTTTCTGAATTATGGAGAAGTCAGGAATATAGAGGTGATAGACTATTTAGTCAGGGGCTTTATGAATCTGCTATTGAATCCTATAAGAAGGAAATTGAAGAGAATAAGGTAAATACAAATGCCACAGCAAGGATTGCCGAGTCGTATAAAATCCTGGGACAATATGATATTTCGAGAAAGTATTATGATATTTTGGCTAATACCGGGCAGCTTGATGACCTTGAGCAATATGAAAATTACGCTGATGTTCTACTTAGCTCTTCAAAATCAGAAAGGGCAATGATGTATTATCAAATGGCGCTTAAAGAAGAGCCTGAGAATGATGTCCTTAAAGATAAAATCCTGGGTATTACCATGAGTGAAGAGTTTACCCGCAATGCCGAGTACATTATTATTAACCCGGTTTCTTTTAATACGGAAGCCTCAGAGTATGGGATGAGACCGTACCGAAATAAATACAGCTTTACCAGCAATGGTGTCTCCGACATTATAATACACCATAACTACCTCCGTGATCAGGAGGGTATATCAAATGTATATATAGTTGACTATGATTCAAGCTCAGTTTATGAGCCGGCAATCTTGGATATTAAGGATTATAGACTAAAAAATGATGGGCCATTGTCCTTGTCAGGTGAAATAATAGCCATTTCTAGAAATAATAACCAAAAATCAGGTAGGCAGAACAAGTTGGGGATCTTTTTTTATCGTGAAGATGAAAAAGGAAAATTGGTGCATACCTTTGATTTCCCTTTCAATAGTGCAGAGTACTCTGTAACTCACCCTTCCTTCAACAATACCGGCGATACGCTTTATTTCGCATCAGATATGCCTGGTGGCTTTGGAGGTATGGATATATATTACGCTACATATGTAGGATCAGTATGGCTGACACCAATAAACCTTGGAGAGAAGATAAATACTGCCAGGAATGAGATTTATCCTTTTAGTGATGGAAACACTTTATTTTTCTCATCTGATGGCCATCCGGGGTTGGGGGGGATAGACACATATAAGATTATTACTGAGGATGGGGATAAAAGAGTTGCTAATCTGGGCTATCCTCTTAATACCAG
>Ga0164313_10002359_pt1 | contig 16983 bp, 3 predicted proteins | sample GuaBasSedimGuay4_FD_113735 | JGI IMG/M metagenome (GOLD analysis project Ga0164313, IMG submission 113735) | Subseafloor sediment microbial communities from Guaymas Basin, Gulf of California, Mexico - Guay4, Core 4569-4, 0-3 cm | ecosystem: Environmental > Aquatic > Marine > Hydrothermal vents >...
ATAGTAAGTAATATAGCGATACTAACAGTAGATCAGGATCCGGTAATCACGGTTCAACCGGTAACACCTCAGATAATATGTGAGGGCAGTGGAGTAACCTTTAGTGTTACGGCAACCGGAACAGGCTTGACCTATCAGTGGCGCAAAGATGGTATCGACATCGGTGGTGCGACCGCTACGAGTTATACTATAGCAGCGACGGCGACGGTAGATGCGGGTACTTTTACGGTGATCGTAAGTGGTGGTTGTGGTGTACCGGTAACCAGCAGTGCGAGTGTGTTAACAGTTGAAGTAGATGCAATAATATCTGCATCACCTATTGATATTACAGAGTGTGAGGCTGGAGTAGTTATGTTTGATGTTACCGCTTCCGGTACAGATTTACAATATCAGTGGCGTGAAAACGGCGGTAATATCGTTGATGCCGGAATATATAGTGGCAGTAATACTTCCACATTGACCATTGCCGGTATAACTAATTTGTTGGATGGTAATACTTACGATGTTGTAGTTAGCAATGGTGGTACGAGTGTTTGTATTGGTACTGTTACAAGTGCTTTAGCTACATTAACAGTTACGCCCGCTCCAATAGCAGACGCAGGGTTAGCTGCTGAGACATGCGAAAATATCTCGTATACAGTAATTGATGCAACTGTATCTAATGCTGCAAGTATTGTTTGGTCACATAATGGTTCAGGTACAATAACAGCAGGTACCGAGACAACGATTAATCCTGAATATAATCCCGTAGCAGCTGATGCTGGCAATATAGTCGTTCTTACCATGACTGTTGTTGGTAATGGTAGTTGTGCAGGACTTATAGACACCAAGGCCTTAACCATTACAGCAGCACCAACAGCCAATGCAGGCGCTGCAGCCTCAGTATGTTCCGACACCCCTTTTATAGTAGGTGATGCAGCATCAGCCAATGGCAGTTTACTATGGACTCATAATGGTTTCGGTACGCTAACGAATGCAACTACTATAGCACCAACATATTCTCCCGCAGTTACCGATGGTGGCAATACCGTAACCTTAACATTAACCGTCTTCGGAGGAGGTAGTTGCTTGCCGGCAGTATCTACAAAAGCTTTAACAGTAACAGCAGCGCCAACAGCCAACGCAGGAGCAGCTACGGATGAAGTATGTTCAGACGTAGCCTATACTGTTAGTGATGCTGCCTCAAATAATGGTAGTATCCTATGGTCCCATAATGGTGGTGGAGCGATAGCTAATGCAACCACAATTACACCTTCATATTTGCCGGTTGTAGGTGATGGTGGTACTACAGTAACCTTAACACTTACCGTGACTACGGCAGGTTGTTCAGATGCAGTTGACACTAAAGCGTTAACAATAACTTCAGCACCAACTGCAGATGCAGGAGCAACACCAGAGGAAGTATGTTCTGATACACCATTTAGTGTTACAGATGCTACATTCACTAACGGTACAATCTTATGGTCTCATAATGGATCTGGTACCCTTACTAATGCGCTTACTATTGCACCAACATATACACCTGGAGCTACTGATGGAGGAAATACAGTAATATTAACCATAACAGTTAGTGGTGGTGGTAGTTGTGCGGCTGCAGTAGCCACAAAAACAATTCTTGTAACAGCAGCCCCTACAGCAGATGCCGGTGCAGCAGCAGAAGTATGTTCAGACACACCATTTCCAGTTGGCGATGCAGTAGCTACTAATGCGGTTAGCATAGCCTGGACACATAATGGAGGTGGCGCCTTAACCAATGCCACTACCGCTAGTCCAACTTATACTCCTGGGGGAGCAGATGGTGGCAATATAGTAACCTTAACTATGACCGTGGCTGGCAATGGTAGTTGCGCAAATGCGGTAGATACAAAAGCTCTAACAATTACTTCAGCCCCAACAGCAAGTGCAGGCGTTGCCGATGCAGTATGCTCTGATACACCTTTTACAGTAGGTGATGCTACATCAGCCAACGGCAGTATTTTATGGACTCATAATGGATTTGGTACGCTAATCAATGCGACTACCATAACCCCTACATACACTCCTTTAGTAACAGATGGTGGCAATACAGTTACTCTAACCCTAACAATTACCGGAGGTGGTAGTTGTTTGCCCGCTGTATCTACAAAAGCATTAACAGTAACGGCAGCACCTATTGCGGATGCCGGTCTGGCTGATGAAGTATGTTCAGATAGCCCATTTATTGTTGGAGATGCTGTGGCAACGAATGCCGCTAGTATATCCTGGACTCATAATGGTGGTGGAGGCTTAACCAACGCCAATACAGTTAGTCCAACATATACTCCTGTAGCTGGAGATGGTGGCAATATTGTAATCCTAACCATGACGGTAGCTGGTAATGGTAGTTGTGCCAATGCAGTGGATACAAAAGCTTTAACCATAACAGCGGCACCTACTGCGGATGCAGGAATAGCTGATGTTGTGTGCTCAGACACGCCTTATACTGTAGCTGACGCGGTATCCACTAATGGAACTATTCTATGGACACACGATGGTGGTGGTGTACTTATTAATGCTACAACCATTGCACCTATCTATACACCGGTAGTAGGAGATGGCGGATTTGTAGTGACCTTAACATTAATAGCTACAGGCGGCGGAAGTTGTTTGCCTGCCGTAGCTACAAAAGCCTTAACTATTACATCAGCACCAACTGTAGATGCAGGTCTTGCTGATGAAGTATGTGCTGACACACCATACATTGTTGGCGATGCAGCATCAGCTAATGGCAGTATATTATGGATCCATGATGGCGGTGGTGTTTTAACAAATGCTACAACAATATCACCTACTTATACACCAGTACTGGCAGATGGTAGTACTACAGTAACCTTAACCTTGACAATTACAGGTGGTGGTAGCTGCCTGGATGCGGTAGATACAAAAGCCTTAACTATAACGGCAGTACCAACGGCAAATGCCGGTTTGGCAGCCAGTACATGTGAAGATGCAGCCTATACAGTAGGAGATGCAGGCGTTACTAATAGTGGTGGCATCCTGTGGTCACATGATGGTAGTGGCTTCTTAACCAATACGACGACAGTTACACCAACATATACGCCGGTAGCTGCTGATGCAGGTAATACGGTTACATTAACCTTAACAGTAGCCGGTAATGGAAGTTGTGCGCCGGCTGTATCAACAAAAGCTTTATCAATAACAGCTGCACCGATCGCTGATGCAGGTGCAGATAGTGAAGTTTGTTCTGATCAACCAACTTATACAGTTAGTGGTAGCACTAGTAGTAATGGTGCTATCCTTTGGACGAGCAGTAGTGGCGGAACCTTTGCTAATGCAACAATAGATAACCCTGTTTATAATATTAATGCCACAGATATTTCCAATACCAATGTCATGCTGACAAAAACAGTAATTAGTGCAGGTTGTACTGATGCAGTAAGTAGCATGATATTAACCGTGACACCGGCACCAACAGCAGATGCCGGACTTGCAGCGAGCACATGTGAAGATGCAGCCTTTACTGTAGTTGATGCCAGTATTACCTTCGGTGGAGGTATTTTATGGTCTCATGATGGCAGTGGCTTACTTACTAACGCTACTACTATTGCACCAACCTATACACCTGTTGCAGCCGATGGCGGCAATATAGTGACCTTAACATTAACAGTGAGTGGCGGTGGTAGCTGTGCTAATGCGGTATCCACAAAAGCCTTAACGATAACACTCGCGCCGATCGCAGATGCCGGTGCAGACAGTGAAGTTTGCTCGGATCAGCCAACCTATACAGTCAGTGGTAGCACAAGTAGTAATGGTACGATTTTATGGACAAGCAGCAGTGGCGGAAGTTTTGCTAGTGCCACTGTTGACAACCCTGTCTATAATATCAATGCCACGGATGTTACTAATACTACGGTCACCCTCACAAAAACAGTAAGTGGTGCAGGGTGTAATGATGCTGTAAGCACCATGATCTTAACTGTAACACCGGCACCTACAGCAGATGCCGGGCTTGCAGCAAGTACCTGTGAAGATACCGCGTTCAATGTAGCAGACGCAACTGTTACCAATAGCGGGGGCATCTTGTGGTCACATGACGGTAGTGGATTCTTAACAAGTACTACTACAGCAGCTCCAACCTATACCCCGGTAGCTGCTGATGCAGGAAATACAGTTACTTTAACCCTAACAGTATCAGGTAATGGTAGTTGTCTGCCTGCAGTATCTACAAAAACATTAGCTGTTACAGCAGGCCCTACAGCCGATGCAGGTACCGATAGCGAAGTTTGTTCTGATCAGGCAACATATACAATAAGTGGCAGTACTAGCACAAACGGTACAATCTTATGGACCAGCAGCAGTGGTGGAAGTTTTGCTGATGCCGCCATAGATAACCCTATTTATAATGTCAATGCCACGGATATTACCAATACAACAGTCACACTTACGAAGACGGTAACTAATGCGGGTTGTAATGATGCAGTGAGCAGTATGATATTAACCGTAACACCGGCGCCGACGGCAGATGCAGGCTTACCGGTATCAATATGTGCAGATGCAGCTTATTTAATAGCAGATGCCGCAGCTACTAATGGCAGTATACTCTGGATTCATGATGGTAGTGGCTTCTTATCGAATACATCAACGGCTTCACCAACTTATACGCCTGTAGCAGCAGACAATGGTAACACAGTAACATTGACCTTAACAGTAACCGGCAATGGTAGTTGTGTTGATGCAGTAGATACTAAAGCTTTAACAATTACGGCTCCTCCTACAGCCGATGCAGGATCCGATAGCGAAGTTTGTTCTGATCAAGCCACATATACAATAAGTGGCAGTACCAGCACTAACGGTACAATCTTGTGGACAAGCAGTAGTGGTGGAAGTTTTGTAAGTGCAATCGTTGATAACCCTGTTTATAATATTAGTGCAACAGATATAACTAATACCACAGTCACCCTTACAAAAACGGTTAGTAGTGCTGGTTGTAGCGATGCAGTGAGCAGTATGATCTTAACAGTAACACCTGCCCCAACAGCAGATGCTGGCTTACCAGTCTCAATATGTACGGATGCAGGTTATATGGTGATAGACGCCACAATTACCAATGGCAGCATATTATGGACACATGATGGTCTTGGTCTATTAACCGATGCCACAACCACATCACCAACTTATACACCTGTGGTAGCAGACGCAGGCAATACAGTGACCTTAACCTTAACAGTGACGGGTAATGGTAGTTGTGTTGACGCCGTAGATACGAAAGCCCTGACTGTTACATCCGGTCCTTCATCCGATGCCGGCCCTGACGATGAAACATGTTCAGATCAAGGTACCTATACAGTAGTTGGTAGCACTGTTAGTGTTGGTTCAGTTGTATGGACGAGTAGCAGTGGTGGTAGTTTTGTTGATGATACAATAGATAACCCAGCTTATAATATTAATGCTACAGATATTACCAATGGCACGGTTACTTTGACCAAAACAGCATCTAGTGCCGGATGTGCTGATGTAGTGAGCAGTATGGTATTAACCGTATCACCGGCACCAACAGCAGATGCTGGCTTACCGATCTCAATTTGTATAGCAGGTTATATGGTTGTAGATGCTGTAGCTACCAATGGCAGTATCTTGTGGACGCATGATGGTAGTGGCTTCTTAACCGATGCAACCACCACAACACCTACATACACACCTATACTTGCTGATGCAGGTAATACGGTTACTTTGACCTTAACTGTAACGGGCGGCGGCAGCTGCGTTAATGCCGTAGATACAAAAGCCTTAAATGTTACAACCGGATCTTCTTCAGATGCTGGTCCCGATGATGAAACTTGCTCTGATCAGGCAACCTATACCGTAACGGGCAGCCCTGTTGACGTTGGTAATATATTATGGACAAGTAGTAGTGGCGGAAGTTTTGCCGATGATACGTTTGATAACCCTGATTATAATATCAATGCCACAGATATTACCAATGGTTCAGTTACACTAACCAAGACTTCATCAAGTGCCGGCTGTGTAGATGTAGTGAGTAGTATGATATTAACGGTGACTCCGGCACCAATTGCAGATGCAGGAGCAGCTACTGATGAGGTATGTGAAAATATACCATACCTTGTAAGTGATGCAATTGTTACCAATAGTGGTGGTATCGTTTGGTCACACGATGGTAGTGGATTATTAACAGATGCAAATTCAACAGCACCAACTTATACACCTGTAGCGCTAGATGCAGGAAACATAGTTACGCTTACCCTAACAGTGAGTGGCAATGGAAGTTGTACTCCTGTTGTAGATACTAAAGCATTAACAATTACTACAGCACCAACAGCAGATGCAGGAGCGGTGGCAGAAGTATGTGCGGATGCACCATACACTATAATTGATGCAGTGGTAACCAATGAGCTTAGCTTGGCATGGACACATAATGGTGGTGGTAGTTTTACTGCAGGTACAGATATAACTATTAACCCGGAATATAATCCAGCCCTGGCTGATGGTGGCAGTATTATTACTCTAACATTAACAGTAACTGGCAATGGCAGCTGTGCTAATGTGCTAGACACAAAAGCACTAACAGTGAAAATATCGCCAACTGCGAATGCCGGAGTAGGAGGAAGCGAATGTGATCTAGACTTTATATTTAGTGCAACCAAGAGTGTTCCAACAAGTATAGGTACATGGACAATGGACGCTGGTCCGGGAACACCAGTTTATAGTAATGCTAATAGTCCAACAAGTTTAGTTACTGTAGATACATATGGCAGTTATGATTTTAGATGGACTGAAGACAATAGTGGATGTGTAGATTTCCAAACAGTTACAATTCTTTTCGAAGAGCAACCAATAGCTAATGCCGGAGTCGGCGGTAACATCTGTGGTAAAGATGCCGGCAACCCATTTACTTTTACAGGAATCGCTAGTGTTGGCTTAGGTACATGGAGTATAACAAGTGGCCCTGGTACTGAGAACTTTAGTAGTGTAAATAGTGCCACCAGTAATGTTACTGTAGATACTTATGGTACTTACGTCTTCCGTTGGACGGAAGTTAATGGAGGATGTTCTGATTTTGCTGAAGTAACTGTTAATTTCTCCGAGCAGCCTGTTGCTGATGCCGGTGTGGGTGGTAATGTTTGTGGAGTTGATTTCCTATTTACGGGATCTAAGAGCGTAATCGGCAGTGCCGGCGTTTGGACTATTGATATTCAGCCAGGCGGATCTAACCCTGTTTTTGGTGATATTAACAGTCCTACAACACCAGTAACTATTGATGTATTTGGAGCTTATCAGTTTAGATGGACAGAGAATAATAATGGCTGTACAGATTTTGAACAAATAAATTTAAACTTCCAGCCTCAACCAATTGTTGATGCAGGAGTTGGTGGAGAAGTATGTGGTAAAGATGCCGCTAGCCCATTTACATTTACCGGTACAACCACAGGTTTTGGCGTGGGGTTCTGGACAAACGAGACTCCTGGTGTAGGAGGTGCTGTTTTTGCCAATGTACTTGATCCGGCTACTGATGTTGCTGTTGACGCTTATGGTACTTATACCTTTAGATATACCGAATTAGCTGGATTCTGCTCTGATTTTGATGAAGTAACAGTTAGGTTTAAAGAAATTCCAATTGTTGCCGCCGCTGATGAAATTATCTGTAGTGGAGAAACAAGCAACGTAATTATATCTAACCCTAATACAATTCCGGGAACAACCTTTACGTGGGTTATAAACAGCTCAACAAATGCTATTGGAGAGTCGGCTGGTTCAGGTAATATTATCAGCCAGGTACTTTTCTCTGCAGACGGAGTAAATTCAGGATCTGTAACTTACGAAATTACGGGTACCGGGGATGGCTGTCTGAGCCTGCCAATTTTGACAACAGTAACAGTTGACCCAATTCCGGATGTGCTGGCAACTCCGGCTGCGGAAACAATATGCGATGGATCTAGTACAAATATTGTACTTAGCAATCCAAATGCCGTTCCGGGAACACTGTTTACATGGACAACTAGTGCTACAGGTCTAACAGGTGCCGCAGATCAATTAGTACCAGTTGCAGGACCAATTGCTCAGAATTTAACACTAGGTGTTGTTAATGTACAGGGAACTGTAACTTATACTATTACACCAATTAGCCTGAACAATTGTACAGGCACTCCAATAAATGTTATTGTAACTGTAGATCCTGTTCCTGATGCGTTAGCCGCTAATGAGACTATATGTAGTGGAGAGACCTCCAATGTTGTAATAACTAATCCGAATCTTGTAGCAGGAACAACCTATAACTGGGTTGTGAGTGGATCAACTAATGTAACAGGCGCCAGCAATGGTAGCGGAGCTATTATTGCCCAGGTTCTATCCAGTACTGATGGCAATAATCCTGGTACTGTAGATTATTCAATTACCCCAGTATCAAATGGTTGTTCAGGAACACCAATTTTAGTTACTGTTAGCGTTAGTCCATCACCAGATATACTTGCAACACCTGCTGCCGAGAATATTTGTAGTGGGCAAACAACAAATATTGCCTTAACTACACCTAATTTGGTGCCGGGCGTAACATATAGCTGGTCAATTAGCGTCCTTGGTGGCATTACTGGTGCATCGGCGAGCTCTGGAAATACTATAGCTCAAACCTTAATTAATCCAAATAATACTTCAGGTTTAGTCACTTATACTGTTACTCCGTTTGCAGGTGGGTGCTCCGGAGTTCCAATAAATGTTAATGTGGTTGTAGATCCTACACCTACCATTGCTACATCGGGTAATGAAACAATATGCTCCGGTAGCTCAACGGCAATCTCTTTGTCAAACCCAAATAATGTTATCGGTACTACATTCTCCTGGACGATCTTTGCCAATTCAAATGTTTCAGGAGCCTCTGCCGGAATAGGCAACGATATTATTCAAACCCTTGCAAGTGCAGATGGCACTAATGTTGGCTTAATAACTTATGAAGTTACGGCATTTACCGGAGGTTGTATTGGTTCGGTAACGACAGTAGATGTAACTGTTAATCCGGACGTGCTAGTTGACGCAGGTGGTGACCAGGTAGTTTGTGAAGGCAGCGACCTTATTTTAGGAGGAAGCATAACTGGTGGCACAACTACAGGAACATGGAGTACAGCCGGTGATGGTGCTTTTGATAATAATGGTTTCGGCGTGGGGATTATTTACACTCCGGGGGCAACAGATATTTCAACCGGCAATGTTCAAATTATTCTAACAGCAGCTGACGCTGATGGTGCTGGAGGGCCTTGTCCTGTACAGATAGACAATTTTATCCTTACAATAAACCCTATTGCTACCGTGTCAGTACCTGCAGACTTCGCTGTTTGTGAGCCGGTATCAATACTACTTTCAGGCACAATAGGCGGTGGCGCATCTACCGGGTTATGGCAAATTATTGCAGGTAATGGTACACTTTCGGCTAGTTCTATTTCAGGGAATATAGTTTCTGCTGATTATTTCCCGGATGTTACCGATGTGAGTACTCTTGTAACAATGCGTTTGATAACTAACGATCCTGATGGCCCTTCACAGCCTTGTACGATAGTTTCTGCTGACTTAAATATAATAATAGAAGAGTCAGCTAAGGCTAGTGCAGGAGTTAATCAAGCGATTTGTGAAGATGTTCCTGCACCACTTAATGGAAACATCTTTGGTTCAGTATCTACCGGTACCTGGACAATCGTTAGTGGTGGTGATGGATTCTTTGATAATGCTACTGATCCGCTGACAAATTATAATCCGGGGCCTAACGATAAACTTAATGCCCCGACTACTGTTGTTCTAAGGTTAACAACAGCTGATCCGGGTACTACTTGTGCAGCTGTATTTGCTGAAACAACTATCACAATTAATAAACTACCTGAAGTGTTCCTAACTGGCTTAGATCCTGTTTATCAAGAAGACGAAGCTCCGGTTACTTTAACCGGTTTCCCTATTGCTGGTGGTGTTGGTGTTTTCTCCGGACCTGGTGTTATAGGCAATCAATTCTTCCCTAATGTAGCGAACCTAACACCAACAGTTAATACTGTTCTTTATACATTTACTAATGCTGCCACAGGTTGCTCAAACTTCGCTTCATTCAATGTAATAGTTAACCCGGTGTCAGTGGTTGATTTTACTATTGAGACCTCTAATCTTAATGGATTAGATCAATTAGAAATTTGTAGTGATGTAGGTTTGTTAAAGCTACAGGGTATTCCGGATCTTACCTTAGGAATAGGCGGCGGCTTTAGTAGTACACTACCAATTATGGATGCAAGGATTGTTGCGATCAGTGGTCAGCATTTTGTAGATACAGATGGATTACCATCAGGTACATATGATGTAATGTATACTTTTACTAATACATTTGGTGCTACTTCTACTAGGACAAGATTCGTTAAGGTGTTTGCCGGACCAATTGCTGACTTTACTATAGGCAACTTCTGTGTAGACAGCGAAATAAAATTTGAGGATATATCTACGCTTGGGGCTAGTCCATTTCCCGGTAGTATTGTGGCTTGGGCCTGGGCATTTGGTGATGGAACAGTGAGCAATGATGCAGATAGCACAAAACATAAATATGTAACTGAAGGTGATTATACAATAACATTGAGTGTTACATCAGATCAAGGATGTACATCGAACCCTATTAGAAGCCAAATAGCAACAATTGGTGCAGTTCCTTCGGTAAGTTATGAGTCTTCTAAATTTTGTACAGGAGATGTAACAGAGTTTCAAGCTAACCTTACTGATTGGGGCGGCCAGATACCAAGTGTTATTACTGATTATACCTGGGATTACGGTGATGGTGTAATAGAATCAACTGGAGCTGTAGATGCAGCTACTCATTTATATCCAGGATCTAATCGTTATGATGTATCAATGACTGTAACTACCATTGATGGTTGCCGGGCAACGGATCTTCATGCTATAGATGTATTCCCGTTTACTACGATCAACATACCTGGTGAATATATTGAAAGTTTTGAAACCACAGGGAGCACTGGCTGGTTTGAAGGAGCTGAAAATGCTTTAATACCTACTGATACGAGCTGGATAGTAGGCCCCCCTAGCGGTAATATTATAAATTCTGCTTCTGATGGAGTTAATGCCTGGTGGACAGGAGCGAGTACTTTACCTGAACACCCTTATTATTATCCTGGAGAAAAATCAGTTGTAAATGCCCCTTGTTTTAATTTAACAAACCTAACTCGTCCAATGATCTCTCTTGATACCTGGAATGATACTCAGGAAGGATTTGATGGTGTTGTGTTACAGTATTCTATTGACGGAGGAATTAGCTGGGTTAGAATTGGTCAGGTAGGAAAAGGCATGAATTGGTATAATACTACAGGAATAATAGGTAAACCCGGAGGTGATCAGAATGGCTGGAGTGGCATTGATGCTGGCTGGCAGACCTCAAGGTTTAACCTCGAAGCGGTACCTGTTGCTAACAGGGACCAAGTAAGGCTTAGAATTGCTTTTGGTAGTAATGAAGATAATCCAATTGCTGCCAATTTAAATGGTTTTGCCTTTGACAATGTTAATATTCGTGATAGAAACAGGGTTGTCCTTGTTGAAAACTTTACAAGCCTTTTGGATCCTGACTATGCCGGTGTAAGTAACAAAATGCAACTTTTAGAAACAGTTAGACCAAGTGATTTTATTTACCTGAATTATCATATACCGGAACCTGCAGAAGATTCACTGTTTAGGGATAACCGTAGTGAGCCACAAACACGAGCTAATTCATTTGGTTTCTCACAAACAATTAAAGCAGCTGTTGATGGTAATGTATTCCTTGGAAATGCCTTTAATTGGGATATAGATACTTTGGATAGAAGGACATTAGTAGATCCTCAATTTAAAATCGATCTTCAAATCTTGTCAACAGGAAGTGATTCCTTAAGTGTTGCCTGGACAGTAACAGCAACTGAAGCTGTTGAGAATCCGATAATTGTACATACTGTAGTGATAGAAGAACAAGTTACTAGCGGAGCTTCAACAGCCTTTAATGTAGTTAAAAAGATGCTGCCTAATGCAGCTGGTTCTTCGAATACCAGCTTCCTTAGATTTGATTCCGCTGACTTCTTCAATTCTACCATAAATTGGCAGATTGATAAGAAATTATATGCGCCAGACCAATTGGCTGTTATAGTCTTTGCTCAGGAAAAAACAAATGGTGGACAGCCTGGTGAAATTTATCAGGTGGCATACGCTAAAGTAACAGAGAATAAAACTTCGCCAATTGTTACCGGCATTAACGATGCACTGGAAACTATTGCAAAATCAATTGACGTTTATCCTAACCCTGTAGCCGGTGAGCTGAATTTTGCAACCACCAACACACTTGGAAAAGAGTTTAATTGGCGTATAGTGGATCAAAGGGGAGTACAGTTAATGGCAGATAACTTTAATTTCGTAAATGGCCATTATGCAGTAGATACTCGTAACATCCCTAATGGTATTTACTATCTGATAATTGGTGCCAGAGATGAGCCATTAACGTATAAGAAGATTATTATCATGCACCGCTAAGGTTACATAGGCAAACTTAGCTGCTAAGGTTGCTTTAGTCACATTAGCTGCTAACGCTACTAAATGATGCTAACCCCACTAATTTCGTAGTGATTCTGGAGATACTTGTAAGTAATGGCTTTTTGCTTAATTAGGACGCCAGCTCTGTTATGGCATCTTTTACAGAGGATATTAATTTCTCAACTAATTCAGGGATTTTTTCAGTACTAGTTCCGGTTTTGGCATTGTTTTCAATTTCCAAAACAAGATTTTTTAATGAATCCATGCCCATAAAAGATAAATTTGGTTTAAGCTTATGGGCTAAATCACTAACTTCCATCCACTTTTTATCCTCCTTTGCCAGGTTAATCTGAGTTAAGAGTTCCGGGGTTTTTTCTATAAATGAACTCACCATTTCCTGTACAAATGCCTCATCGTTATTGCTCATTTTACGCAAATAACTCAAGTCGATAATGGTCTTTTTGGGAGAATTCTCAACACCATTGCCACCAGCTTTATAGTATTTCGACATTATTTTAAATAATTCATCGGGCATGAAAGGTTTGGAAATATAATCGTTCATCCCGGCCTCCAGATATTTGTCTTTGTCTCCCTTTAAGGCATTGGCTGTAAAAGCAATAATAGGGACCTCGCTTTTTGGCTTTGCAAAGCTTGTTCTAATACTCCTTGAAGTCTCAATGCCATCAAGAATTGGCATATGAATATCCATTAGGATTAAATCATAGTCTTGTTTTTTTAATTTTTCGAGAGCTATCTGGCCATTCTCTGCCTCATCTACTTCACATTCCCACTTCTTCAACACATTGGCAGCATACATTCTGTTAATATCATTGTCTTCAACCAATAATACCCTCATGCCTATAAGGTTATGGGCTACCTTACGCTGTTCTATGGATATAGCATCCAATTCACTATCAATTATGTCCTCATCGCTACCAGGAGTGTAAGGTATAACAAATGTAAAAGTGGTCCCTATGTTTACTTCACTACTCACAGATATTTTTCCTCCCTGAAGCTCAACAAGCTGCTTGCTAATAGTTAAGCCCAGCCCGGTTCCACCGAATTTTCGGGTAATACTTTCATCTGCTTGTTTAAAGGTGTCAAATATTGTGTTGATCTTTTCTTTATCAATTCCAATGCCAGTGTCTATCACTTTAAACGTAACATTAATTAAGTCATCTTTTGGCTCAGAGCAGGATAGATCTACAATTATCTTACCCCTATGAGTAAACTTAATAGCATTATTTATTAAATTAATAAGAATCTGGCTCAAGCGTACAGGGTCTCCTAATAAGACCGTTTCCTTTTTCTTTGCTTTTGTAAGCTCAATTGACAGCCCTTTTTCCTTTGCTTGAACTATCAATGAATCTATTACCGACTGTACCTGATGGCTTAGATCAAAACCAATTTTTTCCAATTTCAGCTTTCCTGATTCTATAACAGAGAAGTCCAAAATGTCATTGATAATTACCTTTAAATTATCAGCTGAGTGCTTAATGGCATTCAGATAGTTCGCTTGCTCTACAGAAGTGGCCGATTCACTTAACAAATTAACCATTCCCACAATTCCATTAATAGGAGTACGTATTTCGTGACTCATATTAGCAAGAAATTGCTCTTTAGCTTTCTGGGCGTTAATTAACTCCTCCTGGTCTTTCTTCCGCTCCGATATATCACGACAGTCAAGAATAAGGCCATCTATGCCATCTTTGAACTTAAGATTGATGGAATTGAATTCTAGATATTTATAGGTATCGTTACCACATAGAAATTTAAACTCAATATTAGAATTATAGGGATGAGCCTTACAAATTTCAAAAGCTTCGAGAACACTCTTTTTAACCTTGGGATGAATATATTCGACAAAATTCTGCCCGACCAGGCTATCATAGCCAATGGTATGGGTTACTGAAGGATTATGATATAATATATCAAGGTTAAAATCAACTACAAAAATTACATCAGAACCATCCTCAACAACATCTTTGTAGAATTTTTCCTTTTCAATGTATTCTTTAAGCTTTTCGGTCATCTTTTTTATCCTTTAAATGCCTGTATATTGTTGATTTACCAATATCCAACACTTCTGCTACCTTTAGAACATTACCATTATGGGTATTTAGGTAATGGTCAAGAATACGTGACTCATATTCCTTTAATGTTAAGTTTTCATAAGTAATACTTTCTTCTTGTCGTACACTCTTGAAAACAATATTATCTACTGTTATAACACTGTCAGTACACATTACTGCACCAAGTTCTATTATCGATTTTAACTCACGAACATTGCCGGGGTAATGATATAATATTAGTTTTTCTTTCGCGTCTGAGGATATTTCAATTGGGTTAAGTTTGTTTTCTTTACAAAACTCATCTAACATTTTAAGCGCTATCAATATTATGTCGTTACCACGATCCCGTAATGGGGGAAGGGGGATAGGTAAGCCTAATAACCTATAGTAAAGATCTTCCCGGAAATTACCATTCTCTACCTCTTTAGCTAGATTTCTATGTGTCGCAGCAACTATCCTTGGGTTAATTTTAATAACCTCATTGCCGCCAATTCTGGTAATTTCCTTCTCTTGTAATACACGTAAAATTTTGGCTTGCATATTAATATCCATCTCACCAATTTCATCAAGAAATATAGTGCCATCTGTTGCCTCTTCGAACTTTCCTATGCGGCGGGTAATAGCCCCCGTAAAAGCTCCTTTTTCATGTCCAAACAGTTCGCTTTCCAATAATTCATTGGGAATAGCAGCAATGTTAACCGCAACAAATTTGTTCTTTTTCCTATCTGAATGATAATGTAGGGCCTTGGCAACGAGCTCTTTTCCTGTGCCTGTTTCACCTGTAATAGAAACAGTAATATTCGTTTTTATGGCCTTTTCTAATAGATTAAATACTTGTTTAATTGCTTTGCTTGAACCTAAAATACTATTAGAGAAATCGTATTTAACACTAATCTCCTGCTTTAAGGCACTTATCTCATTCAATAAGGTAATGTTCTTACTGGCATTGTTAATACTCATTAAAAGGCGATCCTTGGTTTCCTCGCCCTTTGATATATAATCATAAGCGCCAAATTTAAGTAAGTCTACAGCCGTAGAAATATCTTCTTGTCCGGAAACAATAATTACTTGAATATTAGGATCGGTTTGCCTGATAGCTTTGAGAACTTCATCGCCACTCATATCAGGTAAGGAATAATCAAGAGTTATAATGTCTGGCAGTTTATGAAGGGCATCTATGCAGGATTTTCCATCCGCAAAGAAGCTAACTTCAATTTCAGGGTTTAGATCAAAGACATAAGCCAGGAACTTAGTATAGACAGGATCATCCTCAACGGCAAATATCCTGATTGGTGTGTGAGTATCCATTCTTGTAATATCATGAAAAAATATGTGTTGTTAGACATAAAAGCAAATAATGAGCGTAATTATTACTTTAGAAATAATATCTTTATCACATAAAATAAACTTACCTATGATAGCTCAATTCGAAGATTTAAACCAAGAGGAACTAGAATTAATGTATTCTTTGCCAATATATGTTTCAGTAATGATTGCCGGAGCAGATGGAAAAATTGATGGAACAGAAATCAAAAAAGCTGTATCCATTGCAGGACTGAAGAAAAAGAAAGCTCGCAAAGATCTATTAGAGTACTATAATCATGTAAATAGAGATTATGAAGACAAGATTAAAATGGCTATAGCTAATTTGCCTTCAGGTCAGAAAGAACGTGAAAAAATACTAATTGAAGAGCTTGAAAAGTCGAACGCTGTCTTTGCTAAAATGGAGACGGTGTTTGCTGTTAAGCTTTATGCAAGCCTTTTAGAAACAGCTAAACATATAGCTGAAGCTTCGGGAGGTGTTTTCGGATATATGAGTGTAGGTTATGAAGAATCTAGACTTATAGACTTAAAGATGATCAAGAATCCGGCTAAGTGAGTTCTCTTGGAAGTATTCCTATAAGCTTTATTGTGCCAAGCCGCATGTTGTTTCTCATGTGGCTTATTTTTTTTATTGAAATGAATTATGGCGTCAACTTATCAGTGTTTGGTATTTTGCCACGCGAGGCATTTGGCTTATTAGGAATACTATTTGCCCCTTTATTACACAATTCAATACTACATCTGGTCTCAAACACCTTTCCTTTATTGTTTCTGGGGATTACACTCTATTTTTTCTATGGCAAAATGGCTAAGAAGGTGTTTTTATCCAGCTATTTTCTTACCGGGGCTTTAGTCTGGTTATTTGGCCGAGCAACTTTTCATATTGGCGCCAGCGGACTCATTTATGGAATTGCTTCTTTTTTGTTCTTTTCCGGGATTGTGCGTGCCGAGTTTAAAGCTTTAGTAATATCCTTAGCTGTGGTATTAGTTTATGGCGGCTTAATTTGGGGTGTTCTACCTACAATACCTGGCGTAAGTTGGGAAACTCACCTCTTTGGTGCTTTGGTAGGAG
>Ga0164313_10002360_pt1 | contig 16977 bp, 20 predicted proteins | sample GuaBasSedimGuay4_FD_113735 | JGI IMG/M metagenome (GOLD analysis project Ga0164313, IMG submission 113735) | Subseafloor sediment microbial communities from Guaymas Basin, Gulf of California, Mexico - Guay4, Core 4569-4, 0-3 cm | ecosystem: Environmental > Aquatic > Marine > Hydrothermal vents...
CGGGCCATCAGTTTTACAGTATCTATGGGGGAGGTATCTTCATCTATGGAAATAACTTTTTTTGTCATGATATCCTCGGCCTTAATAGAAGATGTCAACCGTTCAAAAGCATGCGTGTATGCCACCTGATACACTTCCATGAAATCACTTGGCGTGATGTCCAGGTACCCGGATATTTTTTTCATGGCCTGAATAATATCCTCATTGGTGACCCCAACGGAGTGTCGGTTTAATTCACTGATCTTCATAATATTTTCCTTGAATACAAAAATTAATTGAGCAAGTCATCATAAAGAAGCATTTTTATGATCCATGAAGCAAGGTACATGCTTCCCCCTGTAACCAGGACTTTTTTTATTTTATCAATATTTGGCATAAAGACTCCTTTTAAAAACCCGAAAGCACCTATTTTTTAATACGTTTTGTTTTTCCTTTATTATGGATCACTCGAATCTGATCAATTGAAGGGTCTTTCAACCCTTCGTGTACATTATAACTCATAAAGGGTGCCATGATGGGCCAGTCCATAATTGATTTTATGGCATCCTTTGGACATTTCATTTCGCAATATAAACAAAAAAGGCAATTATGTCCCCATTGCGGGATATCGTTCTGATCTAAGGTAATGTTTTTATTGGGACATTTTTTCATATGGATACTTTCTCCAATTCATTCAAGTCCCATTGAAGCTACATATCTTCAAATTTTGTTTTTGCTTTATCAATCAGGATCTTTGGTCATAAATGAGTGGATCTGGCTTAAAAATTTTTCAAAATCGGGTAAATGTTGCTTGATAATCCCATATATTAAAGCATTATCGATACGATCATAACCATGTACAAGGATATTTCTTGTACCCGCCATTGGGATCAAAAACTTCAATGACTCTTGTCCAATAATATTATTCTCAGAAAGTACGAAAAAAATCCCTTTATTATCTGCAGGTTCCTTTAAATTATGATTTGCTATTATAATTTTCCCTATATCAAGACAGGATTCTATTGCAACGTGGATATTTCTTTCTGCAATATCAATATTCTCTTTTGATATTGCATATTCTTCAAAAGAGTTTATCTTTAAAGACAACTCTTTTAATCTTGATATTCTTTCCTGTACTGTTTTAATTTTCTTAAGAATTGATTTCATAATTTCTCCTGATGTTGATTTAATTCTAATACAGCCTTTGAACGTAAATCATCAAGAAAAGGCTTAAAATCATAGTACATGCCTTTGACTGCAATCTCATATTCGATCCTTTTGTCAGGATGATGCTCATACACAGGAATACCAGTTGTCATAATCTGGAAAGCGGTTTCAATGGAAGCAGAGTTCATAATTATGACATCTGTACTGCGATCCAGGGTCAATCCTATTTTAGTTGCAATTATGTAGGCATCCACAGAAGCCTTTAATGCATCCTGCTTATACAATAACTTATCAATAAGAAATGCAATATCAATATCTGAATTTTTTTTAAACTGACTTTGATTCAGCACAGAACCAAAAATATATACAGCATCAATTGATCTATCAGTAGCTTCAGGATTAAATATAAAATTATGAATTAGTTTAATAATTTCTTCAAGTATGCCGTGTGTTTCTTTTTTTTCCATAGTTTTTTATTCAGATTTTATTTTGTTTCAAGACTACAATGCTAAAGTTTTCCCTGCAATATAGATACTTTATATTTTTATTATTAACAAGGTTTGCATACTAAATGGATTTGGATATTTTTTCTATTTCATTCAAATCCCGGACAAGATCCATCTCTTCAAACATTGCCTTTGCTTTATAAAGGTAATGGAGTCTGATATTTTTTCTCAAATTCAAGGCTTAATTTATCTACCAGTTTGTGGATTTCAAGCGCTGTATGAATTGCTCTTACTGGATCATCCTCATGAGCTTTTGGAACGCCGAACAGAATCATGATTTCATCACCAAAAAACCGTTCTACAGTTCCTTCATATTTTTCTACGATTCTGCCTGCTTTTTCAAAGATATCACCCATAAGATTTTTAACATCTTCAGGATCCATGTTTTCTGTCATGGCTGTGTAACCGGAAAGATCAGAAAACATGATTGTTGCGTGTTTGCGTTCGCCTGCAAGTTGTTGATGGGATCGTTTTGATAAGTGACTGTGATCAATAGAGATAAGACTTGCGGCACATTCCATGCAGAATTTTGCTTTTTCAGGGTTTTCAAATGAACATTCAGGACAATGCATTTTAAATCCTTTGGTTTAATATTCTATTGCTACGGCTGTAATATTGTCTCTTCCACCAGCATTATTGGCCGCATCAATCAAAAGGCTGACCTTCTTTTTAATTTTGTTTTTTGAACTCAGTATCTTTTTTAATTGATGTGGATTAATTTCAGAAAAAAGGCCATCCGAGCAAAGCAGGACTATGTCACCGGGCGAAATGTGAAAAGATCCTGTTTCCGGTTCACAGTCACCGGCTCCAAGGCTCTGGTCGAGAAGATTCTGCATGGGGTGATCCAATGCTTCTTCTTTTGTTATTTCCTGTTCTTCCACAAGAAACTGGGCCATGGTCTGGTCTGTGGTAATTTGTACAAGCGTATTGGCATTTAAATGATAAATCCTGGTATCACCCACATGGGCCCAGAATATTGTATTTTGGTAAGACAGGGCAATTGTCAGGGTAGTGCCCATATACTCAAGTTTTGGATTGATCTCGGAAAGTTTTGTGACTGAATCATCTGCCTTAAGTATCAGGTCTTCAACTTCTTTCTTAAGGTTATCAGAATCCGGGACAAAATTCTCTATGGCCTGCATGGCTGTTTGAGCGGCAACATGGCCTGCTGGTTGTCCTCCCAAACCATCTGCTACAGCAAATAATATCATGTCCGGATGAATTTTTTTTATTAAAAATCGATCCTCATTTTGTTTCTTTTTTTCCCCGGTTGAACTGTTTGCGAAATATTTCATAATCCTCTGGGTTTAATAGTCAAACTACCTATGTTTTTCCAGCAATATTCAAGGAGAAGCCGTACTCTTCTATACGCTGGCTGAATTCATCTAAAAGATTGTTCATGGCAAGGCTCTGGTCTTTGTCATGTGAGATGAGCAACACAGTTATTTCCTTTTCAACATCTGATTTATCTGTGATACCTTTTTTAAGCGTTAGTGTAATGGTTGATAATTCATCAATTATTTCCTGCATGGAATTGTATCTTTTGTCAGGTGATTTGGCACAGGATTTTATGATAAATTGTTTTATAGCTTCAGGTATATCAGGGACCAGGATGGATGGGTCCGGGATATCTGTGCTGGTATGCATTTTCATTAAAGCCACTAAATCATTACCTGTAAATGGCTTTTTGCCTGTGAACATTTCATATGCCATGATTCCAAGGCTGTATATGTCAGATCTAAGATCAACCGGATCTCCTTTAATCTGCTCCGGAGACATATAATGGATTGTTCCGGTTTGTTCAAAGTCTTCTTCACCAGGGGAGCAGGCAAGGCCAAAGTCTAAAAGTTTTATATGATCATCTTTTAAAATGAAAATATTAGCCGGTTTAACATCCCGATGAATAATCTGATGATCATGTGCATAAGCAAGACCGGAACAGACCTGGGTTAAAAAGGTCAGTGCACGTGAGAACGGCAGGGTGCCTTTTCTTTCCAGAAGAGCTTCTAAAGATTCTCCTTCCAGGCATTCCATTATAATAAAAATAGTGCGGTACAATTCTTCAATATCATAAACCTGGACAATATTCGGATGATTCATCCGGGCAATGACTTTGCCTTCTGTTCTGAAGTTTTCAAGAAAATCTTCATCCATTGCCTGATTGTGTTTCATCATTTTAATGGCAACCGGCATGTTAAGGGTTTTGTGCTTTCCTTTGTAAACAAAACTCCAGTCACCCTGGCCGATACGATGTGTCATGATATAGCGGCCTACATTCCTCACCCCTGTAACGGTTGAATTTTCAAGCCTGTTGGTCAATAGTTCTGTTAAAAATTCCCTGATATCAGGATGTAATTGACATGCGCTGTCAAATTCATTCCTTGATAATTCCCAAAGGATCATTTGGGATTCTGAAATGACGTTAGCTGTTCGCAATTTTCCTGTTAACAGGGCCATTTCACCTATAACATCTCCTTGTCTTCGTTGAGCGACAGTTTTAAGCGTATTATCCTGTTCCTGGATTTGAATAGAGCATAATCCTTGCTGAATAATATAGAGACAGTCACCTTTATCTCCCTGTGTGATAAATTTTATACCAGAGCCTATGACTTTGCGGGTTAAACAATTTAAAAAGGAACAGACCCCTTCTCTCGGAAGAGCTTTGAGCAATCTTGTGTTTAAGATAAATTCAAGATCCTGTGAAGAAATTTCATTTTGTGCATTTGTATTGGTATCCAATGAATTTTCTATGGGAAAAAGAAATTCAAGACCAATTTTATAAATTTTGACATTCTCTAAAGCCTGAATCCAGGCAACCCTGCAAAAAAAAATATCCCATTGATTTAACGCTGAATTTTTAATCAATATTTTGAGTTTAGACTCTTTGTCTAAATATATATTTGATTCAATCAACACACCTTGAACTCCAAAGTTGAGAACTGTGATAAAATGAAAGGTATTTAATTTTTCATTTAAAAAATACAAAAGAGCTAACTGGGGGCCGTCTAAATTTTCTCTGCTTACTTTACGAAGGTTGTGAGATGATGACATAAAAGTTCTCCTTTAAAGATCAATTTGTGATTGAGAAAGGTGTATTCTTGCATAATCAAGGTGTGTATTGGACTTAAAAAAGAGTTTAATGATATCTTTATCTAACTGGCCGCTTTCCCCCATTTGATTTAAAATATCAACTGTTTTACTTAAATTCATTGGGTTTTTATAGGGTCTGTCCTGTGCAGACAGGGCTTCAAAAATATCAGCAATGGCTAAGATTCGAGCCTGAATATTCAAATTTTCTTTCTTTAGTTGCAATGGATATCCTGAACCATCAAGTTTTTCATGGTGGGCTCCGGCAATGGAAGGGATATTGGCAAGTTTTTTAGGCCAGGGAAGTTTGCTTAAGATTTTCTCACTCAAGTGAGCATGGTTGTTAATAATGTTTTTTTCTTTTGATGTTAAGGTTCCGGATAAAATACACAAATTTTCAAATTCATCTTCAGATAAATAGGGTTTCGGCTTGCCAGAAATTTTATCAGATTTTCCATAAATTTTTTCTAATGTGTCAATAAAACTTTGATCAAGAGGTTGCTTGCTTGAATTGATATAAGAAAGTGTTTCAAATTCTTTTTCCAGTATACCAACCTTTTTTTTGCAGATAGTATCAATCTGTGTAATTTGTTTTTGTTTTATAGTTTGATCAAAAAGATCCAGTTTTTTTTGTGCAGCAAGAAGATTCTGATTTGTTTTAAATAATTCCCATCTTGTTTTGATCAGTTCAATTCTATCATGGACAGTTTCCAATCTCGTGGACTTTCCAATAATATGCTCTGGTGTGGTTATTTTGCCGGTGTCATGCATGAGGGCCGCTATTCTGAGTTCATCCATCTGATCAGAAGAAAGAGAAGATGCTTTAAATATTGAGTTATCCTGGTTTATTTTTTGGGCAATCATCATACAAAGTTCTGTAACTCGCTGAATATGGCCGCCGGTATGTTTTGATTTTTCATCTATTGATACGGCAATGGCTTTTATAAATGCTTCAAAAAGTTTTTTCATTTCAAGAATAAGTGCCTGCTGGGTTAGAATAACAGACGCTTGACTGGCCAGTGCTACAGCTTTCTCCTGGTCATCCCGGCTAAATGAAATCGTTTTATTGGTAAACAGGTCTTTTGAATTAATCAATTGAAGAATTCCGATAATATCATCCTCATGATTTCTCATGGGAATGACAATCATTGATTTGCTTTTGTAATGTAATGTTTTATCAAATCGTTTGATTCCATCAAATTGAAATCGTTTTGTTTTATAAACATCCTTTATATTGACTGTTTTACCCTTATGAAACACATATGAAGATACATTTGAATAGTTATGTGTATTGTCGTCATGATATAGTGGCACATCCGGAAGATCTATTGAATTGCCACTTTTTTTGATATTCAAGGATTCATTATGGATGACATTAAAGACTAAAGACTTGCTTTTAGGGTCAAACAGATAGAGAGTCCCACCATCTGCTTTTGTAAATCTTCTGGCAATGGAAAGGATCATTTCAAGGAGTACACTGATATCTTTTCCCGTACCAAGTGCCTTGCCAATAGCAGTCAGCTCTGATATCTCCTTTGCCTGTTCCTCAAGAAATGGACAAAGCTCATCAAGGATATTTTCAATAACAACATTAATCCTGGCGTTTTCAGAAAATTTTCCATTGACAGGCATATTCTATCCTTAAATAAATTTTATTATGGTTTTAGCAAAGGTTCTTTTTAGGAATATCAAAAATTAAAAAATGAAACAAGAAGAGAAAAGCAAAAGATAGAATTCTCTTGATTTTCTTGCTATTTACCTTTGTTTATGGCATCTATAAAAATTCAAATATTAAAAGGAGCAAGTGTAATGGAACAGCGATATCATCCTGAATTGGTAGAACCTGAATGGCAGGCATATTGGAAAGAAAAGCAACTTTTTAAAGTTACTGAAGATACATCAAAAGAAAAATATTATTTGTTAGAGATGTTTCCTTATCCTTCTGGAAAAATACATATTGGTCACGTGCGTAATTATACCATTGGTGATGTGGTTGTCAGGTATAAACGCATGAAAGGTTTTAATGTAATTCATCCCATGGGCTGGGATGCTTTTGGCATGCCGGCTGAAAATGCTGCCATTGATAATAATACCCACCCGGCAGCCTGGACATATGAAAATATTTCTGCCATGCGTTCACAGCTGAAAAGGATGGGATTTTCATACGACTGGGATCGAGAAATCGCAACCTGCAGGCCTGAATATTATAAATGGGAGCAATGGCTTTTTCTTAAAATGCTGGAAAAGAAAATGGCATATCGAAAAGAGTCCTTTGTGAACTGGTGTGAAAAATGCCAGACTGTTCTTGCCAATGAGCAGGTAGAGCAGGACAAATGCTGGAGATGCTCCCAAACGGTTCAGCAAAAAAAACTGTGGCAATGGTTTTTTAAGATCACTGATTATGCCCAGGATCTTCTGGTTCATTGTGACAAACTGCCGGGATGGCCTGATAAAGTAACTGTGATGCAGAAAAATTGGATCGGCAGGAGTGTTGGATCTGAATTAAAATTTAAGATTCATGGCAGGGATGATGATATTGTGGTTTTTACCACAAGGCCGGACACGGTTTTTGGTGCAACTTTTATGTGTCTTGCCCCTGAACATCCGCTGGTTGAAAGTCTTTCAAAGGGAACTGACAGGCAGGATGAAGTGGCAGCTTTTGTCCAAAAAGTATCCAGTCAGGAAAGATCTGCTGAAGGCTTAGAGAAATATGAAAAAGAAGGGGTCTTTACAGGTGCTTTTTGCATTAATCCTGCAACCAATGAAAAGATTCCGGTTTATACAGCTAATTTTGTTTTAATGGAATATGGAACCGGTGCTATCATGTCCGTGCCGGCCGGTGATCAGCGGGATTTTGAATTTGCTAAAAAATATGGACTGAAAATCCGGGTGGTTGTTCAGCCAAAAGGAGAAAATTTTGACGGGAATACCATGGAAGACGCATATACCGGTGAGGGTATTCTTGTTAATTCTGGTGATTTTAATGGGTTGAACTGGAAAAAAGGCATGGATGCCATTACAGACTGGCTGGAAAAAAAGGGCAGGGGGAAAAAGACGGTTTCCTATCGATTAAGAGACTGGGGAATTTCAAGACAACGATATTGGGGTACTCCAATTCCTGTTATTCACTGCCCGGATTGTGGTATTGTCCCTGTCCCTGAAGCCGATCTTCCAATAAGGCTTCCTGAAGATGCAAATCTTCTTGAAAAAGGAGGCTCTCCTTTGCCGAGTCTTGATTATTTTGCAAAGGCCACCTGTCCTGAATGCGGCAGAAAAGATGCAAAAAGAGATACTGATACCATGGATACCTTTGTGGAATCTTCCTGGTATTATTTAAGATATTGTTCTCCTCGATATAAAGAGGGCATGTTTGACCTTAAAGCCGTCAAATACTGGGCGCCTGTGGATCAGTACATTGGCGGGGTCGAACATGCGGTTCTTCATTTATTGTATTCAAGATATTTTATGCGGGTGTTAAATACGTTTGGAATGATTGATTTTAAGGAACCGTTTACAAGACTGCTGACCCAGGGCATGGTCTGCAAGGAGACCATGACATGTCCGGAACATGGATTTCTTTATCCCGAAGAAGCGATAAAAAATACTGAAGGGAAACTTGTATGTACAAGGTGCAAAAGTGATGTGGAGCTGGGACGTGTGATCAAGATGTCCAAATCCAAGAAAAATGTTGTCGATCCCAATGAACTGCTTGAAAAATATGGTGCTGATGTCACCCGGTTGTTCTGCCTGTTTGCAGCTCCCCCTGAAAGGGATCTTGAATGGAATGAAGACGGGGTTGAAGGCAGCAATAGATTTGTAAACAGGGTGTGGCGTTTTGCCCTTGAATGCATGGAAAAGATTGATGAATCAAAATCCTATACAGGAGCTGCTTCCGATCTTGTATCGTCACAGGCAAAGGATCTCTATATCAAGGCAAACCAGACCATTCAAAAGGTTACGGATGATATTGATAAAAGTTTTCATTTTAATACGGCTATTTCAGCGGTGATGGAACTTGTAAATACTTTGTATTCGATTGATCTGGATTCAGCAGATTCTGAGTTAAAAAAAGTCATATTGTTTAGTCTTGAAAATATAATTTTACTGTTATCCCCGATTATTCCACATTTTTGTGAAGAACTTTTTAAAAGGTTGGGTAACAAGGGATCAATTATAGAACAATCCTGGCCTGAGTACAGGAAAGATTCCCTTAAAACCGATGATGTTCTTGTTATCGTTCAGATAAATGGAAAACTTCGATCAAAATTCACCATTACGGCAGACTGTGAAGAGGCACAAATTAAAAAAATAGCCCTGGCAGATGTTAAGATCAAAAAACACATGGGTGATAAAGATCCCAAAAAGGTTATTATTATCAGAAAAAAACAAACACTTGTAAACATTGTGGTTTAATATGAAAGATTTTAAATGGGCTTTATTGATTTTTTTGTTTAGCGTTACATTTTTTTCATCCTGCGGTTACCAGTTTGAGGGGGGTGGGTATATTAAGGATGATGTGATGATTGTTGCAGTAAATGTTATGGAAAATAAAAGTTCTGAAACAGCAGCGGGTCTCTCATTTACCAATGCTCTGGTCCAGGAAATCCTTCAAAATACCGATACAAAAGTAGGTGATGTGTCCAGCGCAACTGCCGTTCTTGAAGGCACCATCACTGCTATAAAATTTACCAGTATGGCACGTGCGAGCACGGAATCTGTGATAGACAGAAGGATTTCAGCCACAGTTGATATGAAACTTACCAATAAGGGTGGCGAGGTGATCTGGTCTGTCAAGAACTTTACATCATATGAAGATTATACTGTGTCTCAAGATAAGGTAACAGATGAAATCAGCAAAAAAGAGGCAGTGGATAAAATTGCTATAAGAAATGCTGAAAAATTAGTCAGCCAGATGCTGACCAATTTTTAGAATCATAATAGAAAAGACAGGATTTATATCTTATCAAATATAAATCCTGTCAGAGTAGATTAAATAAAAAAGTTTGTGAAAGCCTATGCGTTCATGAACTTGAATAGTCTTGAAATTTTTCTGGAAGCAGTCTTTTTATGGATAACACCCTTTTTAGCAGCTTTGTGCATTGCAGATTGAAATTTTTTCAAAATGACTTCTTTATCATCGCTACCTTCTTCTTTTGCAGCGTAAAGTTTTTTTTCCAGATTTTTAAGAGTGGTTTTTACAGATCTATTTCTAAGCCGTCTTACCTGACTTTGTTTAGCACGTTTTTTTGCAGATTTATGGTTAGCCAACTTGGTCTTGCTCCTTGTTTAAGTGTATTAAATTTAAAATTTTGTCATATTTTGAATTTGTAAAAATATGTGATTTGACTGTTTTTGTCAAGGAAAAGTTGTGAGAAAGATATTTAAAAATACGGCCGTGATAAGCATTTTAACTTTCAGCAGTCGTGTTCTCGGCGTCATCAGGGACGCATTTATTGCCATGTATTTTGGGATATCTTCCCAAAGTGATGCTTTTTTTATCGCTTTCCGCCCATTTGATCTTGTAAGGAAATTATTTTCCGAAGGGATTTTGAGTATTTCATTTGTGCCGGTCTTTTTTGAAATTCTGGAAAAAGAGGGGCGATCAAAGGCAGTTGCAATGGCTTTTTCTTTCTTTTGCTTTCTATCTCTGATGGGGGTTCTCATTGTCATTGCCGGTATTTTCTTTGCCCCGGCAATCATAAAGATCATCGCCCCGGGATTTGTTGAATTTTCATACCAGTATAGCCTGACAATTATATTGTTCAAAATCATGCTGCCATATTTCTGGTTCATTCTCATTACCTCACTTTGCATGGGCGTATTAAATTCTTTCGGTAATTTTGGAATTCCTGCTATTGCACCCATTGTCTTTAATCTTGTTGTGATAGTATTTACAATCTTAATATCAAAATATTTTCAAATCCCTGTAACAGGTCTGGCAATTGGAGTTACCATTGGTGGTATTCTTCAACTTGCCATCCAGATCCCCTTTATGATTCGTCTCGGTGTATTAAAAATTTCTTTATTTCAAATTTTTCATCCCAGGGTGTTAAAAATTATAAAAATAATGGTTCCCTGCATGATTGGAGCGGCCTCTTACCAGATCAATATCATGGTGGCTTCATTTTTTGCATCCGGACTTGAAGAAGGCAGTGTGTCATTTATCTATTATGCAGACCGCCTTGTACAATTTCCTCTGGCATTGTTTGCAGTTTCGGTGGCCACAGTTTTTTTGCCGGAGCTTTCAAAAAAAGCAGCCTTAGGGCAACTGGATGAAATATCAGTTTTGTTTTCAAACGGGGTTAAATTAGTGTTTTTTATAACAATCCCTGCAATGGCAGGATTGCTTGCCTTAAATCAGACAATTGTGGCATTTCTATTTGGGCATGGGGCTTTTAATGATCTGGCCGTTCAACACACGGCAGAGTGCCTGGTTTTTTTGAGTTTAGGCTTGTGGGCATTCACCGGAGTTCGATTATTTGTTACATTGTATTATGCCTTATCCAGCATAAGGATTCCTTTCTATTCAGGGATCATGACTATTTTGTTGAACCTGATTCTTTGTACTTTGTTCATAGACAGCCTTGGACTTAAGGGACTTGTTCTTTCTGTTTCTGTATCAGGCATGGCTGGGTTTACATATTTGTTTATCAATATTCCCGGAGCTGTTAATATTGATAAATTTGAAATAATTGTTTCTGCTTGCAGATCACTTTTTTTATCTGTTATAATGTTTTTCCTTGTCAAACTGGCAGCAGCTTTTATACTCACGGCAGAGGCGGGTAAGTTTTGGTTTGGAACAGGGGTGATCGGCTGCATCGGTTTTGGAATGATTTTTTATTTGAGTATGAATATTCTGATTTCAAGTCCTGAACTGAAAATGTTAAAAAAGGGATTGATACAGAAAAAATCATGACAATTATTGAAAAGACAGGGCTTTATATCTCCATATTTATCATTGTTGTGTTGTTATTTCTTATTGTTTTTTCTACACACGGTGTTTTGGATTACAAACTGTTAAAAGGAAAAGAAAAAATTGTTTTGGATCAGATCCATACAATTGAACTCGCTAATCAAAAATTTGAAAGTGAAATAAAAAGTTTAAAAACTGATATGAATTATATCAAACATGTGGCAAAACATGAGCATGATATGGCTGAAGAAGATGAGCTTATTTTTAAAGACAAATCAGGTAATAAAAGGAAGACACCATGACTCAGGATATAAAGACTCTTGAACTTGCAAAAACTTATGAAAGTCAGGGTTATTATGAAGACGCCTTGAAAATTTATTCATTCTTGAATGATCAGGAAACAAGTACAGAGCTCAGTGCCGGGTTAAAGCGCATGGAAAAAAAAATGAACGATGACGTAACCGCTTCTTATTCTGAAAAAAAAATTTCACACCTTTTTGAAAAATGGTTAAAGTTGATGGTTTTAGAACAACGACTGGACAATTTCAAAAGAATAAAATCACGACTTTTGTAACAATGACCCAAAAAGATATAAAAGGCATTCTTTTTCTTTTTCTTTTTGCCTTGCCGACAGCCTTTTTTTTTAATTGGTTTTCACCCTTTGGTATTGCCTTGGTAGGCCAGTGGGAAATTTCTAAAGGAACTGTGAACGCTATTTCAAAGACCGACTCTGTCAACTCTTTAATCGAGATAAACAACCCTGAAATTATAAAACAGATTGTCCAAAAAAAAGAAAAAATTATTATTGATGTAAGATCTCGTGACTATTACGATCAAGGCCATTTACCCTCTGCATTGTCTTTTCCTTTAATTGATTTTGATGACTATATCCATCAATTGTTAAATTCCATAAACAGGCAGTCTGCGATCCTGGTTTATTGTGCAAGTTTTGAATGCACAGACAGTCATATATTTGCAGATCGTTTAAAAGATCTGAACTTCAATGATGTCAAGGTGTTTTCAGGTGGTTTCAGGCAGTGGCAGGAAATGGGATTTGAGATAGAAAAAAATGAAAAATAATTATCTTGGAATTATCCTTTTTGTGATCAAACTTACTCTTGGTATTACGTTTATCTATGCCAGTTACCATAAAATCGCAGATCCGGCTCAATTTGCTAAAATTATATATGGTTATGCAATTTTTCCAGAATTAAGTATCAATATTTTAGCCATTACCATTCCATTTGTCGAGCTGATTGCAGGATTCAGCCTGATTTTGGGAGTGTTCCCAAGATCCGCACTTTTAATAATCAATGGATTCCTTTTGATATTTATTCTCATGATCGGGTTTAATCTTTTACGCGGCCATGAATTTGATTGCGGCTGTTTTGTATTCTCAAATCGACCCCATGCACTATCAAATATTTATTTATTGATTAGAGATTTTTTACTACTGATTTCAGGAATTTATTTGTTGAAAAAAACTACTGCATCATGACAATGCGAAATCCCAGGCTGTTTCTTTTTACTCCCGGCTTATAATAACTTCTGTACGCAGAGCGTTGATATTTACTTGTCTGATACCAGCCGCCACCCCGGATAATCTTATGTTTTCCGATTTTGCTTAAAGGATCGACAATGTTATCTTTATAGGTATCAGTCACAACACCTACTTTGGCTCTCCAGAAGCTTCGCCATTTACATGAGTCAAGAACCCACTCCTGGACATTTCCATGCATATCATACAGTCCCCACTTGTTTGGATTTCTTGTTTTAACAGGATGGGGTTTAAAATCTCCTGAGGGATTTTGAGTTCCAGAATTGTAGCAATACCATGCCATATTTATAATGGCTGGTTCAGGTTCATTACACGAGAATGTTGTAATAGGACCCTCTGCGAAAGTAGATGAAGAGCCTGCCCGGCATGCGTATTCCCATTCAGCCTCAGTTGGCAGACGATATTTTTTTGTCCCTTCCCACCCATTTAATACCCTGATAAATTCCACACATTCATTCCAGGATACCGAATCAACGGGATATGTTTTTCCAGATTTTGAAAATGAAGACGGGTTAAATCCTACAAGTTTTTCCCATTGTCCCTGGGTGATTTCTGTTTCTGTCATGTAAAAGCTTTTGGAAATAACGACCCTATGGCGTTTTTCATTCCACTGACGGCCTTTTTCAGATTTGGGGCTTCCCATTAGAAAATTACCTGAGGGGATTAGAACAAACCGCATCCCGAGCTTGTTCGTATAGATATTTGTCTGGGCAAATAAAGAATGATAAAAAAGACAGATAAAAAAGATAAAAAAAGTTGTTTTAATAAATTTAATATAATATTTCATGAAATTTTCCTAAGCATGCTGTAACATCCATTCTAACGAACCCTATCATACTATTGATCTCTTGTTCAATAATGAAATTAAGTTATTATTTCATTTTATAGGTTGAAAATAAAATTTAAGATGATATTAAGATGATATTAATAAAAACAAACAGGAGCTTTGCGATGAAAACCAAAGGTGAACCTGAATCAAAAATACCTACGACAAAGACCAATACCAATAAAAGAAGACAACCTGAAGTTCAGAATACCGGAGGCAAACTAAATGCTTCCCTTTTAAAGAAAAATGAATTTGCTTTGATTGTTCTGGGGGCTTTGCTTTTAACCATTATTATATTTTTTCTTTTTTTCAGATCATCTGATTCTAAAATAGTACCTGTTCAAAAAAACGTTTCAAGTACATCTTTTTCTGATATTGAAAAGAGAATTGAACAGATAGAACAAAAGCTTCAAATTCAGAAAGATTCTGTTCAATCATCAAATGATAAAAAATCAACAGGGGTATCTGCGCTTGATCCGGTGGAAGAGCGTTTAACACGACTTGAAACAGCATTTTTAGTCAAATTTAATTCTTTAATAGAAAGAATGGGAATAATTGAAAATAATATTTCCCGGCTTAAAAAAACGCCGGTCCCCAAGGCGACACCAAAACCAAAGGTCTCAATACCGGTGAAAAAAGCGGTGAAAAAGGAAAAAAAGACTGCCATATTTCATACCGTGCTAAAAGGAGAAACCCTTTATAGTATCAGTAAAAAATATAAAACCACTATTGCAGTCTTACAAAAACTCAACAATCTGTCAGCCAATGCAAAAATCTATCCGGGAGATAATATTCTTATCCGGTGATGTTTTTTATACTTATCATTAAATAAATATGTAAAAAATAATTATTTTTAATGCAAGGAATTCATGCAGGGTGATTTAATTTTTCTATATCTTTACATATCCTTAAAAGGTTGTTATTTTTTGATGAAATATAAAACTTTATGAGTTACAGTCAATACCAGTACTATGCATGGGATGATTATGATTAGGATGTTTTACCATGATATTGATTTTTCCACCGGTTGCCAAACCTTGTGAACCTCCTGCCGGGATTGCACTTTTATCTTCTGCCTTAAAACAAAACAAAATTTCTTGTCATGTATATGATGCAAATATTGAAGGGCTGTTATATCTGATCAATTCAGATCTTGTTCCCATTGATTCCTGGTCAACAAGGGCATTAAAAAACAGAGAACAGATAATTTGGGATCTGAAAAATCCGACTCTGTATAAAAATATGGACCGCTATCATCAAAGGGTTTATGATTTGAATAAGCTGTTGTCCCTCAGTGTGGATTCAAAAAGGTTCAGGATAACCTTAAGTGATTATTCGGATTCTAAGCTCTCGTCTGTTAACAGCAAAGATTTGTTGAAAAGTGCCAGAGAGTATAAAGAAAATCCTTTTTATGATTTTTTTAATGATAAAGTAAGGCCTCAAATCCAAAGTTCAAATTCTGAATATATTGGTATTTCCCTTTGTTATCTGAATCAGGCTCTGGTCAGTTTTGCCCTTGCAGGATGGATACGAAACAATTTTAAAGATAAAAAAATTATCATGGGCGGGGGCCTTATATCCTCCTGGATGAGCCGGCCGGATTATAGTGATCCTTTTAAAGACCTGATTGATGTTATGATCCGGGGGGAAGGTGAACAGCCGTTGCTGGAACTTCTTGATGTAAAATGTGTGGATAAGAAGCATTATGTTCCGGATTATGATTTTGTAAAAGATGACTTATATCTTGCACCCGGAAAAATACTTCCGTTCAGGGCATCCATCGGATGCTATTGGAGCAAGTGCAATTTTTGCCCTGAAAAAGCAGAAATCCGTCCCTATAGTTCTCAGCGGGCATCAATGGTGTTACAGGATTTAAAATCAATTGATAAAAAATATGCTCCTGACTACATTCATTTAATCGATAATGCAGTTACTCCTGCCTTTTTAAAGGCAGTTTCAAAAAATAAATTTGGATTTAAATGGTATGGTTTTGTAAGATTTGAAAAAGAGTTTCTGGATCAGGACTTTTGCCATGACCTTAAAAAATCGGGTTGTGATATGTTAAAGCTGGGTCTTGAATCAGGGGATCAGGAAGTGCTGGACAAAATGAACAAGGGAACGGATCTGACTATGGTGTCAACCATCCTTGCAAACCTGCATCATGCCGGAATCTTAACCTTTGTCTACCTTCTTTTTGGAACAAGTTATGAAGATAAAGAGGCTGCGTTCAAGACTCTTGAGTATGTCAAGGCGCATAAAAAATATATTGATTATTTAAACCTTGCTGTATTTAATCTTCCAAAATTCAGTGATGATGCTGAAAATCTTGATACCCATGAGTTTTACCATGGAGATCTTTCTTTATATTCAAATTTCACACATCCATTTGGATGGGATAGAAGGCAAGTGAAACAATTTATTGATAAATCATTTAAAAAACAGGTAGTTGTCGGGTCACATATTCGAAAAAATCCCGCATTTTTTTCATCAAACCATGCAGCATTTTTTAAACACCAGAAGGATGAATTATGATTGCTCATATTCTTTCAACCGGCGATGAAGTTCTTTTAGGAGATATCGTTGATACAAATTCTGCCTTTCTTTGCAAAGCACTAAGAGAAATAGGCATCCAGGTTAAAAAGATCACTGCAGTGGGGGATGATGTGGATGCTATTTCTTCAGTCATCGATGACATATCTTTACAGGCTGATATCTGTCTTTACCGGCGGCCTTGGCCCCACCCGGGATGATCTGACAGGGTTTGCCTGCAGTAAGGCGGCAAAAGACCGGCTTGAGTTGAATATGACTGCTCTTGAATCAATGAGGTCTTATTTTAAAAAGAGGGGTTTTCAATTAACCCGGGAGAATGAAAAGCAGGCTTTGCTGCCATCAACGTCAACCATGCTGATAAATCACAATGGTACGGCCCCTGGTTTTTATA
>Ga0164313_10002361_pt1 | contig 16969 bp, 13 predicted proteins | sample GuaBasSedimGuay4_FD_113735 | JGI IMG/M metagenome (GOLD analysis project Ga0164313, IMG submission 113735) | Subseafloor sediment microbial communities from Guaymas Basin, Gulf of California, Mexico - Guay4, Core 4569-4, 0-3 cm | ecosystem: Environmental > Aquatic > Marine > Hydrothermal vents...
CAGGACAGGTCGTGCTGATCAGGATTGTTGCCGGTTCGCTTTCCCTGCCTGCCGCGTCTATTGCTGTAACCTCTATCAGATACTGCCTTCCCGGCAGCAGGTCTTCCAAAGTGATCTGCTGCACCGGAACCGGAAGAGGATAGGCACGGTGCCGCTGTGTACCATCGTTGTAATAGACATAGAATCCCACAGCGTCTGGTTGTCCTTCATGTAACCAGATCAGGCTGATGTAATCCTGGCCTGTGTCATAAACACGCAGTTGGGCAGGCGGGGCGGGCTGCTGTTCTCCGAGTTCGGCCACCAGCTCAACATCAATATGACGAGCTACGTATTTGCCTCCATCACTGCTCACTACAAGATCGAACGAACAATCCCGGTACTGTTCGGTTAACCAGGGTGATTCTTCGTTACGCGGAGTTACGGACAGATGAATCTCTCCCCTCAATGCCGCTACACTGTTGGATTCAATACCCGGATAAGTAAGAGTGCTGGCCAGATAGGGTTCATATGGAAAAATGTTTTCAACAGTAATATCCAGGTTGTCTCCCTCCCCAAGACCGCAATTAGCCAGAAACATATCGCTCAGTGTTATTTCTGCTGTGATTCCACTGGAGTTATCGGTCGCGGGATCAAGTACTGTAAGTACGTATCCATCAGAATAGATAGCAAGGAACAGGGATGACTCCCACTGACAGATGTTGCCTGAAGAGTCAATGTAAGAGATGAGTACATTGAATTGGGCGGTTGAATAACTCTCTACATCCGTGTTAATAACAACTGTCAACGGATCATTTGAAATTTCAGTCTGATCCTGATCGATATCAGGGAAGCGAGCCTTACTGTCGGGGATGCTGTTTATGTACTCACCTCCGGAAGCCAGATAGAGTTCCGCAGCAACATTCCGCGCCGTGCAGCCACCACTGTTCAATGCGGTGATGTAGATGTCTACGATCTCTCCGGGATTTGCGGAGCCATCACCGCCGTCATCGATTGAATAGCCTGCAAGCGATACAATTGGAATATCTGAGGGGAAGACGTCCATGCTTACTTGACCGGGAACATAGTTTGCGACAGTCGTTGTCCCCGGATGGGATTCGCTGCGGCGCTTAACTGCGGTAATGACAATATCCTGATCACTGCTGCCATCTGTAACGCATACATCCTCGAAAATCACCCGGCCCTGCCCGTCTGTCTCCTCAATCGAGAAGATCTCACCTTTCTTCCAAAGGCAGACGGTTGCGTTTTCAACAGGGTTCGAACCATCGGTAACAGTAACAGGTATATCCCGGGGAACTCCCTCCTTCAGCAGCATCCGGGGAACTATCAGAAGCAGTTCTTCAGGGTCGTCACGCCATACATACATAAGGGGTGAGCCGAGGAGATTAAGCTGCAGGAACGAAATGCCGTCATTGTTCTTCGAACATCTGTGAGCTTCGCCAAGGTAGCTCAGAGGCCAGTGATCAGGTTGAATTGTATGCTGGTCAGCAATATAACCGGTATTGAAAAGAGCATCGCAGAACGCATAGTAAGTAACATTCTGATTGAACAGACCGTATCTTGCATTGGTTATCATCGCAACCAGCCCGGAACCGGATGATGTTAAGAGACCGGCTTCGGCAAAACTGAAAGCGCCGTCGAAGTGCCCGACATCACAGCCGAGTGTCCAGAGAATTGAAGGTTCTTCAAAATTCTGCATTGTTGCGAAATCAGAATCCCACATGTACTGTCCGAGTGTATTCTTGCCTGCTGTGGCGAGCTTATGTATCTCCGAATGATCTGCGTGGATTATGAGATTGTATCCCTGATCGAATTCATTCAGAGCTGTGCTCCGGCAAAGGTCTCCACCGGGCAGTGAATGAGGAAAGTACAATACGGTGGGTTCATCAAGGTATTGGGGAATCGCTGATGATTCCTCCAGAAGTGCATTCAGCCATATCATATGGTCCGCCCCGGTCCCGGCTGTATCGTTTGAGCCGATCAGCAGCAGTTTCCTTGCAAAGCCTGCCGGAAAATTGTCAGGCTGTTCGTAAAGCAGGAGTTTGGTGAAGAGGAGATCCACATCGTTACCGTTATTAACCGGCCATCTACCCGCACACAGATCAAGATAGTTTTCGTTGAATGCCGCAATCCACATTGAACTTTCGTACGACCAGTTACCATCAATATCAGCGTAGTAGTCGTCTGCCGGCATCTGGAATATTGGATAGGGATAGCAATTATAATTCCATCCGTAACACTCTCTAACCGGCACAACTCCATTGTCACCCCCAAGAAGAACCGCCTGGATGCCCCATTCCTCATGTGCCTCGCGAATGAAGTTACGGATGCGCTCCGGTGTATCACAACCGGCGTAGTGCTGATCTATCCATTCCACTGTTCGCACGACCGTAATGATGCCCTGGCATGTACGGTAATCGGCAACCTGTTCAAAATCGTCAGCAAGGTCGCTGCTGGTTATGATGACCATATCGACTCCATCACCGGATGAGCCTGGAGATTGTGTTACGTTCAATGGAGACGTCCGGTCTTGAAAAGTCATAAGAACCGGCTGGTCGTAGCAGGTGATATTTTGCGGGTTGGCTACCAGGCTGAGAATGCCCCGTTCCCGCATCGCAGCGCTCCATGCGGTTTCGCGGCCCGGGACGATCCGTTCCGCTTCTGAGGGTTCCGTATGAATGATCAGTTCGATCGAAGTGAGGATCATCAGAATACTGTCCGCGGGGATGTATCGGACCGGTATTCCGGTTAGAGAAGCCACCGAATAACCAAATGCAGACCCCTGCCGTGACACCTTGACAGGCTGTGCCGGGAAAGGGGTATCTGAGGAGTAGATACCCGGATCGGGGGAGATGAACACAGTATCTGTCATGAAGCCTGTCTGCGCCGGATAGAGGTAGTACCTGCCGGGAAGTGTGTCCCAGGCAGCGGATACGATTTCAATTGTCTCTACTCTAGTATCCGGAGGAAGTAGAAAGGTCGAGACGGTGGAAGGTAATGAAGGATGACCCGGATTCTGAACTGCGTTCATCGGGCTTTCAAAACCATCAATTGAGATCAGGTGGAACTCCGTGTTCTCCACGATCACAGTATCGCTTGATAATCCGCTGAGTATGGCGTCAGGCTCGAAAACAATAGCGTCCGATACCGTCCCGAGAATAGTAAAAATGAATAAAGCTATCATAAAACCGTTCTATATTCCATTCTGCAGCGATGTTTCTTTACCGATTTAAAGCAGTCCTTTTACCAGTGATAGTATGGTATCAAGACCGGAATCCTGATCCGTACTTAATAGTTTCTTCAGTAAATTTCCATCATCCGCTGATACCGGGGTACCTTCATCATCCTTCTCTATCGTACCCAGGGTTGCCGCAGCGACTACGGGCAGCATCTTCTTGATCGTTTCGGTGTTTATTCCTGTTCTGCCTGAAACAAAGCCTGCAACTTGCCTGCTCACGTCCTTGCTGCCGAATATGTGGCTGAGTATTGCGTTCCCATCGGCAACAGTCTCGGTGTTGCCAAGGGTTTCCGGGTTATCCACATATTCCCTGTGACTGCCGGATTTGATTACCCCCAGAAGAGATTCCAGGCCGTCCTGTTCCGCAGCGTTCCGGTCCAGCCCCTTTGATAAAGCGGGCACCAGGAGGCTTAGCGCGCTTATGGCCTTCTCATCGCTGAGGCCCACCAGCTTTGCGAGTTCTTTGAGTACCACGCCCTTTCCGGCACTAATCACATTGCTCAGTAAACTCATTTTATCTCCCTGTATTTCTAAATCAGTTAGCTGCACAAGAAAACAATATGAAGAACAGTATAATCATGTCAATTCAGAAGCAGATCCCCCGTTACCTCGCCGGGTAGTGCTTTACATGAATAAGTCTGCCACGATATAATCGTTCCCATGATATCCAGACGCAATAGTACTCCCGATAACTGTGCATCAAATACCGATCAGACACGGGTTTTCTGACTGATCTTCTCTCTTGTGCTGCTAAGCTGGTTATCGATCAAAATCGTGCTGCCTGCCCTGCCCGGTTTCCCGGAGATTTTCGGGTGTTCCGCAGACGGCGTGAAAATCTCCGTTTCCCTCTACCTTCTCTCGGTAACCGGTTTACAGGCGGGTTACTTCTGGATATGGCGCCCATCCCGGGCTCCAACCGCATCTTGATCAAAATGAGCGGTGAAGTTCTGATAATCACTTTTTAAGTAATCAACAATCTGTATTCGCTACTAGTATTTCATTGACTTCACACAGATAGACGACCGGTCTATTATTGAACTCTACTCTGAAAGAGGTGTGTGAATGACGATAAATACGGAACGGCACATACTGGAAAAGGGTGCCGAGTTAATCCGGAGGAACGGCTTCAATAATACGGGGTTGAGCATGATCCTTAAAGTAGCCGGGGTACCGAAAGGCTCCTTCTACTACTACTTCAAAAACAAAGAGGATTTCGGGCTGAGACTTATCGAGTATCTCCATAACTCTATAAAACCGATGTTTTACGGGTTCCTGACAGGAGAGTGTGACAACCCGCCGCTGGAAAGGTTAAGGGAGTTCTTCGCGTACTTCAGGCGGATATTCACCGATGAGGAGATAAAGTCCGGGTGCCCCATAGGCAACATATCTCAGGAGATGGCGGCCACGAACCCAAGATTCCGGGCAAAGCTTGCCGATGTGTTCGACGACATTACGAACCCTGTGGTTATATGCCTTGGACATGCTGTAGAGCAGGGATATTTGACACGGCAGGAAGATGTGCTCCAGTTAGCGAAATTCATCGTAAATAGCTGGCAAGGCGCTCTTATTGCACTGAAGATAACTGAAAGTGCTGAACCACTACTTATTTTTGAGAAATTTATCTTCAATGAGCTGCTAAGATCCCGAGCACCTGCTGGAAAGAAGCCGGAATCTGTGAAAAATAATCAGATGTCCTGGGGCTTATCCCACACAACACCGTAGCAGTAAAGAATGTACAATATGATACCAAAACACAGTAACGGAGGTTTAAAGTGAGAATAATACTAACTACAATCCTGCTCATCACGAGCTTTGCGGTCAACGCTGATGTCCTCTTTGAAGATGATTTCAGCGATGGTGATGCAGTCGGCTGGTTGGAATGGACTTCAGGATACGCGGCAAACGCGCAGTACAACGTAATCAGTGAGGAGTACGTGCTCTCCAACGGTGGAACCGGGTGGATACCGGCGGCGTCACACAACGGAGATCAGAGCGGGATGATGAGCACACCAGATTACTCGATAGTTGCGCAGGTCACCCCGGTTAGCTGCTTTCGCGCAGGGATACTTGCCAGGGGGTACATACCTTCATTCACCGGTTATCTCCTCGTTATCATACCCAGCACAAACACATTCGGTATATCAAGACTTACATCTTCAGGACCGGAATCGATAACGTCCCTGACAATGCCGCTCTACTACAACCAGACCTATTGGGTACGATTTCAGGTTGAAGGAACCGCCATCTCAGGTAAGATCTGGCAGGGTGCTGCAGATGACGAACCCGCGGACTGGCAGCTGACATGCTCGAACTCGCAATACACCAGCGCAGGGAGAATGGGCTTCTTCTGCTGCAACTTCGGGACCGAGAAGGCAGTTCTGAATGTGCGATACGACAATGTATCGATCTCCAGCCCCACAACCAGTCTCAACTCGAGTACGTGGGCTTCTATAAAAAGCTTCTCGATCTGAAGCGCTAACACTGAATGACCCGGGGGTCAGGCAGTAATGCCTGACCCCGACTGAAAAGGAGAACAATGCGATTCCTGATGATGACTCTCGTGGCGGTAACCGCTTGCCTGGCTTCCTCCGGAGGTCCTGATGGGGGCGGCTACTACTGGTACGACAGAGAAGAGAGTCCGGATTTCTTCAGCGATAACTGGGTGGATATTTCAAACAGCGGTACATATATGGGCCCCGGGGACGATACTTACTGGTTCGCCGGAACACTGAGTTTCGATTTCGTATTCTATGGTGAGCTCTCGAACGACATCTACATCAGTTCGAACGGCACCATCGTGTTTCGCGATGTATACCTCGGCTGGGGCTTCACCCACTTTCCCTCGACCAACTCCTGCTGGGTTGATGCGCTTGCGGCACCATGGTGGTGCGACCTTGATGCGTCCGAGGAGGGCGGGATCTACTTCCAGGAGTTCAGCGACCATTTCATCGTATTGTGGGATGACGTTCCTCCATGGGTGGAGAGCGGGGCTCCTCCGTACTATGTCACCTTCATGATAATTGGATGGAGCTCTCCTGATGGCCAAACGAATTCCGACGTAGCCTTCCTGTATAACTCATCATGCAGCGAACCGGAGGGTTCGAGCGGCATGCAGGGCGATCCGGACAACGGGACGGAGCTTCAGTACATGCCCCTTTTATGCGAGCCGGAGGACTGGCATCTACTGACCCCGAATGCAGACCCGTTCGGGACAAGCTCACTGGAAAGAACAACATGGGCTTCGATAAAGAGCCTCCTGTAAACTGAAACTTTATCGTGAAAGGGGTTACTCATGAGAACAACTGTGCTGCTGTTATGTATTATTGCACCTGTACTTCTTCTCGCGGATGAAATCAGCGTTCTACCTGCGCAGGATGCCTATACTTGCGACTGTGCGCCAAACAGTACGAATCCCAATGGCGGGTTTACATATCTGTATCAGGGGCGGGTTGGAAACTGCTACTGCAACTATTTCATCGAATGGGACCTCTCCTTCATCGAGCCGGGAACAATTCTGGATTCGGCAGAGATCTGGATCTACTGCAAGAGCTTCACAGGAAGTCCGGGAGGGGGGAATCCAGCTTACTACCTGATTAACGAGTCCTGGGATGAGAACACGATAACGTACAACACTATGCCATCCTGGAGCGATAGCATCAGCGTAACGACCGATTGGCCGGTCGCTTCATCATGGCATGTCATCGATATTACCGAATTCGTTCAGGGATGGGTGGATGGTACGTTCGAGAACCATGGGATATTCGCGCATGTGGAGGACACGCCTGGTACTTCCTGTCCCGGCTTCTTCTCATCGAATTACTCAATAGCTGATCGAAAACCCTACCTCCTGGTCACCGGCACCGGTCTCTCTTTCGAGCAGGCAACCTGGGGAAATATAAAGGTTCGGGAGAAGCTGTAAGTCCTGCTTTCTCACCGTATACACGCGGATAATACAGAATCATTCCTGAGAAGGAATGATCAGGAGAAGACTGTAGGGCCGTGAAGGTGTCCCTCCTTCGTGTATTCGGCTTACGGTTACCCAGAGTTCCTTTCCGCTGGGTCCAATTGCGAAGGTATCAGGCCATTTAAGAAGAGTGTCGGAAGCAAGTAGCATTACCGAATCGCTTCCGGCAGGCAGATACCCGATAGCGCTTTCATTAAGCAGGGTTATGTAGAGAGTGGTATCTGCTCCGAAGATCATACCATCAACCGGTCCGGTTCTGCAGACTTCCACAATCGCAGACTCCACATCTTCCATGCTCAGACTATCGTCTACAAGGGCAAGAGTGGGGATTCGGTAAAGTGTGTTTCCTGTGAGTGCATGCCACCAGAGCCAGTCCGCTGAGGGGGTCAGCGCGATGCCGTCCGAATGGACATCCGGAAGAACACCACCGAAACTCCATGCAGCCCCATCGATCTCGATAGGGGTTCCTTCCGACATGCAGGCAGGATGACCATCAAGAAGTCTCCTGGACTCCCCGGTGTAGAGGTTGGTTACAATTAGTGCTCCCGCGCCCGAGTCGGTTATATATGCGTATCCGCTTTGCATATCCAGGCGGAAATCATTGAGGTAGCTTCCGGGAGCCAGAAGTGAATCCGGGAATGTATAGACAAGCTCAGGTGAAGTCGATTCAGGTCCGAAGCAGAGAAGCCTGCAAGCGTCTCGAAGGACACCGCTCATCCATGGATTGCCGGTATCCAGTACCCAGAGCCTTCCAGCTGCATCGAAGGTTATACTCTGAACACAAACAAAAGCGCTGTCGTAAGACTCTCCTGGGAGCCAGGCGTTCCATGCGGAGTCGGGCAGCGGCACCAGATCATCTTCGACAAGTTCACCAACAGATACTGGGTTGTCCATACTCCACCTGGGGAAGCAGACACAGATTCTGCCACCTGAGCTGACAGCTACGCCTGTCCAGAGTCTGTCGGACTGCGCCTGAACGCTAATTGTAGCTTCAACACTGCTTGCGTATACGACAACTGCCAGTAGAACAAGTATCGATCTGAATGCAAAGCTGCGAATTTTCATTACATGCTCCAATCAATTTCATTTATCAAACTGCCCCAATAGTATAGGAGTAATTCCACACTTGTCATCAGCCGGACAGAAAGCGCCGGAGGAATATTAATTAGTATCAGATTACTTATTATAGGAATCTGTGAGCTTACAATGTCATGCAGTATGCGACTATACTGTACTATATGACGAACATTGACAAATTGGTAATCGTATACTAGTTTATAACTATGGAGAAATTGAATCATTACTCATTGAACTGCAGGGAGAGTGAAATGGGCAGGATCACAAGAAAGATAATCAGGATAGATGAGGAAAAATGTGACGGCTGCGGGATCTGTGCTGATGCATGTCACGAGGGAGCAATTCAGATAATCGGCGGCAAAGCAAAACTTGTTAAGGAATCATACTGTGACGGTCTGGGAGACTGCATTGGTCCATGTCCTCAGGACGCTATAACCATTGAGGAGAGATTCGCTGACGAGTACGATGAAGCTGCCGTACAGGAACACCTGGAAGAGCGGGACTCATCCACCGAGCCTGCGAAACCCGTAGTATGCGCGTGCCCGGGGTCAGCGGTAAGAGAGCTTTCACATCCCGCCGAACAAATGGAGACAGCTCCCTCTGAAAGTGTGTCCTCCAGCCTGTCGACCTGGCCTGTTCAAATCACACTTGTTCCTCCCAACGCGCCGTTCCTGAACGATTCGGATCTTCTTATCGCAGCTGACTGCGTTCCCTTTGCATTTCCCGATTTCCACAGCCGTTTCATCAAGGGGAGAGTTGCCCTTGTCGGGTGTCCCAAGCTTGATGATCCCGGATACTATGCAGATAAGTTCACGGAGATTTTCAAAGTAAACGAGATCAGGTCAATAACTGTTGTATACATGGAAGTCCCCTGCTGCGGCGGTCTTGTCCAACTGATTCACAAAGCGCTGATCCAGTCAGGTAAGCAGATTCCCATTACCTTCCTGAAGATCGGTATCAAAGGCGACATTCTGGACAAAATGAACCTTTAAGTAAATCTGTAAATGGATACATGATAAGAATGTGCGCAGATCCAAGGAACTATTTCCTAGTAAATTGGTATATAATTATCGGTCTCATTCTGAAATGATGGAAAGGTAGAGTATTCAGGGAGGAACCGTGCGAGCAACTGTCATGACGATTCTGCTTATTTGGGCTGCTGTCGCAGCAGGCGCAGACAGTCTTGAAGCCAGCCCGGGCGTGTTGTGGGAATACGCGCTTGCCAATTCAGATAAAATGCATTCGATGGATAACCTCATCGTCAGTTCAGATATGGTCCGGGAGGCTTCCGGCCGCCTGCCTGATCCATCTGCACGGTTTGGATGGTCACCTCTTCCGCTTGAGACGAGGAACGGACCTGCGCTTTTCTCAATCACATTCATGCAGAGAATTCCATGGCCCGGTTTTCTGTCAAAGGAGAGATCTCTCGCCTCGACAGGTGTGGATCTGGCTACTCAGAATCGGGATCTGGCTGCTCTTGAGCTTCGATCCTCAATTACTGAACTCTGGTCAGAGATGTACCTGGTACGAAGCAGGATGGAATTTTCCGAAGGAGAATCGGCAAGGCTCCAGGTTCTTCTTGAAGCAGCATCTGCTAAATACGAAACAGGAGCAGTAAGCCTTTCAGATCTGCTGCGGCTGGAAAACAGGATAGCACTGCTGGAAGCGGATCAATACCGGATGGAACTGAATCTGGAAGCGCTCAATACTGCGATGAACAGCCTTCTTGGCCGGTCGCTTGATGATGGTTTCCGCTGGTCCGGTGCGCTTCCCGGTATTGAGAATTTCAGGCAGCACGGCTATTCCGGAATCGATGTAAGTGATTTCCCGCTTGTGCGGAAAAGCCTCATTGAGGTGGAGAGAGCCAGATTCACAGAAGAGCTCAGCGCAGAGCGCAGGTACCCTTCATTTGAGATCGGAGCAACCTGGTCGATGATTGGCAATCCCTCAATTGAGATGGGGGCGGTTGAAGAGGGAGGCGATGGCCTGATGATCTTTGCAGGACTGAGTCTGCCGCTTGGCTACAGCGGAAACAGCTACAGGTACAGAGCAGCACGATCCTCTGCAGAGGCAGCCTTCCTGATTCACTCGCAGCAACTTGCCGTCCTTACCTCCCGCAGGGCGAACCTGATGGCAGCAATTGAAGGACTGATGAATCTCCATTCTTCGTACGAGACGGATATCGTGCCTAACCTTGAGGTAATCCTTTCACTTACGGAAAGAGAATGGATGACAGGTACACGGAGTTTGATGGATGTGATCGAAGTGATAAGTGAACTCAGAGCTGCTCATCTTGAAATGGTGGGTGCCTACTCACAGATCGTTGTGTCAACAGCAAAACTGAAAGAATTGACTGGAGACACAACAAAGAGAGGTGAATTTCTATGAAAAAGAAAGTAACAAGGTTCGGAACCGCTATCCTTATCGGGATTATCGCGGCGGTTTTTATCCGTGGTGTTGCAGGAAACGAAACATGCCAGGCAGAAGAAACTGATACCTCACAGGCTGCGGGGGCTGTTATTACCGCAGAGAGTCCGGAAGAGGTAGATGAGAGTGGCGTGATAGACCTGAACAATACGCTCTGCCCTGTTATGGGCGGGGAAGTGATGGAAGGGCAGTATGTCGACTGGGAGGGATTCCGCGTACATTTCTGCTGCGGTGGATGCGATGCTATGTTCCTTGCTGAACCGGAGAAGTATCTGCCCGTTCTGGCAGAGGAGGCTGCAGTTGCTGAATTGCTTGGCATCGAATGTGCCAGCTGTTACCCCGAATCCTGCAGCTGCGAACAGCCCCAATCTTCCGGCTGCGGCTCCTGCCACTAACCGCTGAGTAATAGCGAGGCGAGTAGGATATGATTGCGAACACCGGCAGCAGGAGGACGTTATGGATCCTGATCACAGGAGTGATCATCGGGTTGCTCTTCGGATTCGTGCTGCCGCGGGGATGGCTGTTCAGGAGCCCTGAAGAGGCGCATGATCACAATGGAAGTGCAGACCTGCCCGAAAGCTGGGCGTGCCCGATGTTATGCGTTGTACTCGACCATCCCGGCACCTGTCCCGTCTGTGGCATGGAACTTGAAGCATTCATCAGTACCGGAGATGAAATCGTTCTTTCAAGACACGATCAGGCTATGATCGATCTGACTGTTGGAGAAGCCGCGGTCAGGAATCTTACGACCAGCTTCACGGCTCCGGGACTTATCGAATTCGATGGAACAGGACTCTACTCCATCACGGCCTGGACCGGAGGCAGGATAGAAAACCTGTACGTGGATTACCAGGGAGAGCATCTTGCAAGCGGGGACGTAATCGCAGGTATTTACTCTCCGGAACTATACGCTGCCAAACAGGAGCTTCTGGTGCTTTCTCAAGCAGGAAGCACGCTCGAAGATTACGGGACGATCCTTGCAGCTGAAAAACTTCGGCTTTTAGGAGCATCCGAATACGAGATCAACAGGATAATCGAGAGAGGCGCCGTAAGCACACTTTCAACTGTTATCTCACCTGTTTCAGGAACTGTTACCGCAATTCATGCTCGGGAGGGAGAATATGTATCCACCGGGCAGATACTTCTTGAGCTGGCGGACATTTCAACCGTCTGGCTTACGGTCTACCTGACAGAGGATCAGTCCGGCCTGGTCTATGAAGGTCAGGAAGTGGAGTTCAGGATCGATGCAGTACCCGACAAAGTTTTTTCTGCTGTGATCGATGCAGTTGACCCCTTTCTGGACCAGCCGGGTGGTGCCTTTGAAGCCAGGATCACTCTCGAGAACTCCTCGGGCGAATTCCTTCCGGGGCAGTCCGCAGCCGCAGCATTCATCAACAGAGAGCAGCCCGGCGCTGTTCTCTCTGTTCCCAGAGAAAGCGTTCTCTCGCTTGGCTCGCGATCAGTTGTCTATGTGATGACAGGACCAACCATTTATTCAACCGGCGACAACGGATCTCTCCGTATCGAAGAGGCACGGTTCGAACCTGTGCAAGTCACAGCAGGCCCCCTTGCTGCAGGCAGTACAGGGGAAGTCTTCCATCCCATCTATGCCGGTCTTTCTGAGGGAGACGTTGTCGCTCTGAAAGGAGCTTTTCTGATCGATTCACAGGCTGAGCTGCTCGGGCTCCCGTCTCTATTCAATGCAGAAACCGCAGAGTAGTGGAATGCAATGATAAGAAAAATAGTCGAATTCTGCCTGAAGAATCCTCCCGCTGTTATCATGATCGCCGCATTGGCGGGCGGCACTGGTATCTGGGCACTGAAAACAACTCCGGTGGACGCTTTCCCGGACATATCAGAGAATCAGGTTATCGTTTCAACGCAATGGGCGGGGAGAAGCCCCGATGATGTTCAGGATCAGATAACCTACCCGCTCTCAGTCGAATTGCAGGGTATTCCCGGTGTAAAACAGGTAAGAGGCATGTCCGGTTTCGGATTCAGCCGGATCTATATAGTTTTCGAAGACAATATCGATTTTTACTGGGCAAGAACCCGTGTTCTCGAGCGTCTGGGCGGTCTTGGAGATCTCCTCCCGCATGATGCTCTGCCTGAACTGGGCCCGGATGCCACACCCCTCGGACAGATATACTGGTATACGGTTGAAGGTCCGCAGGATCTCGGAACGCTTCGGACTTTGCAGGATTACACCATCAGGTACGCGCTTCAGAGTATCCCCGGAGTTTCCGAAGTCTCAAGCATCGGCGGCTTTGTAATGGAGTATCAGGTTGATGTCGACCCGAATCTGCTCTTCAATTACGGATTGGATATTCAGCAGGTGAACGAGGCGATATCCAGCTCGAACATCGATGTAGGCGCCAGAACAGTCGAGGCATCAGGAATGGAGTATATCGTAAGAGGCACAGGATTCCTGAAGGGGATAGAGGACCTTGAGCAGGTTCTCGTCGCCAGCAGAGATGGAGTTCCTGTATTGCTTGGCGACATCTCCGTAATATCCACCGGCCCTGGGTTCCGGAGGGGAGCGCTTGCCGATCACAACGGTGAGATCGCAGGGGGTATTGTCGTCATGAGAAAGGATGCCAACCCTGTACGCGTCATCGATGCGGTGGAGGCAAGGCTGGCTGAGATCGCCCCGGCTCTTCCAGAAGGTGTAACCGTCACTCCCTATTATGATCGAAGAGAACTCGTGCTTGAGACAGTCGAAACCCTCTCAGGCGTTATCGCAATGGAAATGCTGATCACACTGATCGTTATCCTGATCTTCCTGGTTCATCTGAGAAGTTCTCTTATTGTTACAGCAACGCTGCCTTACGCTGTTCTGCTCTGTTTCGCGGCTATGAAGGTTCTTGGTATCTCTGCCAATATTATGAGTTTTGCAGGGATAGCGATAGCCATAGGTACATTGGTGGATATGGGAATAGTTGTCACGGAGAATATCCACCTCTCTCTTGCGCGTGATAGTTTCAAAAATACTCTTGTCAGCATACGTGACGCGGTTGCGGAGGTAGCTCCCGCGATACTGACATCGCTGGGGACCACCGTAATAAGTTTCGTGCCGGTTTTCTTTCTCTCAGGGCAAAGCGGCAGGCTCTTCATCCCTCTTGCCTGGACCAAAACACTTGTTCTGACTGCCGCAGGCATCGTGGCGATTACCATTGTTCCCGTTCTTTCCCTGATTTTTATCGCAAAGGAACCGGGAGAACGCAAACGGCTCAGAACACTTCTGGCGGTACTCGGAGCAAGCGCTCTCGCGGCATGGACAGCATGGTCGCTCGGTCCACCTTCGTGGCTTCCTCTCCAGAGGTGGCTTCTCTCTACACTGGTCTTCGGAGGATCAGCATTTCTCTTCTGGCACCTGGCGGGAGAACGGCTGCATACAGGAAAACAGGAGAGGATTACTCGTTTTATAACATCGATATACGAACCGGTACTGAGATGGTGTCTCACCCACCGAAGAACTTTCCTGGTCATGCCCGTACTCATCATTTTTCTGGGACTGGTATCAGTTACAGGAGCCAAAGTTTTCCTTTCCCCCCTTGATTCGATCGGATTCAACACGGACGAATTCAGGCTGACAGCCCTGATAAAAGGCGCCTTCCCTGGTATCGGCAGCGAGTTCATGCCGCCTCTGGACGAAGGAAGTTTCCTCTTCATGCCTTCGCTTCTCAACCAGGCCAGTCTCGGAAAAGCAGTCGAGACCATGATTGCGCAGAACAGAATGATGGTTACCGTTCCAGAAGTTGACAGAGTTGTCGGCAAGGCCGGCAGAGCTGATTCGCCGCTTGACCCTGCTCCTGTAGGAATGATCGAAACTGTGATAACACTTGTTCCTGAGGATCAGTGGAGAGAGGGTGTTACATCCGCTGATATCCTCAATGAATTGCGGGCAGCAACATCGATGCCGGGTATAGCGCCCTCGTGGCTGCAGCCGATTGAAACCAGGATAGTTATGCTCCAGTCCGGAATAAGGACCAATATCGGATGCGAAATACATGGTTCCGACTATCTGGAAATTGAACGAATAGCTCTTGAGATCGAGAAAATTCTAGTGGGGATACCGGGTGCAGCCGACGTTTCAGCCCTCAGAACCGGCCGGAGACCCTACATTGAGTTCAGCGTGGACAGAGAAGCAGCTGCAAGATACGGCGTCTCTATTGAACTGGTTCAGCGGACAATAGCTGCTGCAGTAGGCGGCATAAAATCAACAACTGTGCTTTCAGGCAGAGAAAGAACCGATGTTCGCCTCAGGTATGCCAGAGATTTCAGGAACGAGATATCCGACCTTGGTAGAATTTTCGTGCGGACCATGTCCGGTTCGATGATCCCTGTTTCCCTGGTTGCCAGTATAGAAACCGTTACCGGCCCTGCAATGATAAGGTCGGTTAATGGTGAGCTGGTCGGTTACGTCATGCTCAGTGCGGACGGCAGGGATGAGGGAGGGCTTGTAGAGGAAGCGGATGAGATCCTCAGAGACATAATCAGCCTCGAGGCTTCACTATCTCCAGAGGAACGGACCATCAGCCTTCCGGATGGCTACTATTTCAGATGGGTTGGAAGCTACCTGAATCAGATGGAGGCGAAAAAGAGGTTCAGCCTGCTCATCCCGATCTGCCTTGCAGCTATCTTCGGCATCATGTATATGCAGTTCAGAACGGTAGCGGTTCCGGTGATAATTTTTCTCGGAGCAGTTCCTCTTGCAATTGCGGGCGGATTCCTCTTCATACAGATATGGCCATTCCTTCAGAATCATCTGTACCAGGCTGGAATAATGGCTTCCCCTTCGTTCGGCCCAATCTACCTTACGGTCGCTGTCGTGGTTGGGTTTATAGCTCTGCTCGGTATCTGTGTGGATGACGGTGTTCTGATGACCACATACATCAACCAGCTTGTAAAGAAAGAGAAACCATCCTCAAAAAGCGAATTGAGAGAGCTTGTGCTGATCGCAGGGAAGAGGCGTATTCGTCCTGCGGTAATGACAACGGTAACAACACTTATAGCTCTGATTCCGGTGATACTGGTATCCGGAAGAGGATCGGAACTCTCCAGACCGATGGCTCTCCCCGTATTCGGAGGTATGCTGATAGAGTTCATGACAATGCTGATAGTACCGGTGGCTTACAGCTGGTGGCTCGAAAGGAAGTTCCGTGGCACCTGAAAGACATTATAAAATGATTGTAGAGACAGTGAACATTTCTCTGGAAAAGGGAACGGCAAAGCAACCTGTATCTGCAATAGAACTGGACAGAGAGGGAGTGATCAAAGACGCGCATCGAGGTACCCCTGGAAGGGAAGTGAGCCTCCTGGACCGGGCACTGGTCGATGAGCTAACGGTTTCATCCGGCATCGAAAGAATTCCTGAAGGCGCGATGGGCGAGAACATAACCTTCAGGATAAGCGGGCCGGACACTCCAAAGCTGGGTGACAGAATACAGATAGGAGAAGTCCTGTTGCTTGTAGAAAAGATCGGCAAGGAGTGTCATGGAGATGGCTGCGCGATCTTCAGGAGCATCGGCAGGTGCGTCATGCCCTCCGAAGGGATATTTTGCTCGGTGGTCAGAGGCGGACAAATTCAACCCGGCATGACCGGTGAACTTATCCGCACCTGAATCTAATTACAGTAGATACTTACATCTCGCGGACAATGACGAAATCCGCCTGGTCTGCCTCCCAGGATTCATCCTCACCCACGACACTGACTGTGAGGTACAAAACACCTGATTCCAGCTGGTCAGGTATTCCCGAGTGGAAATCGCTGTGAAAACTCCCGCAGACGAATACGCAGCTTATTCCTTCTATCGATGATGCCATTACAGCGTCCTTGAGGAGCTGGGCTCTATACATGTTGACTGGATCCATGGGCATGGATTGCATCTGACCGCTCAGGGCTTCCATTGTAGCGAGGAATTGCTGTCTGTAGAAAACGCTCGTGGAGTCCACGATGATGCTCTCGAAGAACTCGGAACCTTCCGTCTCCCGAAGACCTTCCCAACCTCTTCTTGCAACAGCAGAAGCAAAATGACGGGGGACGTTTGCTGCAATAACATTGTAGCCGTTCTGCGCGGCATACTCCACCATGGGATGGTAGGCCTCAACATAGTTGCTCCAGGGTCTTGCGGATTCGAGAAGTTCATCCAGGCTGAGATCACCCGAAAGGTACGAATCAAGCAGCCCCTGCACATCGGTCTCGAACATCTCAAGGGCAAGGCACCGCTCATCGGAAGCAAGGATTCTCCAGATATAGAGCTCCC
>Ga0164313_10002362_pt1 | contig 16968 bp, 16 predicted proteins | sample GuaBasSedimGuay4_FD_113735 | JGI IMG/M metagenome (GOLD analysis project Ga0164313, IMG submission 113735) | Subseafloor sediment microbial communities from Guaymas Basin, Gulf of California, Mexico - Guay4, Core 4569-4, 0-3 cm | ecosystem: Environmental > Aquatic > Marine > Hydrothermal vents...
GACTCTGGCATCCGCCGACAAGCGCAGATCGATATCAGCCGCCGGGATTTCCACCAGCAAGCAGTAATCGCTACAGTTAAACCTGCTCGCAATCACCAACACACCGCCTGGCAAAAATTTTTGCCAGGCGGGCCCATCGCATTTTTGCCATTGGCTGATGGTTACTGCTCAATCGTCTGGTCGACCGGGATTGAGCACGCAGGACAACTGGTCAATCAATCCGATGCTGATTTTCGCCGTGAACTGGGTGACGTGATCGACGGCAAACTCGGCGTGATAACTGATAGCTCAGCCCGATTCAGCTTCCCACTTTTTCAACAGCAAGCTCGGCGTTATGTCGGTAACCGAATCGCACTAATCGGCGACGCTGCCCACCGTATCCACCCGTTGGCCGGCATGGGCGCCAACCTCGGCATTGCCGACGCTCTGACACTGGCAGAACTGCTCGCTGACCAGACCGGCGACCCGGGTAGCCCGGAGTTACTTAATCGTTACGACCGCTGGCGACGCAGTGAGGTTAACGCCTACATGACGGCTCAGGAAATGCTCCGCTCGTGCTACCGCTGGTCTGTGCGGCCTGCTACCGACGTGCGCGGCCTGGGCGTATCGATGCTGAATAAAAGCGTTATCGTTAAACCTGAGCTGTTGCTACGAACCATCGGCCTCACGGGCAACCTTCCCCGCCTGATGCAGCCAATGACGTCGGCCTGAATATTAACGAGCCGGTTAATTTAAGTTGACAACAATCGCGTTAACTCATCAACCATACGCGTACCCACCTCATTAATTGACAGGGAAACCACCGGCATCCATTCAGATAGCTGTGTCACAGCCATGCCTACATAACCACAAGGGTTGATGCGACCGAAAGGCTCGAGATCCATATCAACATTCAGACTCACGCCGTGATAACTACACCCGCGGCGGATGCGCAGGCCAAGCGACGCAATTTTAGCCTCGTCGATATAAATCCCCGGGGCACCGCAACGGCGCTCCGCCTGCAACCCAAAGCCCAGCAGCACATTGATCACCGCCTGCTCAAGGGTCTGCACCAACCCTTTTACACCCAGCGCCCGGCGCTGCATATCCAGCATCAAATAGCAGACCAGTTGGCCGGGTCCGTGGTAGGTAATCTGACCACCGCGATCACTCTTCACCACCGGAATATCACCGGCATCAAGTACATGCTCAGGCTGACCATTAATGCCCTGAGTAAACACTGGGCGATGTTGCAGCAGCCAGATCTCATCTATCGCCCCAGCCTGGCGATCAGCAACAAATTGCTGCATTTTTCCCTGGATTAGCGAATAGTCCTGTAAGCCCTCAAACCTGCGCGTGACAATAGAACCTGAGCCTGGTTCATGGCTGAGATCAGCCGACTGCACCACGTCGTACCTGTTCAATTTCCATTTGATACGCCCGCCACATCGCTTTCCACACTGGGCCAGGTGATCCTGTGCCCACCGCCGTACCATCTAGCCGGGTCACCGGCAAAATCGCCTTGGTGGAGCTGCTAATGCAAATTTCATCCGCTTCGCGCAACTGCTGCTCACTGATTTGCTGTTCGGCGACGGGAATCCCTTCCTTGCTCGCCAACTCCAATATCCGTTCACGAGTGATGCCATGTAGTAGCTGCTCGCCGGCCGGGGGGGTCAGTAACTGCCCATTAACCACAATAAAAACATTACTTGCTGCTCCCTCTGTAAGCTGTCCATCACGCAGCAGTAGCGCCTCATCGGCAGATGCATCGACTGCCTGCTGACGCAGCATCACGTTGGCAATCAGGGAGGTCGTTTTTGCATGGCAGTAGTTCCAACGAATATCTTCAGTAGTAATCGCCGCCAGGCCTTGTTGCAACAGCTCAGTTGACACGCCGACCATCGGTCGGCTCATGCAAAACACGGTCGGCTCAATGTCTGGAAAAGCATGATCTCGCGGAGCCACACCGCGGGTTACCTGCAAATAAACAGACTGATCATGATCACCACACCGCGCCACCAGATCGGCGAGTAAATTTCGCCATTCGGTGTGGCTAAACGGATTACGTATACGGGTAATTTCCAGGCTGTGCTCTAACCTCTGTAGATGCGGTTCCAGCAAAAAGAGGTTACCGCCGTAGGCAGGGATTACTTCATAAACTGCATCGCCAAAAATAAACCCCCGGTCCAGAGCAGAGATTTTTGCTGCAGCTGGCGCGACAAACTCGCCACCTACCCAGGCCAGCTCTAAAGGCTGCTCATGCGAGGGATTTGGTCTATTCAAAAAAGCTCCTCACCCATGCTTCTGCCTGCTGAAACAGAGAACCTTCAGGAACCCCTTCAAGCGCGAGTAACGGCTGCCTGGCAAGTAACTCGCCGTCAAGTGAGACCAGCAATTCACCCAGCTCGGTGCCGGCGACTACTGGTGCGGGAATCTCCCGATCAATTTCGACTACGGCAGAAAGATCCTGCATGCGCCCACGCGGCAAGGTCAACACCAGATCATCGGCAATGCCCACCGGCACCGAATCCACCGCACCCGCGTAAACCGGCGCCTGGCTGCGTACTTCACCACCTTTAAACAGGGTGACCACCTCGAAGAACCGAAATCCGTAATTGAGCAGACTCTGGGTCTCTTCGAATCTTTTTGTATCGCTGGTAGTCCCGGTAACCACACTAATCAGACGCATTCCATCGCGCTCTGCTGAGGCCACCAGGCAATAACCAGCGGCTTCGGTATGTCCGGTTTTCAACCCGTCGACGGAGGAGTCTCGCCAGAGCAGACGATTGCGATTGTGTTGGCGGATCCCGTTAAAGGTGAACTCTTTTTGAGCGTAGAGCTGGTAGCGCTGAGGAAACCGTCGCAGCGTCTCAGCCGCTAAAAGGGCCATATCTCTTGCGCTACTGAAATGGCCCTCTGCCGGCAGCCCAGTGGCATTTTTAAATTGGCTGTTAACCATGTCCAGCTGCCTGGCCGTTGCGTTCATCAGCTCGGCAAATGCATCTTCACTACCGGCAATGTGCTCGGCCAGGGCAACACTGGCATCGTTACCAGACTGCACGACCATGCCAACAAGCAGGTCAATGACGGGAATCTGCTTGCCAACTTCAACAAACATTCTAGAGCCTTCGGTCTGCCAGGCACGCTTACTGATAGTTACCAGATCATCTTCACTGATCCGTCCAGCGGCAAGCTCCTCAAACACCAGGAAAGTGGTCATTATTTTGGTCAGGCTAGCGGGCTCTACCTGATTATCCGCGTCCTGCTCCACCAGCGCCCGTCCACTGGCAAAATCAAACAATACGTGGCTAGTAGTCTTCAGCGTTGGCGCACTGGGGATTGGCGAGGCCAAGACTACGGGTACGCAAAACAGCAACAAAGCCGCCAACCCCAGGTTTTTAAACCAGGGACTTATGGCTATGCTGACATTACTAACAGGCTTTTCAATCATCTAATTACCACTTTGGTTCCGGGAATACCCATATCGCGTAACTGGGCCAGTGTTAACATTTCAACTTCCGTCGAGACGGGCCCTACTCGCACCCGGTGCAAAGTACGACCGCTGACTTCGACCTTAATAATGACGACCGGTTCGACCCCGACCGCAAGTAACTTCGACTTCACGTTTTCTGCGTTTTGCTGATCAGCATACGCGCCAGCCTGATAATAGGCCCCTGCCAGTTTTTGCTGTGACAGCCCCGGTGGCGAGTTTGATGCTACGGCTGAGGTTGTCGACAGAGCTTCTACTTCGACCGCAGCACTACCCGCTTTATCAATACCCAATTTCACCGCTGCGGCGTAAGAAAGGTCAATAATCCGTCCGGTGTGAAATGGACCGCGATCATTTACTTTAACGGTGACCTCCCGGCCATTTTGCAGATGTCGTACCCGCACATAACTGGGTAACGGCAGAGTTTTATGTGCGGCAGTCATAGCGAACATGTCGTAGGGTTCACCACTAGCGGTCGGTTTGCCGTGAAAAGCAGTGCCGTACCATGAAGCATTGCCCTGCTCACGATAACCACTGCTGCTCGCTTTCGGCACATAACGGATGCCGGCAATTTTATAGGGGCGCGTACACCCACGGCAGAGAACCTCTGTTTGCGGCACTGCGTCTGGAATTAAAGATAAATCAGCAGGAACAAACAAAGGCGGACCATCAATCTCAGCAGGCTTAGCAGCCGTAGCCAGACTGTCACTCGGTTTTTGCTGAGTAACCGTAGACGTACAGCCCCCCACCCAGGCGGTCAACCAAATTAGAAAAACCAGCCGGCTAATATTGCTACGCATAGTTAAGAGTCACGATCAGCAAGCAGAGCTTCACTGAGCTGAAATACGGCCATGGCATAGAGCGGGCTGTGGTTATAACGGGTGATGGCATAAAAATTTTGATACACAGCAACCATCGTATGGCCGTTCTGCTGGCCCAACGCCACAAGCGCTGCCTGCCGGTCGAGTGCCGGAGCGACGCCGGCGGACCAGGTTACACCCTTTTCCTGTAACACCCCCACGGAGGTATGCGGCTCATAGCCCTGTGTTATTAACGAGTCATCAGCGCGATAAGGGTAGTTGACATAATTCAACACCGGTGCGCCCCGCTGCCAGCCATGCTCAGCCAAATAGTTGCCGACACTACCGATGGCGTCTGCCACGCTACTAACCAGGTCACGCTGTCCATCGCCGTCAAAATCAACGGCATAGCGCTGATAACTGGTGGGAATAAACTGCGGAATTCCAATTGCGCCAGCGTAAGACCCCACCGCCACACGCGGGTCCTGGTTCTCGTCACGACTCAGAATTAGAAATGCCTCCAATTCACTACGAAAGAAGTCATTACGCCGATAATCACTGGCAGCTAATGTTGTCAACGCATCCAATACACGATAACCACCTTTTAGGCGGCCATAGTAAGTTTCCACTCCGATTATGGCCGCAATTATCTGGGCTGGAACGCCGTAAGTCTGCTCCGCCCTCTCTAGCAGAGCCGCATTTTGCTGCCAAAACTCCTTCCCTTGGGCCGTGCGTTTTTCGGTGACAAATATTTTTCGGTAACCGTGCCATTCAAGGGTTTTTTCCGCCGGGCGGTTAATGGCGTCAATAATTGACTGTTTATATTCAGCCTCGGAAAAAAGCTCCGTCAGTTCGGTGCGCTGGAATCCCTGCTCACTGACCAGTTCATCAATCAACTCCGCTATACGCGGCGAAGCAGAAAAGTCTTCAGCCTCAACCAGTGGGGCCAACAACAACCCAAAAAGCAGCAGTAAGTGGCGATATAAAAAGGGTGTATCCAATTCTAATTTCACACTATGTTCCTATTTAGTCCACATTTTCCGATCATTTCGAACAGCCATAAGCACGCCAAACCCAAGCAGCAGAGTCACTAACGAACTGCCACCATAGCTTATCAGCGGCAGCGGTACACCGACCACCGGCAATACGCCGGCAACCATGCCAATATTAACCACGACATAAAAGAAGAAAATCGCCACGATCGCACCTGCCATCAACCTGCCAAAGCTATCTCCGGCAGTAGCAGATATCTGCAACCCCCGTAGCAATAGCGCCAGATAGAGCGTCAGCAGCACCCCGCAACCAACCAGGCCGAACTCTTCAGCGAATACAGCAAAAATAAAATCGGTGGAACTCTCAGGCAAAAACTTCAGGTGCGCCTGGGTACCGTTCATCCAGCCTTTACCCCAAACACCCCCAGATCCGATGGCGATCATGGACTGGATAATGTGATAGCCGGCCCCAAGGGGGTCACTACTCGGATCAAGCAGAGTTAATACTCGGCGACGCTGATAATCATGCATAAAATGCCAGGCAACCGGCACCAGAGCCAAACCTAGCGCAGCTCCACCAACCATTAGCCGCCAACTAATACCAGCAAAGAAAATCACCGCCAGGCCCGACGCTGTCACCATCAACGCAGTGCCCAGGTCAGGCTGGCCCAAAATTAACGCCACGGGCAGCACGATCAACAATAACGCGCCAGCAATATAGCGCCACGGCAACGGGTGCGCCCGTTCCGAAAGATAGCGGGCGACCATCAGCGGCACGATCAATTTACTTAGTTCGGAAGGCTGAAAGCGCATCACCCCAAGATCAAGCCACCTCTGCGCGCCTTTGCCCACATCACCCGCCAACTCAACAGCAAGCAATAACGCGAGCCCAAACAAGAACAGTGCAGGTGCCAGGCGATAGAAAAAATAGCTGGGGACCTGAGCGATTGCCAGCATGATAAAGAGGCCAATACCAACACGAATCAGCTGGCCTTTGACCACCGCCATATCGCCGCCTGAAGCGCTGTAACTGACTATCAAACCGATAGTAATGAGCATTAAAAGGATTGCAAGCAACAAACTATCGAAACGAAAATATTTCATAGGTTTGCAAAGTAGTAGTCAAACAACTTCCGGGCAATCGGCGCAGCGGTGCCACTTCCCGATCCACCATTTTCCACAATCACCGCCACGACTAGTTGAGGATTCTCAACCGGCGCAAAAGCAATAAACAGGGCATGATCCTGAAGCTTTTTAGCAACTTCACCCCGGTTTTTCTTTTCATCTTTATCCTGACTCAGCTGATAAACCTGGGCTGTGCCGGTTTTACCCGCTATCTGATAGTCAATACCCTTACCAATTTTTCGGGCAGTTCCTTTCGGTCCATGCACGACCGCCGTCATCCCCTCAATGATCGTATCCCAGGTAGCGTCTGGCGCCTGTACCGCGTATTTTTCCGACTCCTCTGTCCGGAGCAAAAGATGGGGACGCACATCTTTACCCCGTTGCGCAAGAATCGCGGTTGCCCGTGCCAGCTGCAGGACAGTCGCCGAATTATAGCCCTGGCCGATCCCGCTAATAACGGTCTCACCCAGATACCATGGTTCACCAAGAGCCGCCTGCTTCCATTCCGACGAGGGTAACAATCCGACACTTTCGCGGCCTAGCTCCAATCCCGTTCGGGCACCAAAGCCAAAACGGGCAAGATGATGGTGCATGCGGTCAATGCCAAGGCTAACCGCCAAATTGTAAAAAAACACATCACAAGATTGAGTAATCGCGCCGACAAGATCCAGAGAACCATGTCCCCAGCGCTTCCAGCAGCGGTATCTTCGTTCTCTGCCATCCAGTTGAAAGAAGCCGGGGCAGAAAATTCGTGAGGTCACATCAATATCCTCTTCTATACCGGCAAAGCCAACAAACGGCTTCAACGTCGACCCTGGTGGGTACTGACCCCGAGTCGCGCGATTAAATAGTGGCCGTAACGGATCGTGAAGTAGCCCCTGATACGCGTCGTTGCCAATTCCACGCACAAACAAATTTGGATCAAACGCTGGCCAGCTAACCAGTGCGAGAATCGCACCGTTATCGGGTTTCATTGCCACAATCGCACCGGCCTGATCACCCAATGCCACGACGGCGGCCCGTTGAAAACCGACGTCGATAGTCAGCTGAATAAGCTCGCCGGCACCGGGAGTACCTCGCTGCAACTCCCTCACCTCACGTCCGCGGGCGTTACGCTCGACGATGCGAAAACTGTTGTCACCATGCAGTTGTGACTCATAAACCAGTTCAATCCCTGATTTGCCGTAAAAGCGAGTGCCACGGTAGCGATCAGCATTAACCTGCTTCAGGTCTTTCTCCGACATACGGCCAACATAACCAACCAGGTGAGCAAGCAGTGGGCCGTACGGATAACTTCGTACCGACTCCGCATCAAGACGAATACCCTGAAAGCGGTGGCTGTTAACCGCAAGAACCGCCAACTCCTCCTCACTCAAGTGACCGCGTAACACCACTGCATCAAAAGGTTGGCTGCGTCCGCGTTGCTGGCTAAATCGCTCTATATCCGCATCACTAATATCAATTAACCCACCAAGACTCGCGATGAGTTCATCAAGGTCGTCCACCTCTTCCGGTACCAGGCTTAGGCTAAATGCCGGCACATTAACCGCTAATAACTCGCCGTGACGATCGACGATGGCTCCACGCACCGGTGGCAACACCTCGAGCCGCAATCGGTTACTGCGCGATGCGGTAGCGTAGTGCTCATGATCGACCACCTGTAAGAAATAGAGTCTGGCAAACAACAACATCAGTACGGCCATAACAGCTACCGACGCGACTAACGCCCGCAACGAGTATCGCCGCAAGTCCTGACGATGATCGGCAAGGGTCTCCTGCCTTTTCATGCCGGTGATACCACCCCGGTCGACGCCCACCTCATTAATCGATGCGAGCTCACACCAGATTAACCATTATTAAATTGAATCATGAGGGCAACAAGGCCCTCTTTCGCCAACGCTGAACTAACGCGTAGATCAGAGGCCAAAATACGACACTGGCCGGTAACGAAAACCAGAACTCGATGGTGGGCAGCCTGCCTGTCATCCCAAGCACTGCCATAGCCAACAACTTCCCGAGCACCATCAGGATGAGGACAAATAGAGTCTGCTGAAACCGAGGCAACATTCGGATTTGTTGGTAAAGCATCAGAGTTATATACGCCTGCATCGACAACACCATTGCGTGCAGACCGATTAAGCCACTACTACTTACATCCACCAACAACCCGGCCACCCAGGCCACGCCAACACCCACTCGCTGTGGAGCCATCAAACTCCAGTAGATCACTATCACAGCCAACACATCGGGCCGAAATGACCCCAGAAATTGCGGCAACACCATGCTGTCGATAATCAATGCCGCTAGCAAAGTGGTCAAAATCAACCATCCATCACGCCAGTTGGCCACGTCATTCATTCATGATCACCATCGTCAGCCTGATCATCAACTAAGTCATCAGTAACAGGTTCTTCTATGGTCTGCACAGCGCGATCTGGCCAGAGCAACAACACCTCCTGTACCTTACCCGGATCAGCCACCGGCACGGCGACTACCTCGGCAAATTTCTCTCCGACAGGAGTGGAAACCGAACGTACAGTCGCCACCGGATAACCGGCAGGAAAGACTTTTCCCAACCCTGAACTCAACAACAAGTCACCTTCACGAATATCGGCGTGAGCCGCCAGAAACGGCAACCTCAGCAATCCCGAGGGCCCATCCCCACGAGCAATCGCCCGTTGACCACTGCGCTGGTCAATCACCGGCAAGGCATGGCTCGAATCTGTAATCAACAATACCTGGGCGCTGTAACGTGACAGATGAACAACCTGACCAAATACACCGGCACTACTGATTACTGGCTGTCCTAGAAACACATCAGCCTGGCTACCAAGGTTAATTTGCACTTGCAGAGTATGCGGGTCTAGCGACACCTGAACGATTCGCGCTAATCGGTAGCGAGTCGGCAAGCTCGAAGTAGCGATAGATTGAAGGAGTTCATTTAAACGACGGTTTTCTGCCTGCAGCTTGGCGAATTGCTGATGCTCAGTTGCAAGCTGCTGATTGATCTCCAGCAGCGCCTTATTTTCCTGCAACAAATGACTCCGCGCAGCCACGACTTCCGTCCATCCATGCCAGCGCTGGGCAGGCCAATCGGCAACAAACTGGATCGGCTGCATAACTGTTAACAGCCAACCTCGCGGCATTTCCAGGACCCGATAACGGTGATCGGCAACCATCGCAACGGTGGAAATTAACAGGAGCAAAACAAAACGCAGGGTAATTGCTGGCGCTTTGACAAAAAGTGTATTCATTTACCCACGGCACCAAATTTAGCCGACAACACGATGGCTATGTCCGTCAGCGGCATGTGACGTGTTCGGGCTGCGCTGCCCACATGTGTTCGGCCAAACTGACCCTCGTCGTCGCTAGCTCAATCAGTCGCTAAAAACATCACTGATATCGTCGATAAAGTCGAGCGCCATTTCTCCGCCATGGGCCACGCACATCATTGGGTCTTCGGCTATCACCACCGGCAAGCCGGTCTCTTCGGCCAACAGCCGGTCAATATCCGTCAGCAGCGCACCACCACCCGTCAGCACCATTCCTTTTTCAGCGACGTCTGCACTCAGCTCCGGCGGGGTCTGCTCGAGCGTATTCCGCACAGCACTAACGATCCCCTGTAAAGGTTCCTGCAAAGCCTCTAACACCTCATTACTGTTCAACGTAAAACTACGCGGGATACCTTCAGCCAGATTCCGGCCTTTAACCTCCATCTCGCGCACCTCATTGCCGGGGTATGCACTGCCAATTTGGTGTTTGATTAGTTCTGCGGTGGTTTCACCAATGAGCGTGCCGTAGTTACGACGTACATAATTAACAATGGCATCATCGAACCGGTCGCCACCGATTCTTACAGAATCGGAAAATACTAATCCGTTTAGGGAAATCACGGCTATTTCGGTGGTCCCGCCACCGATATCAAGCACCATGGACCCGGTTGCTTCGCTTACCGACAGCCCGGCACCGATCGCCGCCGCCATCGGCTCTTCCACCAGAAACACGTCGCGAGCACCAGCGCCCATCGCTGATTCGCGAATCGCCCGCCGCTCCACCTGAGTGGAACCACACGGCACACAAATGACCACCCGCGGACTGGGCCGAAAAAAACTGCTCGGGTGCACCTTGCGAATAAAGTGTTGAAGCATTTTTTCAGTGACAAAAAAATCAGCGATCACTCCATCTTTTAACGGTCGAATCGCTTCAATATTCCCGGGAGTACGCCCAAGCATCCGTTTAGCCTCAATACCCACCGCCTGCACTATCTTGCGACCGCCCTGATTGGTATGGCGAATAGCCACCACCGACGGCTCATTCAGCACGACACCCTGGCCGCGAACACAGATCAGCGTATTCGCTGTACCCAGATCAATCGCAAGATCACTGGAAAAAAACCCTAACAGCTTTTTGAACATGAACAACATTCACCCTGGTATTGGAAACACCCTTTCGTTAGAGCGCACCTAGTATCTACTATCAGCGGCCAACTACCACCGACTATGGAAATCTTATTTTCAAGAAGGTCAATAACCTACCGGCCAGACTGAAAAATCTCTTACAGATTTGAAATCGACTACTATAACTAACTGCTTTAATTGAGAAAATGTAACAACGCCATTAAGTAATCGCAACTTGCAAAAACAGTCAACTCAACCCAGACCCACCCAATACACTAACGGCGACTACCCTATATAATGTAGCTTAATCCGGCTAGTGCTCCTTGCTTAACGGCCCCCAATTTACCCAATTAAAGCAGAAAGTCGAAAAATCATGTCCGTCAGCCATTCCGATGTCAAACAGGCCGCTCATTTAGCCCGAATTGGACTCGACCCAGTCCAAATTGATCACCATCTACAAGACTTACAGCAAATTTTAAAACTGGTTGAACAAATCAGCGCCGTCGATACCGACGGAATAGAACCCTTATCCAATCCACTGGATGCGATACAACGCATGCGTGAAGATCTGGTCACCGAATCAGATCAGCACGATAAATTTCAACCTCTGTCTGCAGCAACCCAGGACAGCCATTACCTGGTTCCTAAGGTAATCGAACAGGTAACAACCGAATAACCCCGCACCAACACATTAATTCAGTGGCTATTTTACGGCAACCCAACAACAAATGATTGAACAATCTTTCAACGAGTTAGCTTCCGCGTTACGCCGGCGTGAGTTTAGTAGCGTCGAGCTGGTGAGCCAAACCCTAAAACGCATTGAGACGGTTGATGCGAAGCTACACAGCTTTATCACCATCAACGGAGCAGAAGCGCTAGCTGCTGCGGAACTAGCCGACAAACGGATACGACAGGGCGATACGGCTCCGTTGCTGGGTATTCCGATCGCTCATAAAGATATTTTCTGCACCGATGGCATTCGCACCAGTTGTGGATCGCGCATGCTCGATAACTTTATCGCCCCCTACAACGCTACCGTGGTCGACAAACTAAACGCTGCCGGCGCAGTTAGTTTAGGCAAGCTGAACATGGACGAATTTGCCATGGGCTCGTCAAACGAGACCAGCTTTTATGGCCCAACCGTTAACCCCTGGGACACCAACCGGGTACCGGGTGGCAGCTCGGGTGGCAGCGCCGCTGCGGTTGCTGCCGGCCTGGTGTCGGCGACCACCGGCACCGATACCGGCGGCTCAATCCGTCAGCCGGCAGCCTTTTGTGGCGTCACCGGCATCAAGCCGACCTACGGCCGTGTTTCACGGTTTGGCATGATCGCCTTCTCTTCTTCTCTCGACCAGGGCGGAGTATTTGCCCGTAGCGCAGAAGATGCCGCACTAATGCTGCAAGCCATGTGTGGTTATGACGAGAAAGACTCCACCAGTCTGAACGCCCCCGTAAACGACATGGCAGGCGGCGTGAAAAATTCGATTGCTGGACTGCGAATTGGTGTGGTCAGCGACTATTTCGATGAAGGGTTGGATACGAAGATAGCCGCATCTGTCCACGCTGCCCTGGCTGAACTGGAAAAACTAGGCGCCGTACTGGTCGATATCAAACTGCCCATGAGCAAGCTGGCAGTACCTGCTTATTACGTGATTGCTTCAGCAGAGGCCTCTTCCAACCTGGCACGTTATGATGGTGTTCGTTATGGCTATCGCGCTGACAACCCGGTCGACCTTGAAGACATGTACAAACGCACTCGCGAAGAGGCGTTTGGCACCGAAGTAAAGCGCCGCATTCTCACCGGCACTTATGTACTTTCGGCTGGTTACTACGATGCTTACTATCTGAAGGCTCAGAAAGTAAGACGCTTGATTCGCGATGAGTTTATCGCCGCCTTTGAGCAAGTAGATGTGCTGGCCGGCCCAACGTCACCTACCACAGCCTTTCAATTTGGCGCCCACGCGGATGACCCCGTGGCCATGTATCTCTCTGACATCTACACCACGGCGGTCAATCTGGCGGGATTACCGGCCATTTCGGTTCCGGCGCCGCAAGTTGATGGCCTGCCGGTTGGCCTGCAACTCATCGGAAACTTCCTGCAGGAAGACGTTCTATTACGCGCAGCTCATCAGTTACAGCAAGCAACAGACTGGCATCAGCTAAGACCACCCCTGGGCTAGCTCGGCTGGCCGTTACCCAAGGAGCTATCTGAGGTTGCATACTGGCTATCGATCCACTGTTGGTATGAGCCATCCATCACCGCTAGCCACCAGCTCTCGTTAGCCAAATACCATTGCAGAGTATCGGCTAGACCTTGCTCTATATTGGTTTGCGGGCGGTATCCCAGTTCTCGTTCGATATAGCTGATGTCGACCGCATAACGCCAGTCATGACCGGGACGATCAGACACGTATTCGATCAAACTACTACAGGGAACTCCTTTGCTCGCGGGCGACTCGGAATAACGCGCCTGGAGCTCAGGACTGGCGCCAATCACTTCGTCAGCCAGATCACAAAGTCGTTGCACCAGCTCAATATTGGTTAACTCGGTACCACCGCCGATGTTATAAGTGCCACCAGACTGCCCCGCCCGCAACACCCGATCGATGCCGCGGCAGTGATCTTCTACAAACAGCCAGTCACGGATATTCTTCCCAGTGCCGTAAATTGGCAGTGCTTTACCGCGCACCAGGTTGCAGATGGTCAACCCGATCAATTTCTCCGGAAACTGGTAAGGACCGTAATTATTAGAACAATTACTGATTGTGGTCTGCAGGCCAAAGGTGTGTTGGTATGAGCGCACCAGGTGATCGGCACTGGCTTTACTGGCGGCATAGGGCGAGCTGGGCTGATAGGAATGCTCTTCGGTAAAAGCCGGATCATCATTACCCAACGAGCCATACACCTCGTCGGTAGAAACCTGGTGAAAGCGATGGTCACTGGCCATGCCTTCGGTCAACCAGACCTTTCGCGCTGCCTCAAGCAAACGATGGGTGCCGACAATATTGGTGGATACGAAAGCGTCGGGCCCGGTAATGGACCGATCAACGTGGGATTCAGCAGCAAAATTAACGATGCCTCCTAGCTGCTGATCACGCAGCAGTGACTCTACCAACGACTGATCAGTAATATCACCGTGCACGAAACTGTAGTTAGCCTGCCCCTCAAGAGTAACCAGGCTATTACGGTTGCCCGCGTAAGTCAGCGCATCCAGTACCACTACTTTGTCATTCGGGTATTGGCGACACCAATAATGGACGAAATTACTACCAATAAACCCTGCACCACCAGTTATTAGCCATGATCGAATCTTGGTCACTTAGTACATCCTAGTTTTTTAGAAATTGATTTCAACCAGATCAGTTAAGTGACCAATCTAGCCAACGTTCTACGCAACCCTGCCCGCCAGTGGACCGGGGGCATTCCTGAAAGCTGGTAGCTCTGTGATGCATCAAGCACTGAATAGGCAGGCCTTGGGGCTACTTGCGGGTAGTCCCGACTGGCAATCGGCAACACCTCGATCGGACCGGGCAAAAGACCGGCCTGGCAGGCTAATTCCATTATCGCGGTAGCAAAATCGTACCAACTGGCAACCCCGGCATCAGCCCAGTGCAGCACAGTGGGCAATGACCGCTCACCCGCGGCCCACCACAAAAACTCGGCGAGTCCACCACAGTGGGTTGGGGTACCGATCTGGTCGACTACCACAGACAAGCTCTGGCGATTTGCCATTAATCTAAGCATGGTCAACAAGAAATTCTGCCTGTACTCAGAATAGAGCCAACTGGTACGGACAATCGTTGACCGCTCCGGTAACACCTTTAGTAGCGCCAACTCGCCACGGCGTTTGCTGGCGCCATAAACTCCCCGTGGCGCGCAGGTAGCGGAGGTCAGATAGGGCCGATTGGCCTCGCCATCAAATACATAATCCGTAGAAATATGTAACACCCGAGCACCGGTTTGCCCGGCAAAACCAGCCAGCTGTTTGATGGCAATATGGTTAATTGCCTCAGCCGCCTGCGGGTCTGACTCGGCCTGGTCGACTTGGGTATAAGCAGCACAATTAATTACTAATTCCGGTTTTCGGCCGACCATCCACTGCTCTAGTTGAACCGGGTTTGTGATATCCAGCTGGTCACTTGACGGCGCCAACAGCTCAACATCAGTGGGCACGCATTGCCGCAACGACCGCCCCAACTGGCCCCCTGCTCCGGTTAGCAATACCCTCATGGGTACGTCGGTGCGTCGAGTAGTAATTTCCCCTGCTGGTCTTTGGCCGATAAATTCGGTGCGACGCCTAACCGCCAGTCAATCGCGAGCTCCGAATCGTTCCAGAGCAAAGTATGCTCGTCTTCTGGAGCATAATAAGTTGTGCATTTGTAGGCAATTTCAGCCACATCACTAACCACCTGAAAGCCATGCGCAAATCCGGGGGGCACCCAAAGCATCGTGTGGTTGTCAGCCGATAACACCACGCCAACCCACTGTCTAAACGTTGACGAGCTGCGACGCAAATCAACAATTACGTCGTAAATTTCGCCCACAATAGTGCGCACTAACTTCCCTTGTGGCATATCGAGCTGATAATGCAAGCCGCGAAGCACACCCCGAGTCGAACGGCTGTGATTATCCTGAACAAAGTCTGGACCGATTCCTAAAGCGGAATATTGGTCCTGCCGCCAGCTTTCGTAAAAAAACCCGCGGTCATCGCCGTGGACCCTGGGCGAAATAAGCAGCGCATCGACTACTGGCAGGCGCTCAAACCTCATATCGGCTGCCTCTCTTCAAGTAATGCTCGCAAATATTCGCTGTAACTGCTTTCACCAAAGGTCGCGATACGCTGCTCTACCTGCTCGACGGACACCCAACCCTGACGGTAAGCGATCTCTTCAGGACAGGCTATCTTCAGCCCCTGACGCTCTTCGACTATTTTGATGAAATTAGCCGCATCCAGCAGAGAATCGTGGGTGCCGGTATCAAGCCACGCCGTGCCACGACCGAGTAACTCAACCCTTAACTGTTTCTGCTGCAGATAAACCCGATTTAAATCGGTAATTTCGTATTCACCCCGCGCCGACGGGCTAAGGCCTCGGGAAATTTCAATCACCTGATTATCGTAAAAATAGAGACCGGTCACCGCATAATTAGACGCAGGCTTTATCGGCTTTTCCTGGATATCGACCACCCGCTGCTGATCATCAAAGGTCAACACTCCGTAACGCTCGGGGTCTTTTACGTAATACCCAAATACCACGGCGCCGGCATCGAGACTCGCCGCGCTCAGTAACTGCTGCGACAATCCATGACCATAAAAAATATTATCTCCCAGCACCAGGCAGACCGAATCAGCACCAATGAAATCAGCCCCAAGTGTAAATGCCTGGGCAAGACCGTCCGGCGATGGCTGCACGGCATAACTAATCTCCAGACCCCACTGACTGCCATCACCCAATAGCTGTTCATAGGCTGGCACAGAACGCAGGTCCGAAATTACCAGCATTTCCCGGATACCCGCCTGCATCAGGGTACACAAGGGATAGTAAACCATCGGTTTGTCGTATACCGGCAACAGTTGCTTGCTCACGGTTAGCGTTAACGGATGCAGCCGGCTACCAGAGCCACCGGCCAGGATTATTCCCTTCAAAGTATTTTCCCAGAGTAAAAGTCAGCTGCTATTCTACGATTGCTTTCCCTTAGGGAATATCCTTAAATTAATTGCCTGATTGTTTTTGATCGTACTAACAGGCAGCCATTTCCACACCCTGGCAGGCGTATAATTTCCACGTCTTTTTTAACTCCAGCTTTTAAACCCTGAAAGCGCCGCTTCATTACCGAGGAATACCCATGGAATGGGAGGCAGTTATCGGCCTTGAAATCCACGTCCAGCTCACTTGCTGTCAGAGCAAATTATTTTCGGGCGCGGCAACCACTTTTGGCGCAGCGGCTAATACCCAGGCTTGCGCGGTTGACCTGGCGCTGCCAGGGGTACTACCGGTACTCAATCGAAAAGCTGTCGAATCTGCGATTAAACTGGGCCTGGCAATCGATGCGCAGATTGACCAGCGTTCAGTGTTTGCGCGTAAGAACTACTTTTACCCAGACCTGCCCAAGGGCTACCAGATTAGTCAGTTTGAACGACCCGTCGTGCATAGCGGCCATATTGACATCACTTTATCCAGTGGCGA
>Ga0164313_10002363_pt1 | contig 16967 bp, 14 predicted proteins | sample GuaBasSedimGuay4_FD_113735 | JGI IMG/M metagenome (GOLD analysis project Ga0164313, IMG submission 113735) | Subseafloor sediment microbial communities from Guaymas Basin, Gulf of California, Mexico - Guay4, Core 4569-4, 0-3 cm | ecosystem: Environmental > Aquatic > Marine > Hydrothermal vents...
CAAATCATAATCGAGGACTAATCGGATGGCTATCCCTACCATTGGAAATATGATGTAAAATGGCAGCATTCCCATACCCGACCAAAAACTCATTCTTTTTGCTGTTTTCTCGTTTTTTGCAGCAAGTATTCGTTGCCAGACATCCATTCTAACTAAAACAGACCAGGAAAGGAATAAAAACAACCCAATTAAAAAAACCGGACCATAAAATGTTCCTGTTAAAAAATCAGGGGGCAATTCGTTCATCCTGCTAAACATTGCTGTATCAGAAATAATTCCGGGAATAAAAATTAAAACGATCATGATCACAATGGCAATAAACTGAATGGTATCAGTAATGATCACACCCGACAAACCGGCAATTGCTGTATATATAATAATGATCAAGGCTGAAATAATAGCCGCAGTTGTGAACCCAATTTCAAAAGAAAATTTTAGCAGACTGGCCATTGCAACAAACTGGGCACATAGAATGAAAAAGAATATAAAAATATTGACCCCACTTACAGTTGCCGAGAAGATTTTGGAAAAGCCTTTTTCTTCTTCATTTGTATATTTATGATTGAGGTAATGAGGAAAACTGTAAATATTGAACCTGGCTCCGTAACTCCTTATTTTTCCTGCATAGCGGGTCATAATCATAAACCCGATTATATAGGCTATTCCGATACCTACTGCAGCAAAACCCGATTCGTAACCCATCGCCATTAAACCTATCGAAGTACCACCCCCAACGAATGTTGCAAGCATTGTAAAGACAAGAGGAAGGGTTTTTGTATTCCTGTTATTTACCGAATATTGTTCAAAGTCGGATCCACGAAGGTGACGTAAAGCTAGTATTACAATTACTATTAAATAAAGTACAATCCAAAAAATTAACCAGTTCATAATTCTATAATTTCAACGACCAATAAAAACCAAATATAAATGAATATATCAAATATCCTGGTAGCAAAGTTTAAGCATTCTTGCTAAACCGATCATTAACATATTCGTTAATTTCTTGTAGAGATGAAATTTCCTGGGAAGCATTACCTGTCCGTACATAGAACTTTTCGGCTTCGTGACCCTGTTTATTCCTGGTTTTCAGATAAAGTGGAGAATCACCTGAAGTAATATAAATGACACATATGATCTTTTCTTCAAATTCAGGAAATTGTATCAGGAGATGTTTGTTTGAAAACCGAATGCCAAATTGGTTGTTGATGAGTTTACGGATGTGTAATTCAAAGTAATCGGCATCCTGTTTCTTAAGTGTTTTAAAATCAGGTTCCATTCCAATCACTTCCATATTGTCATTTACACCTATAAATAATGTGCCCCCTTTCGCATTGGAAAATGCAGAAATACTTTTTAAAATGATATCTTCCAGTGCCTTGTTCACTTTTTCTTCGCGATAATCCCACCTTAACGATGATTTGAATTCAACAAATTCGGTTTCCCCTTTTTTGATCAGCATCAACAATTCGTCACCTGTTAATGAAGAGATATTGTTTTTAGCCATGTCGGCTGATTTTTGCTGCTTGCGGTAGCTTGTGAGATAGGCAAACAGGGCGAAAAGCAGAAACATTATGCTTGCATAAACGTAGGCTTGCTCCAGGCTTTTTGCAATATCAATTAGGTCGCTATCGGAAATGGTAACAGCAAATCCGGAAATCCCCATATTTGGATTTATAGTGTCAAACCTACTCCAGTATTCCTGATTTTGAAAATTAAATGTGTATGATTTGGGAAGGTTTTGATCTTTTTCTGTCCGAGTTTTAACAAGCTCTGCAATCTTTTTTGAAAGTTCTTCATAGGAAGAAATTCTTACCGTATCGGTTGTACGCATAGGTGTAACAAGGTAATTTTCACTGGTGATAATAGACACCAGTGGACTGTCAAATTGAAGAACCTTGTTGAACCGATTTCCCAAATCACCTGTCCGGTAAATTAATGCAATAATATCGAAGTTTTCAGTATTTGTTCGAAAGACAGTAAACAGCATGTTGCGTCTTTCAGGCACCTGACTTTGGGAACTTCGCCATACGTAATTACCATCAATGAGATCAGATATCTTGATGGATCCGAAGTTCTTGGTATCCATAAATTCATTGTACGCTTCTGTCCATCCTCCCGTACGCTGAAGATTCCTGTCAAATCTTACCCAATCGATCAGACTATCACTTAACTTATTATGAGTAATCACCCAGGATTTATTATCGTTGATCATCACGTAGTTCTTGTCCTGCCCTAAAAGAACAATTCCCATTAGATGTTTTTCGTTTTCAATTAGTTTGGAAAAATAAGTATTCAAACTGTCATTGGTAATCTTATCAACATCAATTTCTGTGGCTTCTATTTTTATTTTTTTAGCTGTTCGTCCAACATCTTTCAGGAATAATTTCAGATCTGCCTTAAAAGAACCTGATACACTTTCAATAACCTCGTCGGCATGAATGGCGATGTCTTTTCGTACAAAATACATTACCATGCTGGTGATTGCCAGCGCCAAAAAGAAAATAGCAACCCAAAATCCAAATTTTTTAAACATCTTCAAAATAATTAAAAGTCAAAAATAGCCTATACTAATTGTATTTCATAGTGGCGTATAAAGAAATTGAATAATTTTTTCAGATATGAAATAAAAAATATTTGCATAGCCTCAGTTACGGAAATATTTTTTACTGAAGTAGATGGAGAAAAGAAACAATTTAAATGTGGCAATATGATATACAATTGGTATTATTCCATTAAATAGTTAATATTTCTTTTTAGTCCTTTATATGTTGTTCGTTGAACAGCACTATTTTTAAATAGCAGCCTGAATTTTGTTTTATCAAGATGATTCCAATCATCTTTTTTCATATTCATTAATGAATCGGATAATTTGAATAATGGTTCATCATGTGTTACAGAAAATTTATTCCACGGACATACATCCTGGCAAATATCACAACCAAATATCCAATTATTGAACTTTTCCTGATATTGCTTTGGGATTTCATCCCGATGTTCAATAGTCAGATAAGAAATACATTGTGTGGCATTTAACTGAAAGGGGAGAAGTGCCTGAGTTGGGCATGCATCAATGCATTTTGTGCAAGTGCCACAATAATTTTTATTATCGGGTTCATCATATATAAGTTCCAGATCACATATTATATGACCAATAAAATAAAAAGATCCTCCTTTCCTGTTAATGAGCATGGTGTTTTTTCCAATAAACCCGAGGCCACTTTTATGTGCCCACGCACGGTCAAGTACAGGAGCTGAGTCGACAAAAATCCTGGCAATTCTTTTACCGGTTTTATCTTCAATAGCTGATAGAAGTATGGCTAATTTCTCTTTTATTATATAATGATAATCATTGCCGTATGCATATTTTGAGATTCTGTAGTTTTCATTTTCAGGAAGTATCTTCTCAGGAAAGTAGTTAAATAAAACAGTGATGACAGATTTTGCCCCTTCAACCAGTTTAGAAGGATCGTATCTTTTAGCTTTGTTTTTTTCAAGATACAACATATTTCCGTGCATGCCTTCCGATAGCCAGGCTTCCATTCTTGCTTCATTTTCTGCCAGATGTTGCGCTTTTGAAATTCCACAAGCAAAAAAGCCAACTTTATTGGCTTCTTTTTTTATAAAATCAGTAAGCTGAAACTTATTCATTAGACTTTATAATATCTGGTATGTAATTAGAAAAGTTCTCCCAGACTTGATTTTTTAGTTTTACCCAGGTGTTTATAGGCGAGTTCAGTAGCTTCCCTGCCACGTGGAGTTCGCATCAGGTAACCCTCCTGAATAAGGAAAGGTTCGTAAACCTCCTCTATAGTTCCGGCTTCTTCACCAACTGCAGTTGCAATTGTTGTTATGCCTACCGGTCCGCCTTTAAATTTGTCTATGATGGTTGATAAAATTCGATTGTCCATCTCATCAAGTCCAAATTTGTCAACATTTAATGCTTCAAGGGCATGTTTTGATATATTCATTTCAATATCACCAGAGCCTTTTATCTGGGCAAAGTCTCTTACGCGTCGTAATAATAAATTGGCAATTCTTGGTGTTCCTCTGCTTCTTCCGGCTATTTCCCGGGCGGCATCATCTTCAATTTTAACTTTTAATATTGATGCTGAACGTATAACAATACCGGTAAGTGTTGGTGTGTCATAATAAGATAATCGCGATGTTATTCCGAATCTTGATCGGAGTGGTGCTGTCAGTAGGCCTGAACGTGTAGTGGCTCCTATTAATGTAAATGGATTCAGATTGATTTGGACTGACCTCGCATTTGGGCCAGACTCAATCATAATGTCTATTCTAAAGTCTTCCATTGCAGAGTAAAGGTACTCTTCAACAACCGGGCTTAGTCTATGTATTTCATCGATGAACAACACATCGTTTTCTTCAAGATTGGTTAACAACCCTGCCAGGTCGCCGGGTTTGTCCAACACCGGGCCTGATGAAGTTATGATATTAACTCCTAATTCATTTGAAATAATATATGAAAGAGTTGTCTTTCCTAATCCTGGAGGCCCGTGCAATAAAACATGGTCAAGAGCATCACCCCTCTGTTTAGCTGCCTCAACAAAAATTTTTAAATTATCTACTACTTTTGGTTGTCCTAAAAAACTTTTAAAATGTCCCGGTCTAAGAACATTTTCAATCTCAACTTCAGCTTTACTCAGGTGCTCTTTGTTAGCGTCCAGGTTTTCGTTCATTCCTTGTTAACTTTGATAACAAAAGTAATAATAAGTGCTGAATATAATTACTTACCTGCTACCCTAAAATACATAGCTGTTTTGAGAATCAGAAAAAAAACATTAAATTAGCTTCCTAATCAACATAATCTGCCAATAGAAGGATAATTAATAGGAAGATCAATGCAATAAAAATAAAAAGCTATGAAAACAATATTGGTTGCAATTGACTTTTCGAAAAACGCTGAACATGCTTTAGAATATGCCGTTTTATTCGCGAACAAGCTTAAAGCTTGCATACATTTGGTATGGGTGGATAATACAATATCAGAAGAAAGCGTTATTGATATTATCGAAGGTGAGACTAGAATTGAAAAAAGGTCTTACATGGACAATTTGATAAAAAAGTTTCAGCCTCAGATACAATGTGGTGAAATACAGATTTTATTGAGAAAAGGGAGGGTTTACCAGGAAATAGCAAAAGCAGCTATGCAAATTAATGCAGATATGATTTTCGCAGGAACACATGGAGTTTCAGGTTATGAACAATACTGGATTGGAAGTAATGCGTACAGGATTGTTACCCAGGCACCATGCCCTGTTGTTACCATCAGAGGTGGTTATGTTTTTAAAAAGTCAATCAAAAATATTGTACTGCCACTTGACAGCTCACTAGAAACCAAACAAAAATTACCATTCGCTGCAGACCTTGCCAATACGTTTAATTCTACTATTCATTTATTAAAAGTATATAACACTCCGCTTAGTGTTATTAGAAAAAGAATAGATAAATACGGGGAAGATGCCGAAAAATGCCTGAAAGAAAAAAAGGTGAAGTATGTAATTAAAGAACTGGAAGCAGATAATGTGGCGATATCTATCATTAACTACAGTAAACAAAATAAGGTTGATTTGATTTCAATTATGACTGATCAGGATATAACTACGGCAAATAAGTTTTTAGGACCTTATGCACAACAACTGATTAACAATTCAGAAGTGCCGGTTCTGAGTTTAAGATCAAAGCAGATTATATAAAGATTTTTAATTTTGTTAAAATTATGAACAATAAAGTAACAGTTTTACTCATTATTTTTTCTGTAACGGTCTTCTCAATTCAGGCACAATATATAGAAAACAAAACTGTTATAATTAATAGTGATCCTCGGATTGAACAGCTTTTAGATTTGCATATTGCATATAATAAAGAGTTTCCATTTATTGACGGGTACAGAATTCAGTTAATGATGCAATCAGGAAATACAGCTTTGGATGAAGCTGATATAATAAAGCAAGAATTTGAAGAAATCTATCCACAGATAAATACATATGTTACATTTCGGGAACCATATTATCGATTGAGAGTTGGAGATTTCAGAACCAGATTGGAAGCTATGGAGTTTTTAGAAAATATTAGAAGGAAGTATCCCCAGGCATGGGTTATTAAAGACAAGATTACATTTCCTGAATTAGCAAAATATTAAAATATTATCAATTATGAATAAAAAAATCCTAATAGGCATCGATTTTTCTGAGTGTTCGCTGAACGCCTTAGAACATGCGATTACGATAGCGCAAAGAGCTTCCGCCGGAATTACAATGGTGTGGGTTAACCATTTAGATTACTCAAAAGAAATATTTTCTGTTGAACCGAAAGATTTAATAAATGAGGTAGAGGAAAAGTTCAAAGAGATCATTAAAAAATACAAGAGCAAACTGGGAAGGGAAGAATTTAATTATAAAATAAGAAAAGGCAAAGTGTACAAAGAAATATGTACAGTAGCTGATGAAGTAGATGCTTTTTTAATTGTTATCGGAACACATGGCTCTACAGGGTTTGAAGAATTCTGGATTGGCAGTAATGCTAACCGGGTTGTGTCAACAAGCAGAAAACCGATTATTACTATTAGAGCTGGAGTTGATATTGATAAAGGACTTAGAAAAATTGTAATGCCATTTGATAGCACTAAAGTAACAAGGCAAAAATTACCAATGACAGCATTGTTAGCAAAGTTTTTTAATGCTGAAGTGCATATTCTGGGAATGTACACATCTAATCTTGATGATATAAGGTATCGTATAAGAAACTACGTGGAGCAGGCTAAAGATTATCTTGGTGAAAATGATATTTTGTATAAAGTAGAATTTATTGAAACAGATCATATTACCGAAGCGACAATTGAATATGCTAATAAAGTAAATGCTAATCTGATCTCAATAATGACTGAACAGGAAACGAAAACGTCTAATCTTTGGCTGGGGCCATATGCCAGTCAAATGGTAAATCATTCACCTGTACCGGTGCTTAGCATACATCCTGACAGAATAAGATTTTACAATGGATAAAAAAAAAGACCGCATTGCGGTCTTTTTTTTATCATTCTACTTTACGATCTTTAATTTTTTATGACTTCATTATTACTATTCAGGAATACGAATTCGAGCAGATGAAAGTTTTTCATTTCTTTTACTTTAATCCACCTTTTATATTTTAAAAACCATTTAAAACGAATTGAATTTCCTCTTTTAGTAAGATAGGCTGCAATAAACGGATGTACCGCCAATGTTAAACTCTTTTCGTTTTGATCTTGTATTAAATAATTTAAATTATTTTCAATGTCGTCAATAACAATAAGGCTCGACTTAATTTCACCTGTACCCTTACAAACCGGACATTGTTCTAACACAGGAACTTTCATTTCAGGCCTGACACGTTGCCGGGTTATCTGAATAAGGCCAAAACGACTGGGAGGTAAAATTGTGTGTTTTGCTCTGTCCTTTGCCATTTCTTCCTTAAAAGCAGTATGAAGTGTTCTTCTGTTTTTAGCAACTTGCATGTCGATGAAATCAACTACAATAATACCCCCCATATCTCTTAAGCGAAGCTGCCTGGCCACTTCTGCTGCTGCTTCAAGGTTTACTTCTAAGGCATTCTCTTCCTGAGAGTTATCTTTGTTTACGCGGTGTCCGCTATTCACATCAATTACATGAAGCGCTTCAGTGTGTTCAATAATAAGATAGACACCACTTTTTATGGTAACTGTTTTCCCAAACGAATTTCGTAATTGTTTTTCGATACCATAAAATTCAAAGATGGGGGTACGCCCCTTGTATCTTTTAACAATATCAGCTTTCTCGGGTGCTATTGTACTTATTAAAGTTTTTGCTTCCTCAAAAAGAACAGGATCATTAATATGAACACTGTTGAAAGATTCATTTAAATTATCTCTCAATATGGTTGAAGTTCGGTCAAGTTCGCTTAAAACTTTCCTGGGAGCTGTAAAATGTGGAAGTTTTTTAGTGATTTTTTCCCACTTTGAGATCAGGTCTCTTAAATCAGTATCAAGCTCTGCTACTTTTTTATGCTCTGCAACAGTACGGATAATTACGCCGTAGTTGTTAGGCTTTATACTTAAAATCAGCCTTTTCAATCTGATTCTCTCTTCTTTACTTTTTATTTTCTGAGAAATTGAGATCTTATTTGAAAAAGGTAATAATACCAGAAATCTGCCCGCAAAAGAAATTTCGGTCGATATCCGAGGCCCCTTGGTTGAGATTGGCTCTTTTGCAATTTGTACAAGCAATTGCTGGCCGGAAGTAAGAACCTGATTTATCTTCCCGGTTTTTTCAATATCTTTTTCCAGTCTGAATTTATCAAAAGCGATATGCTGCGACTTACCCAGAAGGCCTAGCTTCACAAAATTGTTATAGGTTTTAATTTGTGGACCTAAGTCCAGATAATGAAGGAAAGCATCGCGTTCATAACCTACGTCGACAAAAGCAGCATTTAATCCGGGCATGATCTTACCGACCTTCCCCAAAAAAATATCTCCTACTGCAAACCGATTATTATTTTGTTCCTTATGAAGCTCGACTAGCGTCTTGTCCTCAAGCAGTGCAATACTAACCTCCGATGTATTTGAATCGATGATTAATTCTCTATTCACAATATATATTATTTACATTTACACTTAAAACATATAGCTTTAAGTAGTACTATAAAAGGACAACAAAAAATAAATGTGAGGTGAGCTTAACAACATTAAATAACACAATGCATTAGCAGTGCATTGTGTTATTTAATAATTAAGAATAATTATTTCTTCTTATGCCTATTCTTCCTTAAGCGTTTTTTACGCTTATGGGTAGCCATCTTATGTCTTTTCCTCTTCTTACCGTTTGGCATGGTTAACGTTGTTTAAGATTTGATTATTTTACGTTCCCTTTTACTTTATTTACAAAAGTTTTAGCAGGTTTAAAAGCAGGAATATTGTGTGCAGGAATAATAATGGTAGTATTCTTTGAAATATTTCTTCCAGTTTTTTCAGCTCTTTTCTTAATAATAAAGCTTCCAAATCCTCTGAGGTAAACATTCTCTCCGTCAATCATAGTATCTTTTACAGTTTCCATGAATGATTCAACTACTGCCTGAACAGCTACTTTTTCAATACCAGTTTTATTGGCAATTTCTGTTACAATTTCCGCTTTTGTCATGTCTTTATTTTTTAAATGTTTAAAAATTAGTTTTTTATTTCGGATCGCAAAAATAAAACATTTTCACTAACATTGCATCGATAACATATTTTTTTTCAATCTAATTACTTCTTTTTAAGTATTTTCAGCCAAAATTGATGATTTTCGGAGAAAGATTAGCTGACTGGTATCAAAAAAACAAACGGGAATTACCCTGGCGTAATACAAAAGATCCTTACTTAATTTGGCTGTCAGAGATTATTTTACAACAAACCCGTGTTAATCAGGGATTAGATTATTATCTGAAATTTGCAGAGAGGTTTCCTAATGTTAAGATTTTAGCTTATGCTAAACGAGATGAGGTATTCAAACTTTGGCAAGGATTGGGTTATTATAACCGGGCTGAAAACATGCTTTCAACGGCAAAGTTAGTAGTGGAAGAATATGAAGGCCAGTTTCCTCATGAACCAGATTTACTACTGAAACTGCCTGGAATTGGCCCATATACTTCAGCTGCTATTGCCTCTATTGCCTTTAATATTCCTGTGCCTGTTGTCGATGGAAATGTATACAGGGTATTGGCACGTATATTTGGGATTGATACACCAATTAATACAACAAAAGGGGCTAAGCTTTTTAATAAACATGCTGAAAAACTTATTGATAAGGAAAATCCCGGAATATTTAATCAGGCAATAATGGAATTCGGCGCACTACATTGTACACCTGCAAATCCTGATTGTACCACTTGCATCTTTAAACCAGAATGTTATGCGTATTCGAAAGGACTGATTAAGAAATTACCCGTAAAAAAAACAAAGATTAAACTTAGAAACAGATTTTTCTATTATTTCCTGATAGAACTAGATTTGAAGGGCAATAATTATATTTATATCAAAAAAAGAGTGAATAACGATATTTGGAAGAACTTATATGATTTTGCACTTGTCGAATCTGAAGAAAGCTTAGTAGTAAATGATGATTTGATATGTAACAAGTTACAGGAAATGTTTGGTTTGAAAGAAGTAAAGATTACTGAAGTTTCAAAAGAGTACAGACACAAGCTCACTCATCAACTGATTCATGCAATTTTTATAAAACTTAATGTTAATAAAAAGATTAATCTTTCGAATGAAAAAACATTAATTTTGGTCAATAAAAATAACTTAATCGATTACCCGGTTCCGAGGCTGATTGAGCGTTATTTAATAGATCAGAAAATACTATAAATTAGAAGAATATGGCTGGATTGAATAAAGTAATTTTAATAGGTAGAATTGGAAAAGACCCTGAAACATACAGTTTTGAGGATGGCACTAAAAAGATAAGTTTTTCTTTGGCGACAACAGAAAGTTACAGGGACAGGAATTCAGGTGATTGGGTTGATCAGACTGAATGGCATAATATAGTAGGCTATAGATTTTTGGCTGAGAAGAATTTTGCTAAGGGTGATTTGGTTTATATAGAGGGTAAAATTAAAACCAGAAAATATAACGACAGGGACGGAAATGAAAGATATATCACTGAGATTTTAGCTGAAAAAATTAACATACTTGCACGGAGTCAAAGTAGTTTTGGAACAACCGGGTCTGAAAATGAAGTAAAGGAAGAAGCACCGGTAACACCTCAGAAACCAACGAATGATAAACCTGAAGTTGATAATGTAGATGACGACCTTCCGTTCTAAATTTCAGTGCATTGAAAATAAGTGTGATAATTTCTTGTTAATTTTGCCATACTTTAAATACTAATTTCAAAATTTTGGAAGAAGCAGATTTAGATCCCCTACTTGATCCATTAATGAATGTAGCCAACCAGGTTTTTACTGGTTTCTCAATCGAAACGATAATTGGGCTTATTATTTTGATAATTCTAATTGTTTTATCGGGATTAGTTTCAGGTTCCGAAACAGCCTTTTTTTCATTAGCCCCTGCTGATATTGATAGCTTAAATAATAGTAAGCGTACTAAAGACAGGCTTATACTGGAATTGAGGAACAAACCAAAAGAATTACTTGCTACTATCTTGATTGCAAACAACTTTATCAATGTAGCTATTGTAATTCTGGCTGCATATCTTACTGGGCTTATTTTTAATCTGGATTTAAACCCGGTGCTGAGTTTTATTTTGCAGGTAATCGTGATCACGTCAATTATTTTACTTTTTGGTGAGATTATTCCAAAAATATTCGCAAATAAAGAGCCGGTTATGGTTACTAATATTATGGCCGGACCTATTAAATTTCTGAAAATATTCTTCAAACCACTCAGTTATATATTGGTTAACTCAACAACATTAATTGATAAAAAAGTGGGAAAAAAAGGGCAAAGTATTTCCTACAGTGAATTGTCGGATGCCATAGAAATAACTGTTGACGAAAGTGCACCTTTGGAGGAAAAAAAGATACTCAAAGGTATTGCCACTTTTGGTGAAAAAGAGGCCAGTGAAATTATGCAATCAAGGGTTAATGTTACGGCAATCGAAGAAAAAATTTCTTTTCAGGATGTAATAAAGGTTGTGATTGACTCGGGTTTTTCTCGAATCCCGGTTTATAAAGAGTCATTTGATCAGGTTATAGGTGTACTATACATTAAAGATCTGTTACCCTATTCAAAAACTGACGAAAATATTGATTGGTTATCACTAATCCGCCCGGCAATTTTTGTTCCTGAAAACAAAAGAATAAATGTCATTTTACAGGATTTCAGGGAAAAGAAAATTCATTTGGCCATTGTAGTTGATGAATATGGAGGAACATCTGGTATTATTACTCTTGAAGATATTATTGAAGAAATTGTAGGAGAAATAAGTGATGAATTTGATAAAGAAATGCAGCAATTTAAGTTTAAGCGTATATCTGATAAATCATACTTATTTGAAGCAAAAACACCCCTTAATGACTTTTGCAAAATACTAGACATAAACGATGACTTTTTTGATGAAGTTAAGGGAGAATCGGATTCAATTGGAGGGTTAATTTTAGAGTTGGAAGGTGAAATGCCCTCAAAAGGAAGAAAAGTAACAGTTAAACAATTCGAATTTGAAATTGTAAATGTCGACAGCAGAAAGATCAATGAAGTTAAGGTAAAGATCAATAAGAATTATGAGGGATGAAAAGAAAAGGATTTGTCATTATAATATTGGTGTTGGGGGTGCTTTATTCATGCGAATCCCCATATACTCCGAAACCGAGAGGCTATTTTAGAATTGACTTTCCGGAGAAAGCCTATACCCGTTCCGACACACTTTTCCCTTATTCATTTGAATATCCTGTTTATTCAGTTATTTCAGAAAGTGAGCATGCTCGTGACGAAAAATTCTGGATTGATATTGATTTTGAACAATTTAATGCAACGGTTCATATCAGCTATAAAGAAATAGATGATAATTTATTCACTTACCTTGAAGATGCTTATACTTTGGCAACTAAACATATTCCGAAAGCCGATGCTATTTACGATAGTGTAATTATTGACAGAAACAGGAATATTTTTGGGCTTATTTATCAGATCGAAGGTAGTGAAGTTGCTTCTCCCTACCAGTTTCTGTTAACTGACAGTACGAATCACTTTGTGAGAGGAGCTTTATATTTTAATGTGATTCCGAATAATGATTCATTACAACCGGTAATAGATTTTATTGAAGAAGATATTGATCATTTGATAAATACATTTTATTGGAATTGATACGAGGCAACCAAATTGATGAATTAGTTGTTATAGTATTATACAAAGACTAAAATAGAATAAATGAAAAGAACAATTACACTCTTATTCTTGCTCTCATTTGGAGCCAGTTTATTTTCACAAACACAATATTCCAAGGTCAGGATTGATCTGCAGCAAGTTGAATTATCTAATTTGGCTTTATTAGGAATTGATATTAATGAAGGCGTCCTAAAAAAAGGTGCCTACTTTGAGACAGACCTTTCTGAAGACGAAATAAAGAAATTGGCCGTGAATGGTATTCCGTCTGAAATAATTATAAAAGATGTTGCTGATTATTATTTTCAACGGGCATTTGCTGAAAAAAATCTTAAAATAACCCGTGATACAGAGGAGGAATGGAATGTTCCCGAAAATTGGGAATACGGTTCAATGGGAGGTTTTTATACCCTTAATCAGGTATATGCCGAACTTGATTCGATGTATGTTAAATATCCAAATATTATTACGCAGCATCAACCAATTTCAATTGATACATTGACCCATGATGGGAGAATGCAATATTGGATTAAAATATCCGACAATCCAGGTACTGACGAAGATGAACCTGAGGTTTTATATACCGGGGTTCATCATGCAAGAGAACCGATGAGTGTTCAGCAGACCATCTTTTTTATGTGGTATTTGCTTGAAAACTATGATTCTGATGAAGAGATACAACGTATAGTTGATAATACTGAACTGTATTTTGTTCCGGTGATCAATCCTGATGGTTACGCACATAACGAGTCCACTAATCCAAACGGTGGAGGCATGTGGCGTAAAAACAGGCGTGATAATGGAGACGGTTCTCATGGCGTAGATCCAAATAGAAATTATGGTTATTTCTGGGGGTTGGATGATGAAGGGTCATCACCTTGGCCAAGCGACGAAACCTATCGCGGGCCTGGGCCTTTTTCAGAGCCGGAAATCAAAAATATACGCGACTTTTGCAATGATCATGAATTTCTGATTGCATTAAATTACCACTCATACAGTAATTTATTGTTGTCACCCTGGGGATACACTGTTGAACTCCCTCCTGATAATGATATTCTGATTGCTTATGCCGAGCTTATGACCAAAGAGAATAATTACACTTATGGACCCGGGAGCACAACTATTTACCCGACAAATGGGGGCTCGGACGATTGGATGTACGGTGAAGATAATACCAAAGACCCTATCTTTTCTTATACTCCCGAAGTAGGTAGCGGAAACGATGGTTTCTGGCCAAGTGTATCAAGAATTATCCCGCTTTGCCAGGATCAAATGTGGCAAAACCTCACCGCTGCCAAACTTGTTGGAAATTATGGTGTGGTTGATGATATTAGTCCTGCGGTTACAAATGAGATTGAAAATTATGCTGTTTTTAATCTGACCAGGCTTGGATTATCAAATACAGAAACATTTATTGTATCAATTAGTGTACTTGATGAACACATTTTAGATGTTGGCGATCCGATTTCTTTTAATGATATGGAATTGCTCACAACCTTAACAGATAGCATAAGTTATGTGCTTGATGCCGGTATTGAAAATGGTAGCATATTCAAATACCTGATTTCGCTTGATAATGGCGAATTTGTTGTTTCAGATACTGTCACAAAAGTTTACGGTACTGAGATTTTAGTATTTATGGACGATTGTGAAACAACGGATAACTGGATCTCGCAGAAATGGGATAATACGGATGAAGATTTTTATTCTCCTTCCTTTTCAATAACGGACTCCCCTAATTCAGATTATGCACATAATGAAAATAGCAGCATTACACTTGACACAACAATCAGCCTTGCAAATACAAGCGTTGCATTTTTAAGATTCTGGGCAAAATGGGATATTGAAGAAGCTTATGATTATGTTCAGATTTCAGCGAAAGAAGAAGGAAGCAGTACATGGGTGCCTTTGCATGGAAATTATTCTTCCTATGGAAATAACTATTTAAATCCCGGAGACCCAGTTTATGATGGCATACAAAATGAATGGGTGCTGGAAGAGATAAACTTAATGGATTTTGCAGATAAGGATATTACTCTGCGCTTCAGATTTTATTCTGACTCGTATGTTAATGGAGATGGTTTTTATTTTGACGATTTATCTGTTTCGGTAATTTCAACTATAACTGATATTGAACAGCTTAAAGATGTAAAAAACAACATTTTTATTTCAGATGCTTATCCCAATCCAACCCATGATATTTTTAATGTTCAATACAGATTGACTGATAATGATCATGCAGTGTTTGAACTATATAATGCGTTTGGAAATCAACTGCGATCACTGGAAATAAGCAATAAAAAAGGCACGATCAAAATGCAGCTTAATGATCTGCCGAAAGGTATTTATTACTTCAGGATCGTAAATGGTAATCAAATATCAAATACTTTGAAATTTATAAAATTATAGCAAAATAGTTAAGTCTATTAATACCCGAATCAGAAATGGCTCGGGTTTTTTATTGTCATTGCATGACGCTTCCAACATAATTCATTATTTTTGGCTATTCCATACAAAACAAAAATATGTAGGATAATATTGGCATTTGTCATTAAAAATTGGAGGACAGGATATGATAGAAACCATTAAAATAGGAAGACTAAGGTGGCTGAACATTAAAGATCCTTCAGAAGAAGATTTTAAATTCCTCGAAAACCAATTCCATTTCCACCCCCTGGATTTGGAGGATTGCCAACAATTTAACCAACGCTCTAAAATTGATATTTACGATGATTATTATTTTGTAGTATTACTTTTTCCAGTGTTTGATCGTCAGAACAGGTTTATTAAAACCCGTGAGGTAAAAATATTTTGGGGAGAAGATTATCTGATAACTGTCGGTAAGTCACATTATATAGTTGATAAGGTATTTGAAGAATCATTACAACAGGAAGAAAGGGGTGAAGATTTTGAAGTTGGAACTTCTGATGCTCTTTTATACCTGATCCTGGAGAAGATAATGAACGAAACTATTTATTTGATTCGCAAGGTAGGATTAGAATTGGAATTGATTAACCGGGAATTATTAGGAAAAAATCCTCATAGTATCATTGAAAGATTATCGATTACCAGGAAAAACATCATTCTTTTAAATACATTATTGAAGCCACAATTAAGAGTGTTCAATAAATTTGAATCAGGTGCAGTGCGTGGATTTGCAGATAATATGGAAGATTACTGGGGTAATATTCTTGACTACACAAACAGGATGTGGGATAACACTGAAGATTATGGAGAACTAATTGAAGGATTGTCAACTACATTCGATTCATTACAGACTAATAAGACTAATGAGATAATGAAGATACTTACCCTAATCTCATCCATTGTTCTACCATTAACTTTTTTAACAGGCATTTATGGAATGAACTTGGATTTACCAATGCAAAAAAACAGCCTGGCATTTTATTTTATTCTTGCTGTCATGATTCTGGTAGGAGTAGGAATGCTCCTATTCTTCAGGCGAAAAAAATGGATGTAATTACCTATTTTCCTTCTTGCCTGATTTAGAAAAAATATCTGACTGTTTTTGAATTGATTCCTTATGGATTAATGTAAGAAGTCTCTGAAGGAACTCTTTATTCAAACCAAGATGAGTTCCCTGAGCAAGACGATCTTCAATAATACCTGCCCACCTTTTCATTTGAAGAATGGTAATGTCATTCTCCTTTTTGAACTCGCCGATTTCATCAATAATCCTAAGGCGATTTGCAAGGATTTGCAATAACTCACCATCCAGTTTGTCTATTTCAGTCCTCAACTTTTCTAGTTTGCTGTAAAATTCAACAGCAACGCTTTTATCCCTGATAACAAGATCATCCAGCAGCGTTTGTAAATCTGCCGGGGTTAATTGCTGAGACGCATCTGTAAAAGCATGTCCGGGATCAATATGGCTTTCTATCATTAAGCCATCCATTTCAAAATCAAGTGCTTTTTGCGAAATAGATTGTATTAAACCCCTCTTACCGCAAATATGACTGGGATCGGTAATTATAGGCAGGGAAGGAGCGATTCTTTTTAACTCAATGGGTATTTCCCACATGGGCGCATTGCGAAAAGGTGATCGTTCGAAATAATGGAAGCCGCGATGAACAGCAATCAGGTTTTTTATTCC